>SXGQ01006639.1_pt1 | contig 10061 bp, 9 predicted proteins | sample 3178371 | NCBI WGS metagenome assembly SXGQ01 (sample SAMN11356859, study PRJNA531348) | freshwater metagenome | isolation source: freshwater sample F1-20 | place: China: Fuxian Lake, Yuxi | collected 2017-12-25 | reverse complement strand
CGAGTATCTTGATGCTCACTTTCGCGCTTAGCTCACTTTCGGCGACGCTCGGTTTTGCATCCTTCGTGGTGGGATCCGGTTGGCTGACGGCGCGCGTGCTTCGCGCCCGCAAGGTGCCCACCCCGTCCACGCTCGTCCCGACTCGGGCCGAGGTCGCAGGCCGCCAACGGGACGCGGTCGATGCCGGCCAGCGGCGCGCTGGTCAGTTCGTCCCCGCGGCCGAGCGGACTGCAAACAGGATGATCAGCGGTGCGATCAATCGCTTCGGCGGCGGGTCGCGTCGATAGCAAATCCCGTGAGCGAACGATGGCAACAGGGCGATCCGCTGGGCATCTTCTCAGGCCACCCGCTGGTCCCGCCTTGGGCGGCTCGCTACGGGCTGAACCCACCGCCATCGGGGGTGTTCGAGGACTACCTCGACCCGGAGTCGCCGTTCTTCCGCCCCGACGTGGCCGGTGTTGTGATGACCGCACGACGCGCGTACATCGAGGCGCAGCGGGCAGAGGATGAGAGGAGACGCCGAGCGACGGCCGAACGAGCCCGGCATCGGGCCGAGGCGAGCATCGTTCTGTCGCGCACGTCGGATCCTCATGAGGCGGTCGCCGCGCTCGAGCGACCCCATGGCGGCCTCCCCGCGAGCCTATGCCGGAGCACGTTCCTTCGAATCGTCGAGACCATCGGCGCGCCCCCCAGCCATGACATCGTCACGGTCACTGGGCGAGCCTCGGTGGCGAAGTTGATGTTCAGTTGGGCGGAGACAAGCCGCGTAGGGGCCTTCGTAGCGCCGGGAGGAGGACGGCGCTTTGTAGATCGCTACGGAGAGCAAGATGCGCATTGGCATCAAGGATTCAACGTTTGGGTCGACACGCTCGGAGACGTGTGGACGTGCGAGACGCAGGGGGACCCGCGGGAAGACCTGAAGGGCAAGCACTGTCTCGACTCTCCTTGGGCCTTTCATCAACCAGAGAGCCGCGTCACCGCCCACGTCGTGCTCGAGGAGGGGAGTTCGTTTCGGACACGCCGACGGCGTCCAAAGGGCGTCCTATTCGGTTTCGAGTCACTCGTTGTCGATGGCCGCCGAGTATGGAGGCACCCGGACGCGGAGCAGCCGGAGGGGATCTTCAATATCTCGTACACAGCCGCGATCGCCAGCGCGCTCGAGGCATGCGCGACACAGAGCGCCTCGCCGCAACGCGCCTAGGCAGATCTGAGGCTGATCTTCCGTGGGGTAGGCCTGGACGGGAGCGCTTTCGACCTTGGGGAAGTGCTCCGGCTTTGACGCCCAGCTCATGTAGCCGCGGCCGACGAGCCATTCGTCATTGGTGTCGATCGCGAGCATCGGCACCCAAGCAGATCAACGAGGTGTCGTCCGGGGAAGATGCCAACGACGTCGGTGCGCCTGCCGATCTCGCGGTTGAATCGCTCCAGAGGGTTCCTCGACCTGAGCTTCACGCGATGCCCCGGGGCAACGCGCAAATCGCACGGCGCTTCCTACATCGCCTCTACCGAGGTGACGCACGCGCTGTCAGCGCCATGTCAGCGCCCAAAGTTTGAATCCCACCCGATCAGGGCTCTCCGAGCCATGTCGAACGATGTTGGGTGGAGATGTGAACCGTCGAGCGCTGTGGTGTGCCCCGCCGATCGCGTGGTTGCTGCTGGTGGTGGCCCAGCCCGCTGCGGCGGACCAGACCCTGACCACGCCTGGCCCGATCGAGAACGTCTGGATCTCCGACGATCTGGCCTGCCAGATCGGGTTCGCCGAGGGCGGCTCGTACGAGTTCTACCCGCCGTCCACGGCCCCCGGGGACTGCGGCACGATGATCGCCGTCGACGGCACGCTGTACGCGCCGGACTTCGAGAGTCACGGAACGTCGGCGACAGGCGGCCTCGACGATCCGTTGCCGATCGAGCCGGTGCGTGAATCGCGGACCGGGACCGGGACCGCGGTGGACCCCTTCGTGCTGACCACCGACGCGCGGGCGGGCGCGATCGACCTCACGCAGAAGCTCAGCTACGTGACGGGACAGCTCTCCTACCGCGTCGACATCACGGTCCGCAACCAGAGCGGTTCACCCCACGACATCAAGCTGTACCACGCGGGTGACTGCTACGCCTCGGGCTCGGACATCGGCTACGGGTTCCGGCGCCCGGAGATCGGGTCGATCGGCTGCTCGCAGACACCGAACAACGTCCCCGCGGCGCGCACGATCCAGATGTTGCCCCTGACCGCGGGCTCGCGCGGCATCGAGGACTACTTCTACCGCATGTGGGAGCGGATCAGCACGCTGGAGACCTTCGACGACTCGTGCCGTTGCGAGGAGAGCGTGGACAACGGGGTTGCGCTGCAGTGGCTTGCCTCGATGCAGTCCGGTGAGTCCAAGACGTACGCGCTGCAGGTCTCGCTGACGGAGTCCGGCGGCCCACCCGCGCTCGTCGACTCCGACGGCGACGCGCTGCCGGACGCCTGGGAGACCGGGCAGGGCACAAACACCGACGCGGAGAATCTAGCCGCGCTCGGCGCCGATCCCACGCGCAAGGACATCTTCGTCCACGCCGACTGGATGGAGGGTTGCCAACCGCCGACAGGCTGGGAGTCTGCTGCGATCACGGAGTTCGCCAAGTACGGCATCGCACTCCATGTCGACAGCGGGCCCCAACTCGAACAACTTCGACGGCACGTGGGGGGAACGCAGCCGCGCGGGCGAGGTCCGGAGGGCGGCGAACCTCGATATCGCGACCGTCTGGCAGACCGTCGACAGCTTCAAGGACGACCACTTTGTCCCTGCGGGTCGGCGGCGCGCGTTTCACTACGTGCTGTTCGCCGACAAGCTCGGCGGGCAGGACGCACTGGGCGTGAGCCGGGGCATCCCGGACTCGGACCTGATCATTGCCAACTGCAGCTTCCCGGGGCGCGCGGACCTCACGTTCTTCGTCCACGAGCTGGGGCACAACCTCGGGCTGCGCCACGGTGGCGACGAGGACCGTCCCGCCAAGCCCAACTACTTCAGCGTCATGAACTACGGGTGGGCGCGCTGGGCACTGGCCGACGCGTCACGCTACGTGCCGTACAGCGGGGTCGCCCAGCCCGGCGTCAACGAGCAGCTGCTCGACGAGCGCAATGGCCTGCGGCCGCCCGCGTTCTGGCACTGCCCGAACGACGATCACACGTTCCCGTCCAAGCGCGACTACACCCGCGGGCCGGTGCTGCCGGTGCAGGACCTCAACTGCAACCGCGTGTGGGGCGAGCGCAGCGTGCAGGCCGACCTCGACACGAGTGGCGCGCTTGACGCCTACACCGGGTTCAACGACTGGGCGGCGGTGCGGTTCGGCGGCGACGGGGTGATCGGTGCGCTGACGCTGCCGCCGCGGCCGGCCGACCCGCCCGTTGCCCCTGAGTTCGGCTCCCAGGAGATCGCGCGGCAGATCGCGTCGGAGCAGGAGGCGGCGCGCATCGCCGCGCGCCAGCTGGTCATCACCACGAAGACCACGCGGGTCAAGTACCCGTGGAAGGCCAGCAGTCGCAGCAGCGTGCGGGTGAAGGTCACGAACATGGCGGGCGTGCCCGTCCGCCACGCGAAAGTGCGCGTGCGCGGCGCGACGCTGGCGCGGGGGCGCAAGAGCCGCCGCAGCGACGTCCGCGGGGAGGCGCTGCTGAAGTTCAAGACCAGCACGACGCGCCACCTCAGAGTGAGCGTTGCGCGCGGCGGCTACGACCGCGCGGAACTGCTGATCGACGTCAACGACACCCGCAAGGTGATGCGAGCGTCGACGACGACCAAGCGCCTGCGCCCGGGGCGCAGGCAGGTGCGACTGCGCGTGACCGCCAGCGGACGATCGCTTCGCCACGCGACGATCCGCGTCTCCGGCGCGACCTTGGCACGCGGGCGCAAGAGCCGCCGCACCAATCGCCGAGGCCGGGCCACCCTGACGATGAAGGTGCGCAGCCGGCGCGCCGTGCGGTTCACGATCACGCGGACGGGCTACAAGCCGGTCACGCTGCGGATCGCGGTGCGGCGAACAAGGACCTGGTCGTCGGGCGGGCGTACCTCGCCGCAGGAGACGACGTGGCGATGGTCGTGCTCGACGAGACGATCTTCGCTGCGCCGATCTCGTGGGAGCACGAGGCGAGCGTGCAGGACCTTCTCCAGCGCGTTGCGACTGGTGTCCAGCAGGCCGGCTCACTGCAGCGGGACATCCGTGGTCGCTTTGGCGGCCAGCCGTTCCAAGGCGATGAGTGGATGCTCCTCATGCTGTAACTCCGCACCTTCTGTGCGGCTGACAGTTCACTGACAGATAACCAGCAGCAGAGCGATCAGGGCCGTATCGCTATTGACAGGCTCAAAACTAGATGGTTGGGTCGGTTTCGATGAAGACAAGCGGTCATCGGTCTGAGGCGCGCAACCAATCGCTGAAGTTCTGCGCGTGACGCACTCGAGTTCCAACGGAGCCATGCCGAGACGACTCGTCCTCATCCCTCTGCCGTTCCCGCTTGAAGGCATGGAGCGGGTTGATGCCGGCTATCCCCGCCCGTACACCGAGCGTGAGATGCGCGGGTGGGCTGCGGACGTAGATCGGGCGCTCGTGACCGATCAGGACGTCATCTCAAGACTCGAGCGGCTCCCGCGGGAGGAGCGTGCCCCCGACGAGCAGCGCCTGCTCGATGCCCACCGGCACTTCTTGAGCGAGCCCGCCCTGGGTGTCCGGGGCACGCTGCGACCCGATGGGGCCGTCGAGATCGATGCTGGACGGCATCGAGCCTCGTACATCGCCGAGCAGGGCACCCTGCTGCCCGTATGGGTATCGTCGGACGACCCGCGCCGGCTCGACGGGTTTTCCGCTCGATGCGAGCGTGATGCGCAATCACGTCTGACTCGTCTGGAGCAGCGCGAGGCTGGTCGGCATCGCGACGGATCAGTGGACCGGGACCGGGACCGTGTCTGAGCGAGTCGGACCGGACCCGAGAAGCGGTGACGTGCTGCGAAGTCGTGAGCAGAACGACTACGAGCGTGCACCGCGTGATCGGTCCGACCGCGACCGAGACCGCGAGCTGGGGCGTGCGGCGATCGACGGGACGCAGCGCCGCGATGCGCGCACCGCCCGCGATCTGGGCAGGCTGGCAACACGCGAGAGCGAGCGCGACGAGCGGTCGCCGGAGCGCGAACGCTGATGGTCTGGTGGGGCTACAAGGTGGCGGGCAAGTCGGTGGTCGAAGGAGCGAAGACCGGCGGGCGTGTCGGCGGCCGCATGGGCGACGGCATGGCCCAGGCGTTCTCGACCTACAACGCCGGCAAGGGGGCCCGCCGCGGGTACCTCGGACCTGGTGATCCGTCGCCGCCGCCCAATGGGCCGACCGACTACTACGACTACCGAGGTGTCGCCACCTGGCGGGAGGCGAGAAACCTGGACGACGGCCAGTTTCCCCTTGGGGCGTTCATCGACTTGAGTGGGCGAAAGGCGTCGCTCAAGGGGCCGGTCGGCTTGCCCGGCAAGCTTCTGAACCGGCACACCGTGGTCGTTGGACCGAGCGGCAGCGGGAAGACGTTCAGCGTGTTGATCCCGTGGATGTACGCCGCACTTGCGTCGGGGTGGTCGGTGGTGGCGGTGGACGTCAAGGGCGACATGCGCGACTCGTTCCTGGACTACAAGGACCTGCAGCGGGGGGGCACGCTGGGGGCGGGTCTCACAAAATGGGACTTCCTGGACCCGGCCGGTTCCCGGCCGTGGGAGTGGCTCAGGGAACTCAACAGCGACGCGCGCATCGATGCGGCCGTGACGGCGCTCCTCGGCCGGCGGCCCGAGAACTCGAGTGCCGATCCGTACTTCTACCAGCGCGACTACCGCACCCTGCGCGGACTGCTGTCGTTCTCGCGCGCGGTGCTGCCAGCGGTTCGTACGGCGAGCGATCTGATGAGGACGCTCGAGCGGGATGTGCAGCTTGAGGCCGCGGTGCGCCAGAACCCGCGCGCGCCAGGAGCCCCTGATCTGGAGGCCGCGCTGCGGCTCCCGGCAGCCGACTACCCGAAGGTCATCAGCGGCGTGGTCACCGCGCTGTCCGCGCTGGACACCAGCGGGGTGAACGCGGTGACCCGCGCGTCGTCGACCCGGCCGTCTCTCGATCTTGGACAGGTCCTCGACGACCACCATCTCCTGATCATCGGAGCGCAGCTTCAGGGTGGTGAGATCTCGGTCACCCAGTCGAGTCTCATGCTCAACCAGCTGACTCAGCGGCTGTACGAACGCTTCTCGGGACAGCGGCGGCCGGTGCTCCTCGTGGTGGACGAGGCTCCGCAGGTCGCGGATCGCGTTGACCTGGTCAAGCTGATGGAGGTAGCGCGGTCAGCGGACGTCGCCGTGCTCATCGCCATGCAGGACGTGGCGCAGGTCCACGATGAGAATGAGCGCGCCTCGATGCTCGCGAACTCCGCCGCGTTCGTGATCCTTCCAGGCTCGGGGATACCGAGCGTGCGGGCCTTCAGTGAACGCCTAGGCCAGCGGTTTGAACAGACCGTCGGCATGCAGTTCGAGAACGGCCGCAGGGGCATGTTCGCGCCCGCGCCGTCACAGAGCTACGGCACGGAGTCAGTACCTGTCTTGCGCGAGCGCGAGATCATGGAGCAGCCGTTCGGCCCCAGGACCGCGGTCGTCCACCTCAAGGGCGGCGAGCTCGGCATCACCTCGAAGCCGTTCCTCGTCGACATGGCCCGCGGTGTCGCATGAGCGCTCTGTCGCCGTGGACCGGGCTGACCCACAACCTGGCCGCATCGAGGGACTGACGGCATGGAAGATCTGATCTGGCTCCTGCTGATTGCGGCAGCGGTGGTCGTCGTCGTGTCGATTGCGGTGACGCTGCTCGCCGTCCTCGGCTCGATTGCCGCGGTGTGTGTGTTCGGCGCAGCGGTCCACGGCTTCACGGTCACCTTCGCGCGTGGCATCCGCTGCCGCGGCGGTGCAGCGGCGGTGTCGGGCCCCGACGAGCCCTCGTTCCGCGCCTACTACCGGGGTCAGGTGTGGCGAGACCTCAAGCTCGCCGCCGGCGCGGGATGGGTGGCAGCGAGGCATGAGACCGACCGCATTCGGGCCATCGTGGATCAGCAGGGCGGCACGCCCCAGGGCCGGTCCACCCTCGCGCAGGTCATTGGGTGGGCGTTTACGGTGTACGCCTACATCGGTCTCGTCGTCGGCGCGGTCCTCGCGGCGCTCATCGGCATCGTGCCGGCGCTGGTGATCCTGATCGTCGCCGGGGTCGCATGGTTGCTCGGCGCGCCGATTCGCGGCCTGGAGCGCCTGCGGCGCCGCCGCAGCGGGGCGTACTTCGATTGTTCGACCTGCCACGACCGTTTTCCGCTGCCGGTGTACGTGTGCCCCACGTGCGACGCGCGCCACAAGGAGCTGTCACCTGGCCCATTCGGTGTCTTCTCGCACCGTTGTGTCTGCGGCTCGGTCCTGCCCGCGGTGCAGTTTCGCGGACGAGAGCGTCTCGCCTCAGAGTGTCCGAAGGGACACGTACTGGACGAGACCGTCGGCGTGTTGCGGACGATCCACATCCCGGTGGCCGGCGGCCCATCGACCGGCAAGTCGACGTTCCTCGCGGGGGCGCTGCTCGAGCTTGACGAAGCGGCGTCACGCGGGCAGCTCGCGACCACCGTTCAGAGTACGAGTCTAAAGGCGTATGAGCGGATGCTCAACGCCTTCAAGCAGGGCATCCCCGCGCCGAAGACCGACGGTGTCCCGCCCGCGGTGACGGCGGAGATTCGCGGCAAGGACCGCGCCGGGCTGCTGTACGCCTACGACGTGGCCGGTGAGGTGTACGGCGACGAGGACGAGCTCCGACGGGATCCCGCGCACGGACTCGCGGACGGTGTGGTGCTGCTGGTCGATCCCTTCTCGCTCGGCCGAGTGCGAGCAGATCTCGGCGACGAGATCAACGGAGCATCCGGTCTCAATCCGAGCAAGGAAGCGCCCCAGCGGATGCTCGAGCGCCTCGTCGGGGTCTTCACTGAGCAAGGGACAGACCTCAGCCGGGTCGCGGCGGCGATCTGCGTGACGAAGACTGACGCCCTCGGCATCGGTGAGGCCATTGCGGCCCAGCCCGGCGAGGACGACGACAGTCGCACTCGTGCATGGCTCGAGCTTCAGGGAGAGGGGAACTTTGTTCGCGCCGCGGAGGACGCCTTCAAGGGTGTGAGGTGCTTCGGGGTGTCCGCGCTCGGACGGATGCCAGGGACGGGTTCGGGACCCTTCCGGCCTGAGGGAGCATCTGCACCACTGCTTTGGCTCCTTGCTCGGGCAGGCGTCGAGCCAGCCTCCGACGGTGAAGCGCAAGAGACGACCACCCAGCGCCTACAGACTGTCGACCCGCTCGACGTGACGCCGCGCCGACCGCTGTTCACCAACCCGATCGACGATGTGGGCCAGCTGACGATCCCCCGAAACTTCGGTGTCGGGGCCGTCGCGACAGCGCTGCTCCTCGCTGCGTTCTCACCGCTCTCGGCCATGTCGACGACGCCGTCCGGCGATAGCGGGACCTCGGCCGATTCAGAGGTCGTCGACGACACCACTGAGGCGTCCTTCGACGGCTCAGATTCGTCCGACACGTCTGACGACACCGACGGCTCATCCGACACGTACGAGGACGAAGAAGGCACGTCGGACGACACGACAGATGATTTGTCGTCGCAGGGTGAGGGGTACAACCCGAACACGCCGACGCGGATCCTGCGCAAGCACTACACGCACCTGACCGAGGGCAACTACTCGGCCGCGTTCCGCCTGATGTCGTCCTCCTACCGGAGCAGGAACTCCAACTGGACCAGCGAGCGTTCGGCGGCGAGCCCGACGATCAGGGTCGACAATGTTGGACCCTCAACGTTCTCTCCGGGCGGGGTTGCCTATGTCGACGTGTCCTTCTATGCCCAGGACGGCTACGACACCGACAACAGCGACACCACCTGCCGCTATTTCGAGGGCAAAGCGCGAATGGTCAAGCAGGGCGGAGCCTGGCGGTACGACCCGCCGGGTGACTTCTCTGTGACCGAACTGTCAGAGGACGACTGCAGCTGATGACCGTGACCCCACCCGCAGGAGCATCATGAGCACACCCGATTCCACGGACCTGTCCGAACCGGTTGATCCCGCTCCCGACGCCCCGGTGGCCAGCGACGCGCCCGTCAGCCTGCCCACCAGCGAGGGGTGGACCGCGGCCGAACCGGTCGACGAGCCCGAGTTCGAGGCGGGGTTGGTGGTGGACGACCCGGTTGCCAGCGTCCCCGACGTGGAGCCGGAGCCGCTGGCGCCGGTGCTCGAGGCGATCGCAGAACTGCGGGCGCAGTCGGCCGAGAGCCAGCGCCTGCTCGAACGACAGATTGAGATTGCCTCACGCCTGCACGCGGAGAATCAGACGCTCCGCGCCGGTGAGCTCCGCCAGGCGCAGCAGGGGCTGGTCGCGAGCGTCCTGCGAGTGTTTGACGACCTTCGGCATATGGCGGCGACTGCCGCGGACCCAGCCGGGCAGCGCGATCTGACGCTCGCCGCGGACGCGCTGTCGGACGCGCTCGAACGCAACGGTGTCGGGGTCAGCTCCATCGAGGTGGGCGAGGTCTTTGACCCCAAGCGCCACAAGATCGCGAGTGTCCGCTCGACTGCGGATGCCGACGCCAACCGGACGGTCTCGGAGGTCACGCGCCCGGGCTTCGCCTGGAGCGACGGGACCGTCGTTCGCGTCGCCGAGGTTGTCGTGTTCAAGCACGATCCCGCCGCGTCTTCTGACGACGGTACGTCCGAGTAGCCCTCCCAACCGCAGAGACCAAGGAAGCAGCACATGGCCGAGAACACGACCGTCTGGGGCATCGACCTCGGGACGACCTACTCCTGCATCTCCCGCGTGGACGACTCCGGGTACCCCGTGGTCATCCCGAACGTGGAGGGAGATCCGATCACGCCGTCGGTCGTCTACTTCCCGGGGCCCGCCGACTACGTCGTCGGGAAGGCCGCGAAGGAGAGCGTCCAGCTCGAGCCCGAGCACGTCTGCGCGCTCGTCAAGCAGCAGATGGGCAACCCGGATT
>SXGQ01526225.1_pt1 | contig 10062 bp, 10 predicted proteins | sample 3178371 | NCBI WGS metagenome assembly SXGQ01 (sample SAMN11356859, study PRJNA531348) | freshwater metagenome | isolation source: freshwater sample F1-20 | place: China: Fuxian Lake, Yuxi | collected 2017-12-25 | reverse complement strand
TTTGACCAAGGCAAGTACACAGCGTTGACAGACATTCTTGGTGCCGAAGATGCATTCGGCGACATGGACTTCAAGGTTGCCGGCACAGCCGATGCAGTGACTGCATTGCAACTTGACACGAAGATCGAAGGCATACCGAGTGATGTTTTGGCAAAGGCATTGCAACAGGCCAAAGAAGCACGCTTGAAGATTCTCGGTGTGATGAACGCTGCGATCAACGCTCCACGCGCAACGGTCAATGAGAGTGCACCGAAGATCGTCACATTCACGATTCCGCTTGACAAAGTCGGTGAAGTAATCGGACCAAAAGGCAAAGTCATCAACACGATCCAACAAGAGACCGGTGCAGAAATCAATGTGTCTGATGACGGTGCTACTGGCATCATCACGATCGGTTCACCAGACAACTCAAAAGTTGAAGATGCCAAGGCTCGTATTTTGGCGATCGTTGATCCACCAACAGCAGAACTCGGCGCGGTTTACACGGGTCGTGTTGTCAACACAGCGGCGTTCGGTGCGTTCGTGAATATTCTCCCTGGTCGAGATGGTCTTGTACACATTTCGAAACTCGGCAACGGTCAACGCGTGGCTCGGGTCGAAGATGTTCTTAACATCGGCGACGAAGTTCAAGTGCGAGTTGATGACATCGACGATCGTGGCAAAGTCAGCCTCAGTCTGATTGGTCCAGACGGCGAAGTCATCAAGGGCTCGGCTGGTGGATCGTCAGGTGACGGAGAGCGTGGCCCGCGGCCAGAAAGAAGTGATCGCCCGCGTTCAAATGATCGTGGCCGCCGTAATGACCGCAATGACCGCCCGCGCTCTAACGACCGCAATGACCGCCCGCGTTCTAACGACCGTAATGACCGCCCGCGTTCTAACGACCGTAATGACCGCCCGCGAAATGATCGTGGTGCGCCGTCAGATGCTGTCAGTGTGAGTTTTGAAGAAGAGTTCGATCGCGATTTGCGAAACAATCAATAGGCGTTGACTGACATGACGATTCGTGTCGGTGTTATTGGTGCCGCGGGACGGATGGGACGAACGGTCTGTGCTGCAATTTCGGCTGATAAAAACCTAGAACTGGTTGCGGCAGTTGACTCTGCTGCTTCTGGTTCGACGGTTGAAGGCCTAACGATTGCCAAAGATCTGCGTGCGCTTGCTGATGCAAAGGTCGAAGTCGCAGTTGATTTTACGGTCGCTGCTGCTTCACGAGTTAATTTGCCTTGGCTAGCAATGCACAATGTTCATGCCGTGGTTGGCACGACAGGTTTCAATGATGCAGATATGGCAGAGTTCGAGAAGATGTTTGCATCTAGCAACTGCATAGTTGCTCCGAATTTTGCTATCGGCGCGGTATTGATGATGCGCTTTGCTGAAATCGCCGCACCATTTTTTGACACGGCAGAAATTATCGAGATTCACCACGACGGCAAAGCAGATTCGCCGTCAGGTACGGCAGTCTCAACGGCCAAGCGCATTGCAGCGGCCAGCGGAACCTGGGCTAAAGATCCGACAACACACGAAGCGATTGCTGGTGCGCGTGGCGCAAAAGGTCCAGGCGACATTCCGATTCATGCGGTTCGAATGCGCGGGGTAGTTGCCAATCAAGAAGTCGTGCTAGGCACGCAGGGTCAAACATTGACGATTCGTCACGACACCATTGACCGAGCAAGCTTTATGCCCGGCGTTGTGTTGGCTTGCAAAAAAATTGCCGAACACAAGGGCTTTACCCTCGGGCTCGACAAATTTTTAGGTATTTAAACGCGCTGAAAATTGAGCGTGTTTATTAACGCAGTGAGTTGATGGCTGCGTCGTAATTTGGTTCGTTGGCGATTTCGCTGACAAGCTCGGTGTGCAAAACCTTGCCTTTTTCATCGGCGACCACGACTGCTCGTGCCAAAACACCCTTGAGCACACTGCTCATTAGATTGACGCCGAATGCTGCACCAAAATTAGATCTGAAAGAAGAAGCAGTTTTGACATTGCTCAGGCCTTCGGTGCCACAAAAGCGACCCTGAGCAAATGGCAAGTCGGCCGAAACACAATAAATATCCGTATTTTGCAACGATGAAGCAATTTCATTGAACTTACGGGTGCTGGTGGCGCAAGTTGGTGTGTCAATGCTCGGGAAGATATTGAAGATCACGCGCTTGCCGGCAATGTCTTTGTTGGTGATGTCTTGCAGAGCACTCGTTGTGAGCGAAAACTTAGGCAATGCTTTGCCTGTTGCCGGCAATTTGCCACTTACTGCAACTAGGTTTCCGCCAAGAGTTACCGTCGTGCCAGATTTTTTGGTTGATTTCTTTTTGCCAGTTTTCTTAACAGTCTTTTTGGCGATTTTCTTCACCGTTTTTTTCTTGGCTTTCTTTGTGACTTTCTTTTTTGATGCCATGATCTTGTGGCTCCGTATCTCTTAGAAGTGGATGGTTACCTAGTTTTTGGTCGACCCTTGCGGGCCGATTGCAAAGTTGATGCTACGAACAGACCACCAACAACCCACCATTGATAGCGCTCGATATAACCAAGAAAATCGCGAATCTGTTCTTCGAACAGTTTTCCGCCGCGCCACAACACGACCAGCTTGAGCACGATGCCCACTGTCAATAACGGCACGAACTTTTTGGGCGCCATGCGCCGGTGCCCAAGGAGCAAACAGACGACATTGCTGCCAGGCATCAGTACAAGAATCGCGGGTCCTGCTTTGTCGACCGCGCGTTCTGTCCACCTATATATTGCTGGCAGTTCACCCATGTTGCCTTCTACCCAGCCGAGCGCTTTTGTGCCGTACCAACGGCCGACTAGAAATAGCGCAATGCCGGCTATCAACACTCGGGTGAAGCCAATAATTGAATAACTCAACAGGTCGATATAGGGCACCGAGCCAAACAGGTTTCGATTTCGCGAACTGAGCAACAACACGAGTTTTGGTCGCTCATCGACCAGTGCTGGGCCAATATTTGTGCCGATGGTTCCGATCACAAACAACATCGTTGTCAATGTCAAAACGGCTTTTCGCATTTGTCCGATACTAACTGACTTGCTAACTTTTGTCGGAGTGAAGTGAAAAGAGCTGTCATCGACTTTTATGGGGGCGTTATGAAAGGTTTAATGCAGGACACACCACTGACCATGGTGCATATTTTTGAGCGTGCCGAAAAGTATCACTCGGATAAGACAATCACGACGGCAACGGCAGTAGGCAAAGATCGAATTAGTTATGGTGAGTGGGCGGCACGAACGCGTCAACTTGGTGGGGCCCTTGACAAGTTGAAAATTTCAGCAGATGGACGAGTCGCGACTTTTGCGTGGAACACCGCAAGACATCTTGAGCTGTACTTCGCAGCACCTTGCACTGGTCGCGTCGTGCACACGCTAAATATTCGTTTGTTCCCCGAGCAACTTACATATATTGCGAATCATGCCGAAGATGAAGTTATTTTTGTAGACCGCTCGCTGTTTGGTTTGATCGCACCATTATTACCAACTTTCAAAACTGTCAAACATCTCGTCGTGATGAACGATGGCAAAGGTGACGTACCAGATTCTGTCGATGGCATGCAGATGTACGACTACGAAGAATTAATCAAAGGTGTTTCGGGCGTTGAGTTCAAGATCGCCGACGAAAATCGCGCGGCCAGCATGTGCTACACGAGTGGCACGACAGGTAACCCAAAAGGTGTTGTTTATAGTCACCGCTCAACATTTATGCACACTATGGGTGCAATGATGGTCGACTCGCTAGGTGCGCGCGAGAGCGACATTATTTTGCCAGTCGTGCCGATGTTTCACGCCAACGCGTGGGGACTCGCGCACGCTGCAGTTGCCTGCGGTGCGAATCTTGTTTTGCCCGGCCCGGATCTATCTGGCAAGGCAATCGCCAATTTAATCGTCGAAGAAAAAGTAACTGTGGCCGCGGGTGTGCCAACCATTTGGATGAGCGTTTTGCCCGAACTCAAGGGTCGCGACACTTCTTCTTTGCGGGTAATCCCTGTTGGTGGAAGCGCCGTGCCAAAGGCATTGAGCGAGGCTTACCGTGAGACCGTCGGTCTGCCGATTTTGCAGGCTTGGGGGATGACAGAGACGAGCCCAATCGCTGCAACTTGCAATTTGTCGCTTGCCGATCAGCATAAATCAATCGAAGAGCAGGCCGAACTTCGCACGACCGTGGGCACGATCAATTTTGGCGTCGATTGTCGCGTCGTGTTGCCAGGTACCACCACGCCTGTGCCGTGGGATGGCGAAACTAGTGGCGAGTTGCAGTGCTCAGGCTCGTGGATCGCATCTACTTATTACAACGATGCACGCGCTGGCGAAAGCTTCACTGATGACGGGTGGTTGCGCACTGGTGACGTTGCGACCATGGATTCATCTGGACGAATTCGTCTTGTCGACCGTACAAAAGACCTAATTAAAACTGGCGGAGAGTGGATCTCGTCGGTCGAGATCGAAAACGAATTGATGTCTCATCCAAAAATTAGAGAAGCCGCAGTTGTCGGCGTGCCGCATCCGAAGTGGTCGGAGCGGCCACTCGCGTGTGTCGTGCTCAACCCTGGTGAATCGCTGACTAAGGATGAAGTGCTTGATTACATTCGACCAAGGCTCGCCAAGTGGCAAGTACCAGATGATGTCGTTTTCATCGATGAAGTACCAAAAACGAGCGTCGGAAAATTTTCCAAAAAAACCCTTCGCGAAAAATACGCAGATTACGTTTTGCCAACTGCCTGAACTCGGCGTAGGAACTGCTTGGTTCTCTCGTCATTTGGGTTATCGAAAATTTGTTCGGGTCGACCTTGTTCGGCGATTGCTCCAGCATCTAAGAAACAAACGCGATCGCTAATTTCGCGGGCGAAGTTCATTTCATGTGTGGCAATCAACATCGTGATACCACTACCTTTGAGTTCGCGCACCACATCGAGCACTTCACCGACAAGTTCGGGGTCGAGTGCCGAAGTAATTTCGTCGAGTAACAACACTTCGGGGTTCATCGCCAGCGCACGCACTATCGCGACTCGTTGTTGTTGACCGCCCGATAGTTGGTCTGGATAGGCGTCAATCTTTTCGTTTAAATCAAAACGCTTGAGTAATGAATGAGCCGTTTCATCTGCATCTTGCGTCGACTTGTTGAGCACTTCAGTTAGCGCGAGCGTAATGTTGCGTCGCACGCTCATGTGTGGAAACAAATTAAAACTCTGGAACACGATGCCGATTCTGCGCCGAATCGGGTCAGGGTCCCGACCAATCTGCGAAATCTCATCACCGTCAAGAAAAATCGCCCCGACATCAACTGGCTCCAGTAGGTTGACGCACCTCAACAACGTTGTTTTGCCTGAACCACTAGAGCCGATAAACGAGATAACTTCACCAGTGTTCACTTCAAGGTCGAGTCCGGCAAGCACTTTTCGCTCAGCAAAACTTTTATGGACGTTAACCAATTGAAGCTTCATCGAACCCTCGTCGCAGAGGTACGTTTGCGCTCTCGGGCCAACAAATAATCTGTCGTTCGTGTGAGTGGAATCGTGATCATCAAAAAGATGATTGCCGCGCCGATGTAGGGCGTGAAGTTAGCAAACTTGGCTTTATCAATGTTGGCTTGACGCAGAATCTCGATCGGTCCGATCAGGCTGACGAGCGCGACATCTTTTTGCAAACTCACCAGATCATTCATTAGAGGAGGCACCACGCGACGAATTGCCTGAGGCAATATTACGAAGCGCATTGTCTGCCAATTTGACAGTCCCAGACTTCGCGAAGCCGCGCGTTGTGACTCGTGAACACTGTCGATGCCGGCGCGAAAAACCTCGGCGATATATGCACTGTATGTCATTACAAGGGCCACCGACCCCCAAAGAAGTGGCGAATTGAAAGGTCGCTCGAGTCCGACGCCAGGCACACCGAAACCAATGAGATAGATCCACAAAATAACCGGCACACCACGCATGATGTCGATATAGCCGATAACGAAAATTCGAATCGGAAACATCGCCGGGTTGCGCGAACTGCGGGCGATTGCCAAAACTAACGCCAATGCAATAATCGCCGGCGTTGCCCATGCAAAAATCTTGATGTCTAATACAAACGCGTCCAGCAACCGCGGAAAGGAGTCAATTAGTCTTTCGCCGTTAAAAAAAGATTCTTTGACGCGGTCCCAACGGGGCAACTTCGGAATGGCGAAAACGAGAGAAGAAACAACAACGACAGTGCTCAGCGCAGCGATAATGCTGCTGCGCTGGCGCTGTCGTCGTTCGAACTTCTGGCGTTGAGTCTTTGTTTCCGTATTGGGTGACAGTTTTTAATCGAGGGTGATGACCGGCGCGTTTGTCTTATCGGCGAGCCACGTCTGTTCAATCTCGGCAAGTTTGCCCGACTCTTTGAGTGCACCAAGAGCAGTGTTGACGCAGTCGACAAGCTTGTTGTCTTTGTCGAACAGCAAGCCGAAGTTGTCGGCGGCAACCGCATCGCTGAGCGGGAACTGGCCGATAACTTTCGAGCCTTCAATTTCTACTGCACTGATATAAAACGCCGTTGGCAAGTCGACGACAATCGCGTCGATTTGTTTTGCCTCAAGTGCTGCCTTGGCGCCAGCGTTGTCGTCGTAGATGAACGGTTCGCTTGTCGGCTTGATTACATTAAGGATGAAATCAAGACTTGTGGTGCCTGACTGCGCACCGAACTTTAGCCCCTTAAGTTCCGAAAGTTTCGTCGCACTGGCAACAGGCGAGTCAGCAAAACCGACCACGGCTTGATTCGTCGAATAGTACGGGTCGCTGAAACTTACAGTCGCTTTTCGCTCCTCGGTGATCGAATATTGCTGCAAGTTGAAGTCAAAGTTCTTTGCACCTGGTTGAACTGCCTCATCGAAGCCAGTTCGCACCCAAACTATGTTTTCATTCGTGTATCCAAGTTCGCCAGCCACTGCGTATGCAATCGCGGCCTCAAAACCTTCGCCAGATTCTGGTGCGTCACCGACCACCCATGGCTCAAAAGCCGGAGTGCCAGTTGCAATCGTCAATTTGCCTGACTCGATGGTCGGGCAGGCTGAACTCGAATCGTCGCTGCCACAACTGGCAAGACCGAGTGCCGCTGTGCTGCCGAGAACTATCGCCAAGCGGGTGAAGCGTGATTTAGTTGTCATATTTGGTGTTCCTTTCGTAAGAACGAGCATTGATGAGAGGCAAAACTAGCACTACTTGACAGTGAGACGGTTATAGTCTTATTGTCTCACTATGGCTATCGAAGTTGTTTCAAAACAAGCATCGTTCACCGAGGTTGAAACGCGCGTTCTTGACGCCACCAAATTGGCGATTGAAAAGTGGGGAGTTTCGCGGTTCACCGTCGCCGATGTGTGTGATTTATCAAATGTCTCGCGTGCGACTGTTTATCGGATGTTTCCTGGTGGCAAAGAAGTTTTGCTTGAGGCACTGCATGTGCGCTCACTTGATGAATTTTTTACGACGCTTTTAGATCGTGCGAAAGGTGCAAAGTCGCTCGAAGATCTTCTCGTGCGTTGCATCGTTTCTGCAACCACTGAGTTGCGCAACGATGCGCACTTGGCGATGATGCTGGCAACAGAACCAGGCACGACTTTGATGCAGTTTACAATCGATGGCTTGTCGCGCATCGTACGCGTTGCCGCCTCATACTTGGCTCCGTTGGTCGCAGACTTTTTACCGAAGCGCGAAGCCGACGCCCTGGTCGAGGTATTGGCTCGTCTCGTAGTCTCCTACTTTTTGACACCGTCTGAGAGATATGACTTCACTAGTGAAGTGAGCGTCACCAAGTTTTTGCGGATGCATGTCAACATTCACGAATTTGAAAAATTAAATAAGTAACCAAACAATCAACCATTAAGCAAAGGAAATTATGTCAATTACAGAAAAGCAAAATCAAGAAATCATCGGTCGAGATCAAATCAACAACATTGAAGCGATTCTCAGTATCCCGTTGGTGCCGGCTAATGAAATCGAGCATGTCGTCGAGAACAACGCCGACTCGATTTTCACTTGGGATTATTCGCTAACCCGACCACCATTGCGCAAACTTTATGAGAAAGCCAAGACGAGTCAATGGAATGGCACCACAGACTTGCCATGGGACACGGCAGTTGACGTCGAAAAGACTGTTGCTGCAGATCAGGCCGCTATCGGCAACGGGGTTGACCCAAGTTGGTATGCGGATACAAAACTCGCAACTTGGGGTGACAAAGAATGGCTTGAGTTCGGTATTCAAAGCCGAAAGTGGATGCTTTCACAATTTCTTCACGGTGAGCAGGGTGCGTTGATTTGCACCGCGAAGATTGTCGAGACTGTGCCCTGGTACGACGCAAAGCTATACGCCAGCACCCAGGTCGTAGACGAAGCGCGACATGTCGAAGTGTTCGCCCGATATCTCGACGAAAAGCTCGAGGGTGGATATCCAATTAATGCCCACCTTGGATTGTTGCTTGACGACATCGTTAAAGACTCGCGCTGGGACTTGACATATCTCGGAATGCAGATCATGGTCGAGGGTCTCGCACTCGCAGCCTTCGGTTACCTCCATCAATTAACTGGTGAGCCGTTGCTTAAAAAACTTCTTCGTTATGTAATGAGCGACGAAGCTCGTCATGTGGCGTTCGGCGTTTTGAGTCTCAAAGAGGTTTATGACGGCATGAGCGACGGAGAAATCATGGAGCGACAAGAGTTTGCCTACGAGGCCAGCATTCGTATGCGTGACAGATTTTTACAACAAGAGGTCTGGCAGTACATGGGTGTTGATCCTAAATCGGTCATCCCGTTGCTGATCAACGACCCGACTCGCAAGATATTCCAGCAAATGTTGTTCGCCAAAATTGTGCCGAATTGCAAGAAACTTGGTTTGCTCGACCGCAATGATTTCTGGTTGCGTCATCGCTTTGAGGAGATGGGTGTAATCCAGTTCGAAGACTGGGAGAACACTGGTGATGAGTACCTCAAGTTCGAAATCGGCAAAGAGGTTGAAGCAGCACACTGATTTGCGCGGAATCGAGATAGCCGTGAGTTCTTGACTGACTAGCATCTAGCCATGCCAAGATTTGGTCAAGTACTCACAGCAATGGTTACCCCGTTTGATAAAAACGGCGAACTGGATCTCGATGGTGTGCGTCGTCTGGCGAAGTGGTTGCAAGATAATGGCAATGACGGGCTAGTTGTTGGTGGTACGACTGGTGAAGCATCAACCCTGACCGATGATGAGAAGCTTGCACTTTTTGCGGCGACCGTTGAAGCAGTGACGATTCCCGTTATTGCTGGCACGGTCACTAACGACACTCGTCATTCAATTCATCTGACAAAGCAGGCCTCGAAATTAGGAGTCGCTGGCGTGCTTGCTGTTGGCCCTTATTACAACAGGCCATCACAGGCGGGCATTCTTGCTCACATGACGGCAGTTTGTGCCGCCACAACTCTTCCGGTCGTCGTCTACGACATTCCGGTGCGTACTGGTCGAAAAATATCAACTGCGACACTTGTAAAACTTGCCAACGAAGTAAAAAACGTCGCGGCACTTAAAGATGCAAGCGGCAATCCGGCAGAGACCGCGATGTTGATGACCCAAGTACCAAAAAGTTTTGAACTTCTCAGTGGCGATGACGGTTTGACTCTGCCGCTGATGGCTATCGGCGCAGTTGGCGTAATCGGCGTTGCGACACATTGGACAGGCATCGACCATCAAGAGATGTTCAAAAAATGGAATGCGGGTGACGTGCTTGGTGCACGAGCGGTGAACGCAAGAATGCTCGAAAGTTTTGCTTTTGAAACTGGCGATGAAAATCCAAATCCATTGCCGAGTAAGGCAATGATGAATCATCTCGGTTTGGCTGTTGGTGATGCTCGATTACCAATGGGCCCGCCACCGAGTGGTCTCGCCGAGCGGGCAGCAAAAGTTTTTAGCAATCTGCAAGCGGCTCGTGCCGCCGCAAGCCGCTAACAAACCATTTAATGTCAAAACCAGTTCGTATCTCATTTCTTGGCGGACTCGGCGAAATCGGTCGTAACTGCATGGCAATTGAGCAAGATAAAAAAATCTTGCTGATCGATTGTGGGTTGA
>SXGQ01315851.1_pt1 | contig 10062 bp, 10 predicted proteins | sample 3178371 | NCBI WGS metagenome assembly SXGQ01 (sample SAMN11356859, study PRJNA531348) | freshwater metagenome | isolation source: freshwater sample F1-20 | place: China: Fuxian Lake, Yuxi | collected 2017-12-25 | reverse complement strand
GGTGCCGTGGGAGGAGAACACCGGCCTGATCGCCGAGCGTTACAAGGCGCTGGGCGGCGACATCACGCTCATCCGCAAACCGGGCATCGGCCATCATCCGCACGGGTTGGAGGACTCGACGCCGATCGTGGAGTTTATCGCCAAGCACGCGGGGCGGTGAGTCGCCGATGCAAGTGACGACGACTGGCTGCTTCAGCGTGGACGGGCGGGGCAGGCACGGTATCTTCTGGCCGCGCTGCCATGAATCCCGAACCTTCTGTCCCTCCACCTCCTTCCGACTCACGCAGGCTGCGGCTCGTGACGCTTGTGTTTCCACCGGCGGGCTTGTGGCTGCTCTGGCGCGGATCGGCGTCTCTGGGGATCAAGCTGCTCGGCACTCTGGGGATTGGGCTCTTTGCACTGCCTTACATGGCGTTGATTCTTTTCCTGCTGCACAAGCTCACCGGGCTTCGCTTCGAGATGCAGGGAAGCCCCATCCCGGTGCCGACGTGGCAGGTGACGGATTATGAGCGGCTGGAGAAAGCGCGGTCGGCCAACGGCATTGCTCCCATCAGCAAGCCTCAGGTGGCCGTGTCGAAGACTGCTGCCGCACCGTATTGGACGGACTTCCGCGGCCCCAAGCGCGACGGACATTACGAGCAGCAGCCCATCAACGTGGACTGGGTGAAGTCGCCGCCGAAGTTGTTGTGGAAGCAACCGGTGGGCGCGGGCTACGCGTCTTTCGTGGTGGCGGATGGACTGGCGTTCACCATCGAGCAACGGCGCGAGCAGGAGGCGGTGACGGCTTACGAAGTCGAGACGGGCCGCGAGGTGTGGGCGCACAGTTACGCAGCGCACTTCCAGGAGTGGATGGGCGGCGAAGGCCCGCGAGCGACGCCGACGTGGCACGAGGGGCGGCTGTATTCGCTGGGCGGGACCGGGAAGTTTCGTTGTCTCGAAGCGGCGACTGGGAAGTTGCTTTGGCAGCACGATGTCTTCGCGGAGAACAGTTGTTCCAATCTCTTCTTTGCCGTGAGCGCCGCGCCGCTGATCGTGGATGGAAATGTTCTCGTGCTGGCGGGCGATCCGCAGGGCCGCGATGGGCGGATGCTGATCGCCTATGACAAGGTCACGGGAGCGATGGGGTGGCGCGAGATGCAGGACAAGGCGGGTTACGCGTCGCCGATGTTGGTCACGCTGGGCGGTGAGCGGCAGTTGCTGGTGCATACGGCCCGGCATTTGCTGGGCGTCGGTCCGGGGGATGGGAAAGTGCAGTGGCGTTTCCCGTGGCGCGTCGAGTTCGACAACACGATCGCGCAGCCCATCGTGACGGGCACGAACCGGGTGGTTTTGAGCGCGGGCTACGGCACGGGCGCGGTCGGGCTGGAGTTGAGCCGGAGCGAGAGTGGTTTCACTGCGAAGGAGGTGTGGAGGAACAAGTCGCTGAAGAACAAGTTCACCAGTTCCGTGCTGCACGGCGGGCATATCTACGGCTTGGATGAGGACATCCTCGTCTGCCTCGACGCAGCGACTGGCGAGCGACGTTGGAAGGACGGGCGCTACGGCTACGGCCAGGTGCTGCTCGCGAGCGGCCATCTCGTCATCCTCTGCGGCAATGGCGATCTCGCGCTGGCGCAACCGCTGCCCGACCGGCATGTCGAGATCGCGCGCATTCCAGGCATCAAGGGCAAGACTTGGAACCACCCGGCGATCGAGGGCGGCAGGCTGCTCGTGCGGAACGCGGTGGAGATGGCGTGCTTTGACTTGCGGTAGGTGCGCGATGCGCGCGGCATCGTCCCACTAGACCGAACGAGGCCGACCGCAGGTCAGCCCTACCGGTTCGGCGGCTTGGGGGCGTCAGCCGGCGTGGTCACTGCCATCAGTGACTTCACCTCGGCGTCGGTCAAGGCACGCCAGCGGCCCTCGGGCAGTTCTGCAAGTTTGATGGCGCCGATTTGCGTGCGTTGCAAGCGGGCGACGATGAGGCCTTGGGATTCGAAGAGACGGCGCACTTCGCGGTTCTTCCCCTCTGCCAGCTCAAGCTCGACAATGCTGTGGGAATTGTTGGCGTCCATCAGTCGGGCGCGCTCGGCGCGGAGCATTTCGCCCTCGTGCTCGACGCCAGCCATGATGCGCCGGAGCACGCCCGGCTCCACGAAGCCCTCGACGATGGCGCGGTATTTCTTGCGAACTCCGTAGCGCGGATGGGTGAGGTGGAGCGTGAAGTCGCCGTCGTTGGTCAGGAAGATCAGCCCCTCGCTGTCCTTGTCGAGTCGGCCGACGGGATGCAGGTGCGACCACTCTCTCGGCAGGAGGTCCGTGACGATGCGGCGGTCGAGTTCGTCGCTGCGCGTGGAGAGGTAGCCGCGCGGCTTGTTGATGGCGACGTAGAGCTTGCGCTTGGATTTGACGAAGCGGCCCTCGACCTTCACGGCGTCGTGCTGGGCGTCCACCTTGGTGCCGAGTTCCTTGACGACCTTGCCGTTGACCTCGACCAAGCCGTTCAGGATGAGACGCTCGCTGGCGCGGCGGGAGGCCACGCCGGCTTCGGCGAGAAATTTCTGGAGGCGGACTTGCACAAGCAAAGAAAGCCGTCGCACCTGTCGGCGGACGGCTCCCGATCAAGGACGGAGAAAAAGGGATGATGCCGGCAGCTTAGACCGGGGGCTTGGTCTTGCGCAGGCCGGTGATGCGGTCGCCGGTCTTCCACTGGCCGGCCTTCTTGAGGATTTCGAGGCGCTCGAAGCGCTTCAGGACGTTGCGCTTCGCCCCGAGGGTGCTGGAGGCGCGGAGACTGCGATGCTGTGACATAGCTTCTGAAAGAGTTTTTCCGCGCGGACAGTCCGAACGGAGCGCGGTTTGTAGCACACGTCTGCCGGGATGCAAACGGTTATTTCGCCGCCAGACGACTTGGCGGCGTAAGGCGGACACTCCTGTCCGCTGTGAGCTGTCCGGCGGAGATCAGTCATGTGACCGGGGGACAGGAGTGTCCCTGTCACGGTTGTTCGCGAACCAGACGAGGCGAAGTCCTTCGAGGGTGAGGTTCGCGTCAACGTCGGTGATCTCCGGGAGCTTTGCAGCGAGCAACTCGGCGTAGCCACCCGTGGCGACGACGGGCAGACGCCGGCATTTCAACTCGCGCTTCAGCTCGATGATCAATCCACGCACGAGCCCCCTGTAGCCATGCACCGCGCCGATGAGCATCGCCTCGCGTGTGCTCTTGCCGATGACGGAACTCGTCTCGCGAATCGTGATGCGGGGGAGCAGGGCCGTTTTGTCGTGAAGATAATCCGTCATCGCCGCGAGGCCGGGCGCGATGATGCCGCCGACGTAGTCGCCGTGCCTGTCCACGACATCGAACGCGAGCGCGGTGCCAAACGCCACCGCGACGGAAGGTGCGCCGAAGTGGTGGCGGAGCGCGACTACGTTGGCGAGACGGTCGGGGCCGATCTTCTTGGGCTGGGGATAGTTGATGCCGACACCTGAGATCGTGCGCGGCGTCAGCTCCAGCGCGGTGACGGAGAATTCTTTCTCCACGAAGGCGATGGCCGTGCCAGTCACAGCCGGGACCACGCTGCACAAGGCCGCCCCTTCAATGCGCGCCTTGCCAACGAACCTCCGCACAGGCAGCGACGCCGCGACAGAACGCCACGACGCCGTCTTGATGTTCGCCTGCTTCCAAATGCCACGCGCGTCGGCGAGGCCGAGGTGCGTGTGCGTGTTGCCGATGTCGAGTAGGAGGAGCATGGGCTAAATGACCAATGTCCAATGTTCAATGTCCAATGAATGCCCAATTCCCAACGATCGTTCGTTTGCCCGTTCGTCCATCGCAACCAGCCTGGAGCCATTGGTTATTGGGTGCAATGGATACTGGTCATTTCTCGATGGTCACGTCGCCGCCGATGATGCGTTCGAGGCGGCCATGCTGCGTGCGCAGGAGCAGCGCGCCCTCGGAGTCGAGCGACTCCGCCACGCCAGTCTGCGCGCGGTCGCCGATGCGGATGGTGACGGTGCGGCCGATGGTGGTGCATTGCTCCTCCCACTCGGTGGCAAGCGCCTCGAACTGGCCGGCGCGCAGTCGCGCGTAGTCGGCGTCCAGCTCGCGCAGGATGGTGGCCGCGAGTTCAGGCCGCGACACCGGCTGGCCGCTCTCAATGCGGAGGGAAGTGGCCGTCTTCCGCAAGTCCGCCAGCAGGTCCGTGCTCGTGAGGTTCACATCCACGCCGATGCCGATGATGAGATGATTGATGTGATCCAGCTCGGCACTGAGTTCAGTGAGGATGCCGGCAACCTTCTTGCCGCGCAGGAGAATGTCGTTCGGCCACTTGATCTCCGGCGTGAGGTTCGACTGCCTACGAATCGCACGGGCCAGCGCGGTGGCGGCGACGACGGTGAGTTGCGTCGCGGCCTGCGGGCGAAGATCGGGGCGGAGCAGCACGGAGAACCAAAGACCCTTGCGCGCGGGGGAGAGCCACTGCCTGCCGAGCCGGCCCCGGCCCTTCTTCTGCGACTCGGCGAAGACGACGACGCCTTCCTTCACACCGTCGCGCGCGAGCTTCTCGGCCACGTCGTTGGTGGAGTTGGTCTCCTCGAAGACGCGGATGTCGCGACCGACGATCTGGTTCTCCGGCAGGCGCGCGAGCAAATCATCGGCGTGGAGTGCGTCGGGCGTGCTGAGGAGGCGGTAGCCTTGGTGCGGATTGGCGGTGATCTCGTAGCCGAGCTTGCGCAACTCCTCGATGCGCGCCCACACAGCGGCGCGGCTCATGCCGAGCTGCTGCGCCATGTCCGCGCCGGACACCGACCCGGCCCCGGCCCGGCGCATCGCGGTGAGGATTTGGGCGTCAATGGTCATGCTTCCGTTTCGGTTTCATTACGGTCACCTTGTGAACGCGGCCCTGCCGATCATAGGTGGTCCATTCGCCGACCTGCTCGCCCGCTTTGAAATATCCGGAGCGCAGCTTGGTGCCGTCCTTTCGGAACCACTCCCAATAGCCCGTCAGCAAGCCGCCCTGCGTCGTCCCCTTGGCCCGGATGGTTCCGTCCTTGTGATACTCAATGTGCTGCTTCATGCGGTGGTGGTATGGAAATCGAGCGCAATGTCCACGGCGCGTGCTGAGTGCGTGATGGCTCCGACAGAGATGAAGTCCACGCCGGTCTCGGCGATGGCGCGGACGGTCTGGAGCGTCACGCCGCCGCTGGCTTCCGTTTGCGCGCGGCCTCCGACCAAGGCCACGGCAGCCCGCAATTCGTCGAGGCTCATGTTGTCGAGCAGGATGATGTCGGCGTGGGCTTGGACGGCTTGGCGCACTTGCTCCAGCGTGTCGGCTTCGACCTCGACCTTGAGTTCGGGATACGCGGCGCGGGCGCGTTGCACGGCGGCGGCGATGGCGTTGGGCTGCTCGTGGCGCAGCGCGGCAAGGTGGTTGTCCTTGATGAGCACTTGGTCGTAGAGGCCGACGCGGTGGTTCTGACCACCGCCGCACTTGACGGCGTATTTCTCGAAGCGCCGCCAGCCGGGCGTGGTCTTGCGCGTGTCGAGAATCTTGGCGCGCGTGCCCTTCACCTGCTCTGCGAACTGCGCGGTGAGCGTCGCGACGCCGGAGATCCGTTGCACGAAATTCAGTGCCACGCGCTCGGCCGTGAGGATGGAGCGGGCCGAGCCGGTGACGCGCAGGAGAACCTGCCCCGTCGGACAATGCGAGCCATCCGCCGCGTGCGAGGCGATGAGGAGGTTGGGGTCCAGTTCACAGAAAGCCGTCTCGGCGAAGGGCAGCCCGGCGAGCACCAGCGGTTCGCGTGCGGCCATCACGGCGCAGGTCGTCGCGGACTCGGGGAGGGTGGCGAGCGTGGTCACGTCGCCCGGCCCGATGTCCTCGGCGAGAGCGGCGCGGACGGCGCGCTGGATTTCCTCGGCGGACAAAACCATGTGCGGGAAGATGGCGGAGGAGGAGGGAAGGCTCAATTCCCAATTCCAATTGCACAAGGTTCAACTCCCAATGACCAACGCTCAATGGCTCTGAGCATCGCCAGGCGGGAGCATCGAAACCACCCAGCACAAGGCGCAGGTCTCCGCCCAAAGGGTGGCACGCGCGCAATGGTCATTGGTCATCGGGCATTGGTCATTTCCCCGCCGCCGCCTCATCAGAGATCCATCCGCGCCAGCGATAGACGCGCCAGCCGATTTGCTCGTGCAGCCAGGTCTCCAGCTTCGCGAAGCCCGCCGCGCGCGGGACGATGTCCGTGCTGTCCGCCGTGACGATGCTGACACTCGTCAGGAACGCGCACGGGGCGGGGACGATCTCCAAACTCGTCGTGGTGCGGAAGACGCCCGCCGCGCGTTTGATGTGCGACGCGGAGGTGACGAGCAGAACGCGCTTCCAACCGCGCTCATTGGCGAGCTTGGCGACCTTCTCGGCTTCGTGCCGCGTGTTCTTGCAGCCACCGAGGCTGATGACCTCCGGCTCGATAACTTTCCACGCGACGAGGATTTCCTTGAACAAGTCCGCCTCAGCCAACGGCTCGCCGTCCACCGTCACAGCGCTGCCACCGACGACCAGCGTTTTGGATTTGGCAAGTCGGACCAGTTCCATCGCAGTCACTGCGCGGTCGGCGTTCTGGTTGAAATGCAAGCGGCCCACTTCCTCGCGCGACGGCGCGGAGAAGCCACCGAGCAGCACGATCGCGTCGGCGCTGGGAAGATCGGCGCGCTTCACTCCCGCCCACGGGCGCTCCAGCGAGCCGAGCAGGCTGCCGGGCAACGGCGTCGCGCCCACGACCCAGATGAAGACCGCGAGAGTGCCTAGCGCGGCGGCGAGGCGCTTGTGCTGCTTGCGGATGAGCACGACGGTCAGCACGACGAGGCAGCCCCAGACGAAACCGATTGGTTCCAGCAGAGTCATTGCGCTGCGCAAGGCGACGTCCAACACGGTTGCAGGGTAGCGAGCCAGAGCGAAGGTCACGACGAAAAAGGCGCGCTTGGACGGAGCGGCACGAGTTGCTACGGTGCGCGGAGTGAAGTGGATTGCCATCATCGTGTTTGCCGGCGCGCTCGGGCTGCTGCCGGCTGTGGCCGCGTCGAAGTCCGACACGCCGGCCCCGAAGTTTTCGAGCTCCACTGCCGACCCGGCTGAGTCGGAGTTTCAGAGGGTCATGGCGCTGGACGACACGGCGCACGAGGAGATTGACAAGTGGGTGAAGGGCAACGGCACCTCCTCGAAGGAGGGCGCGAGTCTTTCGCAGGCGGTGCTCAGTTTGCGAGTCGAGCAGCGACTCGAGCCGGTGAAGAAGGCCTACGAGGAGTTCCTTCAGCGATATCCGAAGCACGCGCGCGGACACCTCGCGTTCGGCAGTTTCCTCAACGACCTCGGCGAGGAGGCGGAGGCGCGGAAGCGATGGGAGAAGGCGCTGGAACTCGATCCGTCCAATCCCGCCGCCTACAACAACCTCGCCAACAGCTATGGCCAGACCGGGCCGGTGGCAAAGGCCTTCGAGCTTTACGCCAAGGCCATCGAGTTGAATCCCCGGCAGGCGATCTACTACCACAACCTCGGCTCGGTTATCGTGCTGCATCGCAAGGAAGCCGCAGAACATTACCGCATCGCCGAGCAGCAGGTGCTACGGCACGCGCTGGAATTGTATCGGCTCGCGCGGCAGTTCGACGCCGGCAACTTCCAGCTCGCGACCGATCTGGCGCAGGTCTATTACGGCGTCCAACCGCCGGACCACGAGGCGGCGATCGCGGCGTGGGGCGTCGCGTTGTCACTCGCGCGGAACGACCAGGAGCGCGAGGCCACGCACCTGCATCTCGCGCGGGTGAAGGCCGCAGCGGGAAAGCTGAGCGAGGCGCGGAGGCACTTAAACCTCGTCTCTGATCCCGCGCTGGCCGGGGTGCGCACCCGGCTCATGCGCGAGTTGGTGGACAAGGCTCTTCCCCCGCCTGCGAAGGACGACGGCCGTCGCCTGAACCTGCCCAGCCAGCCCAAGTAAGCTCGCACTCCGAAGTCTGCGCCACGCTGTCTGGTGCCTCGGCTGCGAAGTTCGGGATCAGTGCCAGCCAGTGCCGGTCAATGGTTCCATTTCTGTTCGAGCTTACTTTGAGCTTCGCCCGGCTTCAGTTCCCGCGTTCAATCCCCGCCTTGAATTGACATGAGTGCCCATCCCGGTTTCGGTGCCCACACCGACCCCAGCTTCAAATCGCAGCCCCGCTCCACCGGCGAGGTCGTGCGTAGAGTTGGCGTGTATCTGCTGCCCTACAAGCTGATGGCGCTCGGCACCATCGCCTTCGCGCTGCTTTCACTCGCCGCCGCGTTCACCTACCCGAAGCTCACGCAACACGTCATTGACGAGGTCATCACCAAGAAGAACGCCGACAGCCTCGCGCCCGTGATGGGGTTGCTCATCGGCGCCTTTTTCCTCCGCGAACTCTTCACCGGCATCCGCATCCGCCTTAACAACGAGCTGGAGCAGAAGGTCATCCTCGACCTCCGCCGCGATGTTTACGCGCGCCTGCAACGCCTCCCCGTCGGCTGGTTCGACCAGCGCGCGTCCGGCGACCTCATGACCCGCGTCATCGAGGACGTGAACGCCATGGAGCGCCTGCTCATTGACGGCACCGAGCAAGGCACCGTCGCCATCCTCAGCATCGTCGGCGTGCTCACGATTCTCTTCTGCACGAACCCGTTGCTCGCTGGCGTCGCGCTCGCGCCACTGCCCATTCTCATCGGCGGCGCGCTCTGGTATACGCTCACCGCCCACAAGCGCTACCGCTCACAACGGCAGGCTGCCAGCGCCATGAACGCCCTGCTCATGGACAACCTCCAGGGCATCCGCCAGATCAAGTCCTTCGGCCGTGAGGGTCACGAGGATGCGCGCTTCGGTGCCCGCGCCGAGGACCTCCGCCAAGGCACGCTCACCGTCATGCGCGCGTGGTCCATCTACTCGCCTGCGATGGCCTTCGCCTCCTCGCTGGGCATCGGTCTCGTGCTCTGGTTCGGCGGCACACAAGTCCTCGCGAACAAGATGACCGTCGGCGAGCTGGTGCAATTCCTCCTTTACCTCGGCCTCTTCTACGAACCGATTGGCCGGCTGCACGGGTTGAATCAAATGCTCCAGTCCGCCCGCGCCGCCGGCGAGCGCGTCTTCGACATCATGGATGCGAAGGAGGAAAGCGAACGGGAGAGGGGCGACGTGACGAGTCTCATTTCAAGCGCGGAACGCGGAATGCGGGATGCGGAATCTAGCAAGAGACTCGTCACTGTGTCTCCTGCCACGCGGATGCGGGGCGAAGTCCGCTACGAGAACGTCGGCTTCGAATACAGCCCGGAGCGCGTTATCCTCAAAAAAATTTCCCTTCACGCGAAACCCGGCCAGATGACTGCGCTCGTCGGACCCACCGGTGCGGGTAAATCCACGTTGGTCAACCTGCTTCCCGCCTTTTACCAAGCCACCTCCGGTCGTGTGTTCATTGACGGCACCGACACTTGTGAGTTGCCGCTGGAAACTTTGCGCGAACAAATCAGCGTCGTCGCTCAGGAGCCGTTCCTCTTCAACGGCACCATTCGGGAGAACATTCTTTACGGCCGGCTGGACGCCACGGATGCCGACCTCCACGCCGCCGCGAAGGCGGCGAACTGCCACGACTTCATCACCCGCCTGCCCGATGGTTACGATGCCCGCGTGGGTGAACGCGGTGTGAAGTTGAGCGTTGGCGAGAAGCAGCGGGTAAGCATCGCTCGCGCGCTGCTGAAGAACGCGCCCATCCTGGTCCTCGACGAAGCCACTGCCAGCGTGGATACACAGACGGAGAAGCTGATTCAGGAAGCGCTGGAACGGCTCATGGCCGGCCGCACCAGCTTCGTCATCGCGCATCGGTTGAGCACCATCCGCGCCGCCGACCAGATCCTGGTCCTGCGGCACGGCGAAATAGTCGAACGCGGCACGCACGAGGAGTTGCTCGCCGCGGCGGGGCTTTACGCCCGGCTTGCGCGCATCCAGAACACCACCTTCATCGAGGAAAGCTTCGAGAAGCTGGCGGGAGATTGAGGCACGAGGCGTGCCAGTCGGTGGGGGCTAACCGGTGAT
>SXGQ01221576.1_pt1 | contig 10063 bp, 7 predicted proteins | sample 3178371 | NCBI WGS metagenome assembly SXGQ01 (sample SAMN11356859, study PRJNA531348) | freshwater metagenome | isolation source: freshwater sample F1-20 | place: China: Fuxian Lake, Yuxi | collected 2017-12-25 | reverse complement strand
CTTCCTTAACGACGGATTTCAATCGCTCCTCGAATTCGCCTTTGTATTTGGCACCGGCGATCAATTGTCCCATATCCAACGCATAGATCACCTTGCTCTTCAAATTCTCCGGCACATCCCCGTTCATAATGCGATGCGCAATGCCTTCCGCAATGGCCGTTTTTCCAACTCCAGGCTCGCCCACTAGAATGGGATTATTCTTGGTGCGACGCGACAGGATGTGCAGGGTTCGACGGATCTCCTCATCTCTACCGATCACCGGGTCCAACTTACCCTGACGAGCCAACTCATTCAGATTCTTCGCATATTTATTCAGCGCATTGAACTCCGACTGCTGCGTGGCCGAGGTCACTTTCTCCCCTTTGCGTAATTCTTTGATGGATTTGATCAGATCGGATTCGTTCAGTCCCGCATTTTTTAACAAGGCCGCCGTCGCATCGCTTCCTTGCAGGATCGCCAGCAACAAATGCTCCGGTGTCACGAACTCATCCCCGGAGGACGATAACACGGCTCCCGCCCGCAATACCACTTGGTTTGCCTCTCGACTGATCTGCTGCGCCGCTTCCCCCGATGTCTTGGGAAGCTTCTGGACCAACTCCTCCAATTTAGGAGAGACCACCCCGAGGGTGACATTATTCTTTTTGAGCAGATACACCACCGGTGTATCCTCCTGCGCCAACAAGGCCTTGAGCAGGTGGGCCGTTTCAATGTTCGGGGATTGCCCGTTGAATGCCAATTGCTGAGCTTGTTGGACAGCCTCGGCCGCCTTTATAGTAAAATTTCCTAAGTTCATAACAGACTATTTTTGCTACCTGTACTCGCTCAAACCCCAGTCCAACCACCCAAACCCCGTAACTATGTCAGTTTTTCGAAGAAGCCTCTGCCCGGTAGTCATTTTTTTATTCGGGGGACTGCTACAATTGCAGTTCGTTTCCGCTCAACCGAATTGGACCGACCTCACCACCAAGCTCGAGCAAAATCAAAAAAAACTCGGAACGGACGTAGTGGTGCTGATCTGGAACAAAGACACCCTGATCTACAAAAAGGAAATGGGTGATTTCAATACGAAAACCCAAGTGCCGATCGCCAGTTGCAGCAAATGGCTGACAGCAGCACTGGTCCTCAAGATCGCCGAAGAAGGAAAGATCAGCTTGGACGACCCGGTGGTTGACTACATCCCCGAATTCGGAAAATACTTCAAGAGCTATATCACGATCCGCCAATGCCTGAGCCACACCACGGGAATCGCCGACGAAGGAGGTCTGCTGAAAAAACTGGCCGAGCGCCGAAAATTCGAAACCCTCGAGGAGGAAGTCAACGAGATCGCTTCGCGCAAGATCCGGGCCAACCCGGGAAAAGATTTTTGGTATGGAGGCGTCGGACTCAACATCGCCGGGCGGGTATTGGAAGTGGTTACCAAAAAACGTTTTGATGTGCTGATCAAAACCAAACTATTCAATCCCTTGGCCATGCGCCGTTCCAGCTTCACGAACTTGGAAGGGGGACCAGTCAATCCCTCCGGCGGATGCGTCTCCATAGCCGATGATTACATCCGCTTTCAACGCATGATCCTGAACGATGGTAAAGTAAATGGCGTGCCCTTTCTATCACCTGAATCCATCCAAGAATTGAGAAAGATCCAAACCGAGGAGATCGCGATGCGGTATGCCCCCAAAACGGCCGCCGGATTTCAATATGCTTCGGGCGCTTGGTCGATCGAAGGAATGAATGGTGTGGCGGATGTACTTGCCAGTCCGGGTTTATTCGGCACCTGGCCGGTGGTGGATTTCTGTCACGGCTACGCCAGCCTGGTGCTGACCAAAAACCTCCTGAGTGAAGAGCGCGCCGAGATCCATCAGGAGATCCGGGAACTCATCAAGCAACAATTACCAAAAACCTGTCAGTAAGCAACCCGCACGCATGCAGGAAAAAAGTCGGCTCCTCAAATCCCTGGCGGCCCAACAAGGTTTCGATGCCTGTGGCATTGCGAAAGCCCAGCCACTCGATGAAGATGCCCGGCGCTTGGAACAATGGCTGAAAAGCGGTCACCAGGGATCCATGCAATACCTGGAAAGAAATTTTGACCTGCGCATCGACCCAACCCGACTGGTTCCGGGAGCCCGTTCAGTGATCACCCTGCTATACAATTATTATCCCGCTGAGCACGACTCCAACCAGGAGAACAAGATCTCCAAATACGCCTACGGCAAGGATTATCACGACGTGATCCGAGCCAAACTGAAAATCCTGCTGCAACAGATCGAAGGATCGATCGGTAAGATCGCCGGAAGAGGATTTGTGGACTCCGCTCCCGTATTGGAAAGAAGCTGGGCGCTACGAAGCGGACTGGGCTGGATCGGAAAAAACGGAAACCTCATCCACAAACAAAAAGGTTCTTTTCTGTTCATCGCTACGCTCATCACCGACCTGGAACTGGAACCCGACGCCCCGTTTGCCACCGACCATTGTGGTACCTGTACGCGGTGCATCGATGCTTGTCCCACGCAAGCCATTTTACCCGGACCAATCATTGCCGGCAACAAATGCATTTCCTATTTCACCATCGAGCTAAAAGAAAAACTCATCCCCGATGAGATGAAAGGAACATTCGACAACTGGCTGTTCGGTTGCGATACCTGCCAAGATGTATGCCCCTGGAACCGATTCAGTCAACCTACCCAAGAGCCATCCTTTCAGCCCATCGCAGGACTTCTGAATTTATCGACCCGAGATTGGGAGGAGATGACCGAAGAAGTATTTCAGAAAATGTTTGCAGACTCGCCGCTGCAACGCACCGGATTCGAGGGCATAAAAAGGAACTTACGTTTTATTCAGGGTGATACCCGTACCTGTTGAGCACGGTCCAGGCAACGCTTGAACTGCTCCAATTGATCCTCCAACCAAGGCCCGTACCGCGGCTCCATCAAGAGCGAGCGGAACCGCTGCCAGGGCAACCATCCCAACTGAACGCTGACCCTTGCTTGTAACGTGATCTGACCGTCAAGGCCGTGAAAGATCCAACTCATCCGCGTGTTATTTTCCTGTTTCCATTCGACCAGGCTATCAACGATGGTTGCGTAGGGCTCCCACGCGCCGGTGCTGTCGGACAAACAACGCCGAAAATCTTGATCGTCCAACAACCGTACCAAATCTGATTTTCGCTGACCGGGTAAATCAAGGGCCCGGGATACTTGAACCTGAGAAGGAAAAAATAAACCTACAGCAGTAAATAAAAGGAAGAATACCAAACAACTGATCCCGATGAGTTTTAGTATGCGCATCACATTATTCCCATTTAATGGTGCGGGCCGCAATGAAATAAATGATGCCCGTCCATCCCAATAAAATCAATAACTCCGACCAACAGCTCCATATCGGAACACCCTCAAAGGCCAGTTTGCGGATCGCGTCGTTGAATTGGGTGAGCGGCAAGACCTGACAGACCTTTTGCATCCATCCGGGAAAAACATCAATGGGGAAGAACGTTCCGGATAACATCATTTGCGGGAATCCAAATAAATTGATGAGCAGCGGAATGGAGGTATCCGTCTTGACGACGCTGCTGAAGATGAGTCCCACCCCCATCAGCAAGAATAACATCAAGACCGTCATAAAAATGATCTCAAAAAATGTAATGGCCCCTTGGTGGAGGGTAAAATCCATCGCAAAATGACCGAACAACAACAACACCGTCACACTCAGCAATTGGAAGGACAAGCGGCTGGCACCGATGCCCAACAGGATATTGAGCCGATGGATGGGCGTGGCATAAAATCGTTTTAAGACCAACTGCTCCCGCAGTCCAAAAAACGTAAAGGCTATTCCGAAAAGCGTCGAAAAAAGGATCGAGAAGCCGAGCTGACCAGGTAAAATAAAATCGATTTGCCGATACGGACGCACTTCCGTTACCAGCGGTGGATCGATGTGAATCACCGAGGGCGTCTCTGAGAGATTGGCCTGCTCAATGCGCAGGCGGATATAATCCAACACCGGCATGAAGGACCCAAACGTATTGGCACTGGCCGTGGTAGAGCGCACGATCACACGGTGTGTCGAATCCGTATCGGCGAGGATCTGCACCACGGCGGTGAGCTTTCCTTTTTGGAGCTCCTGATTGAGTTGAAGGGTATCGTCAAAAGCGACCAGTTTGATCACCGGCGTTTGAGTCAGTCCCCGATAAAAATCACTGGTGGTATCCGAATCGGGTGTGAGGGCGATGCGATAGCTGGTGCTGCCTCCGCCGTCGAATGCTCCGAAGATCAGAATGAAGATGATAGGGAACAGCACACTGAAAATGATGGCGCTGGGGTTGGCAAAAATGGCCCGAAAGCTGGCCTTGGTGATGGCGAACAGGGCCCGGGACTGACTATAGCCGTTGGTTTTGATCATGAACTGGTGCAAATCTATCCGAAATGAGCTTAGTATGGAGAGCTCAATTGCGGATATTTGCGCCATGCACCAAGCTTATCTGCTGCTCGGCTCCAATCAAGGCGATCGGACCTCCTACCTGAACCAGGCCCGGGAGGCCCTGGCCTCGATCGGACTCATCCGCCAGTCGTCGTCGTTTTATGAGACGGCGGCCTGGGGACTCACCGAACAGCCCGCCTTTTTGAACCAGGCCCTGCTGCTGGAAACCGAACTGGAACCATTAGTCCTGCTGGAATCCGTTCTACAGATCGAAAAAAACCTGGGCCGGGAACGAAAAGAGCGATATGGCCCTCGTACCCTCGACATTGACATACTGCTTTATGATGACCTGATCTATCAGCACGAGCGGTTGACGATTCCCCATCCGGAGCTGCCCAACCGTCGATTCGCCCTCACGGCCCTAAGCGAGATCGCCGGCACCGCCGTGCACCCGTTGTTCGAACGCACCCTGGATGAACTTCTCACCCAATGCCCCGACCCGCTGGCCGTAACCCGGCTGACCTAACCCGTACCGACCACCAGAAGCAAAACATTTGCCGTAATTTGTCGCCCCAGCATTTTTCATGAAACACCATTTCATCACCATCGAGGGCAATATCGGCGCCGGGAAAACTACCCTGGCCACCTTGCTGAGCCAGGAACTCAACGCCCGGCTGGTGCTGGAAGAATTCGCCGACAATCCCTTCTTGCCGAAGTTTTATGAAAAACCCGATCAATATGCGTTCCCGGTCGAGCTTTTCTTCATGGCCGAACGTTTCAAACAACTCAAAGAACTGATCCAACAAACAGATCTGTTTCAACACCTCACGATCTCCGATTACCTGTTCACCAAATGCCTGCTGTTCGCCAAAGTCACCCTCCCCGAGGATGAATTCCGGCTCTATCAACGACTTTTCGACATCATCCACCAACAACTCCTGCAACCCGACCTGCTGATCTACCTCCACGCCCCCGTGTCCAAACTCCAACAAAACATCAAGGACCGCAACCGTTCCTACGAACAAAATATTCCCGACAGCTACTTGCAAACCCTGCAGGACACCTACAGTCATTACCTGAAAAATCAATCCGTCCCCACCCTCATCATCGACGTGGCACAAGCCGATTTTCTGAATCATCGACCCCACCTCGATTTTATTTTGCAGGCATTGGAAAAGGAATACGCACCCGGACAACACTTCCTGACCCTCTCCTAGTATCTTTGCGGCATGAAGCTGTTCACCGGTTCACCCGGACTTCAACCCCTGCAACACACCGAGTTCCGTCATTTTATCATCGCCCGCTTTTTTCTCATCATGGCCCTTCGCATGCTGGGCACCGTGGCCGCTTATCAATTATTTCAGATCACACGCGACTCGTTCTCGATCGGCCTGGCCGGACTCGCCGAATTCATCCCCGTGTTCTGCCTCGCCCTCTACGCCGGACACGTCATCGATCGCTCCGATAAAAGAACCCTGCTGCTGCGCTCCGTTCTCATCTACGCCATCTGCGCCGCCGCCATGGTGCTCATCACACTGCCGGCCGTATTAGATAACTTCTCTTCCAAAACCCTGCCCTGGCTATTCTACGCGATCATTTTTTGCACCGGTATCATTCGCGCCTTTGCCGGTCCCACTACCCACGCCCTGATCGCTCAACTCGTACCCCGCGACATCCTGCACCTGGCCGCCAACATCAGTTCCTCCACTTGGCTGATCGCCTCCATCATCGGTCATGCCAGCTCGGGATTTCTTATCGCTTGGTTCGGCGTCAACCAAACCTATGGCATCATCCTGGTCTATGTGCTGATCGCCGCACTATTCCTGATGCGCATCGAACGAAAACCCATCCAATCCAAATCATTAGATGTATCGGCCTGGCAAAGCGTCAAAGAAGGATTGCAATTCGTACATCAGAATAAGATCATGCTGGGTGCCCTGACCCTCGACCTCTTCGCCATACTCTTCGGCGGAGTGGTGGCCTTGGTCCCTGAATTCGCCGACCGAATCCTGGCGGTTGGTCCCATCGGATTTGGCTGGCTCAACGCCGCCATCGACATCGGCTCCATCATCACCATCATCCTCATGACGCTGCGCCCCATGAAAAAGAAACAAGGTCAGCGACTCTTCTACGCCGTGGGCGGATTTGGCGTCTGCATCATTCTTTTTGGATTATCCGATATCTATTGGATCTCCTTCATGGCCCTGCTACTAGCCGGCATGTTCGATGGTGTGAGTGTAGTCATCCGCGGCACCATCCTGCAACTCACCACCCCCGATCACATGCGGGGCCGCGTGTCGAGCGTAAACTCGCTTTTCATCAACAGCTCCAACGAATTGGGACAATTTGAAAGCGGATTTGCCGCGAAAGCCCTGGGCACCGTTCCCTCCGTGCTCTTCGGTGGCTGCGTGACCTTGATCGTGGTGGTCATCACCTGGCTGCGGGCGCCATCCCTTCGAAAATTTGAGTACTGATCAGCGATCGCCCGCTTTTTCGATCAAGCCCTCCAAGACCCGGTAAGTAATGGGACAAAACCGAACATTCTCCAGCGTGATCCGCGCACGCTTAAAAAAGACATCCTCCTCGCTGTACGGAAAACGACGGCAATCCGAGGGACGATCCTCATAGATCGAACACCGATTATCATCCCCCAACATCGGGCAGGGCGTGGAACGGGTCACATAGTCCCCTTCTTCATCTACTTTCAAATAGGTTTCTATGAAAACGCTCTCTCGAAGTCCCATCACTCGGCTGATCCGCTTGATATCGGGAGTCTTGAACCGGGGGGAGTATTGCTTGCAACACTGAGCACATTGCAGGCAATCGGTGGCGGTCGTGGCTGCCTCGTGCAATTCGGGCAATACAGCCAAGGCCCGGTTTCGGTTTACCCGGTCCAAAAACCGGCGGTAGACCTTGAGGCGGGATTCTGCCAAACGAGTCCAGTGGGAAGGCAATGCAGACATTGAACAAAGAAAGCGGATTTCACCGATTATCCCCACCTTGCTGCCCTCCCAAAGGGTCTCGGCTTTCACGTGTACCTTTGCGGCAAATTCAAACCTGAACGACCATGTCATCCTCCGGTACCCCACAAGCTGAATTTCAGTCCCGTCATATTGGCCCCCGCACCACCGACCTAACCGACATGCTAAACACCATCGGGGAGAAAAGTCTCGCCACCCTGATCGACCGCACCGTACCAGCCAATATCCGGATGGATCGTTCCCTGAATTTACCCGAGGCCATGACCGAATTCGAGTATCTGCAACACATGCAATCGCTGGCCTCCAACAACCAATTATTCAAAACCTATATCGGACAAGGCTATTACAACACCATCACGCCCTCCGTCATCCTGCGCAATATTTTTGAAAACCCGGGCTGGTATACGCAATACACGCCCTATCAGGCCGAGATCGCACAAGGTCGACTTGAGAGCTTATTGAATTTTCAGACCATGGTGTCGGACCTCACCGCACTGCCCATCGCCAATGCCTCCCTGCTCGACGCAGGCACGGCCGCCGCGGAAGCCATGACCATGTTCTTCAACACCCTGAACAAGCAAGATCACATCGAGCGTCCGAAATTCTTTGTGGATGCACAAGTCTTTCCACAAACCCTTGACCTGCTGAAAACCCGGGCCGTTCCCGTCGGTATTGAACTGGTGATCGGAGACCTGGCAGGTGCCCAGATCGATAACACCTACTTCGGTGCCCTGCTGCAATATCCCAATAACCTCGGCGCCCTGGTCGATCCCCGTGCATTCATCGCCCGCGTGCACGCCGCCGGCGGTTATGTGGTGATGGCCACCGATCTGTTGGCCCTCACGACGATCACGCCACCTGGCGAACTCGGGGCCGATGTAGCCGTCGGTTCCGCCCAGCGATTCGGGGTGCCGCTGGGGTATGGCGGACCACACGCTGCTTTCTTTGCCGCCAAAGATGATTTCAAACGCTCCATTCCCGGTCGCATCATCGGCATCAGCATCGATGCCAACGGAGGTCGCGCCCTACGAATGGCTCTCCAAACCCGCGAGCAACACATCAAACGCGAAAAAGCCACGTCAAACATCTGCACGGCTCAAGCCCTGCTGGCCAACATGGCGGCGATGTATGCGGTGTTTCATGGTCCCGACGGACTCAAACAAATCGCCCAACGCGTTGCCCACTTCACACACATCGTAGCCGATGCGCTTCAAGCGCGCGGATTCAAACTCGCTTCCACGGCCTATTTCGATACGATCACGGTGCAAACCGATCAATTGGAGAGCATTCGCCAAAAAGCACTTCGTCAGCGCATCAACCTGCGCTACCTCGATGCCAAGCATATCGGCATTTCAATCGATGAAACCACGCAGGCAAGCGATCTGTTCGACCTGATCAATTGCTTTGAAAACGACACCGATCCGGTCGGTTTCTCCCTCGATCCCAAAAACGAAGAAACCGGTATTCCCGCAGCGTTCGTCCGTCAATCGACTTACCTCCTGCATCCCGTATTCAATAGCTACCGCAGCGAAAGTCAGATGATGCGCTACATCAAATCGCTGGAGAACAAAGACCTTTCGCTCAATACCTCCATGATCTCGCTTGGCAGCTGCACTATGAAACTCAATGCCGCCACGGAGATGATGCCCTTGAGTGCACCGGGGTGGAATAGTCTTCATCCGTTCGTGCCAGCCGACCAAACCGCCGGCTACCAGCAGATCCTGAATGAACTCTCCGATTATTTGTGTGATGTAACGGCCTTTGATGCCTGCAGCCTGCAACCCAACAGCGGGGCACAAGGGGAATACGCAGGACTACTCACCATTCGCGCCTATCACGAATCCCGCGGCGATCATCATCGCAATGTGATGCTGATCCCCATCTCTGCACACGGCACCAATCCCGCCTCCGCAGTAATGGCCGGGATGAAAGTAGTGGTGGTTAAAGCATTGGAAAACGGATACATTGATGTAGATGACCTGCGAGCCAAGGCCGAGCAATACAGCGCGCAACTCGCCGGCATCATGATCACTTATCCGAGTACCTATGGGGTGTATGAGGAGACCGTGATCGAGATCACCGATATTGTACATCAGCACGGGGGACAAGTGTATATGGATGGTGCGAATATGAATGCGCAGGTGGGACTCACCGCACCCGGACTGATCGGAGCCGATGTTTGTCACCTGAACCTCCACAAAACTTTTGCCATTCCGCATGGCGGCGGTGGCCCGGGCATGGGACCCATCTGTGTCAAATCGCATTTGGCGGAATTTTTACCCGGCCATTTCTGTACCGACGGAAAATATGCGGTCTCCGCGGCACCTTTCGGTTCGGCTGCGATCTTACTCATCTCTTACGGGTACATTCGCATGCTGGGCTCCGTGGGCGTGAAAGCGTCAACTGAATACGCGATCCTCAATGCCAATTACATGCGGGCGCGCCTGGATGGCCATTACGATATTCTGTATACCAACCATAACGGACGCTGTGCGCATGAATTCATCGTGGATCTTCGCCCCTTCAAAAAATCGGCCGAGATCGAAGCCGAGGACGTGGCCAAGCGTTTGATGGATTATGGATTCCACGCCCCCACCATGAGTTTTCCCGTAGCCGGCACCATTATGATCGAACCGACGGAGAGCGAGGACAAGGCCGAGCTGGATCGTTTTTGT
>SXGQ01452409.1_pt1 | contig 10064 bp, 7 predicted proteins | sample 3178371 | NCBI WGS metagenome assembly SXGQ01 (sample SAMN11356859, study PRJNA531348) | freshwater metagenome | isolation source: freshwater sample F1-20 | place: China: Fuxian Lake, Yuxi | collected 2017-12-25 | reverse complement strand
CGAGGTGGCGGCCCTCGTCCACGCCGCGAGCGCCGCCCTGGGCGGGGCCGGCGGCGTGCCCGTCGGCATCCACTGCCACAACGACTGCGACCTGGCCGTGGCCAACTCGCTCGCCGCCGTGGCCGCGGGCGCCGTGCAGGTGCAGGGCACGATCAACGGCATCGGCGAGCGGTGCGGCAACGTCGACCTGATCTCGGTGGTCGCGAACCTGGCCCTCAAGCTGCCGGGCCACACCGTGCTCGGCGGCACGGGCACGCGGCACCTGACCGAGCTCTCGCGGTTCGTCTACGAGACGGCCAACATGAGCTACCGCCCCGGCCAGCCCTTCGTGGGCACGAGCGCCTTCGCGCACAAGGGGGGCATGCACGTCCACGCCGTGAGCAAGGCCGCCGAGTCGTACGAGCACATCGCCCCCGAGGCGGTGGGCAACTCGCGACGGATCCTCGTCAGCGAGCTCTCCGGCCGCTCCAACATCGCCGCGCTCGTCACCCGGCCCGACGTGCGGAACGACCGGGTGCTGCTCGACGCCGTGCTCGCCGAGGTCTGCCGGCTGGAGAACGAGGGCTGGCAGTTCGAGGCGGCCAACGCCTCGTTCGACCTGCTCGTGGACCGCTGCGCGGGCACCTTCCGGCCGGCCTTCGAGACAGCGGCCTACAACGTGGCGGTCGAGAGCCGCCCCGGCAGCGGCGTCCGCACCGAGGCCACGGTGAAACTCCTCGTCAACGGCGCCCAGCGGCACGAGGTGGCCGAGGGGGACGGCCCGGTGAACGCCCTCGACGCCGCCCTGCGGAAGGCGCTCGAGCCGGCCTACCCAGCGCTGGCTCGGATGCACCTCGTGGATTACAAGGTCCGCGTGATCAACGCCCAGGAGGGGACGGCGGCGAAGGTCCGCGTCTCGATCGAGAGCACCGACGGTGAGAGCGTGTGGGGCACGGTGGGCGTGGACGAGAACGTGATCGAGGCCTCGTGGCTCGCACTGGCCGACTCGTTCCACCACTTCCTCGCCCGGGCCTGACCCGGGCCGTCACCCGCCGCCGGCGGCGTTTCGGCGACGATCCAGCATCGCCTTGAGGGTGACGAGGTAACTGCGGGTCTGGTCGGCCTTCCCCGTCCGGCCCATGTTGTGTTCATGGATCCGCCGCTGGAAGAGCACCTCCTCGAGCACCGCGTACCGGAGGCCGGCTTCCATGGCGCGGGCATACCAGTCGAGGAAGTCGTGCCCCGCGCCGAACGGCCCGACGCGTCGCACCGCATCCATGCGAAACAGCCCGCCGGCCTTGGCGATCCCGGGCAGCACGGCGACGATCCGCTCCCCGTCCTCGGTCGAGACGAACTGCTCGGCATGGCAGAAGACCATGTCGAGCGCCGCGTCCGCGGCCAGGGCCTCCACCTGGGCGGCCGTCTTGCGGGGCAGCCAGCGGTCGTCGTGATCGAGGAACGCGACCAATTCGGTCCGCACGTGCGCGAGCCCGTGATTGAGCGTGTCGGCCAGCCCGCCGTGGACCTTCCGGACGACCTGCACCATCGGGAACCGGGACGCCACGAAGTCGCCGCTGCCGTCGGAAGGTCCGTCCTCGACCGCGATGATCCGCGTCACGGGCAGGGTCTGCGACAGGATGCTCTCGATCGCCTCCGCGACCAACGGCACCGCCTTGTACATCGGAACGATGACGCTGATCGACGGGGCGGCCGTGATGGGCTCGCGCTCGGTCATGAGGGCATTCCCAGGGCTTCCGCATACCACTGCAGGTGGTTCCGCAGGAACCGATCGTAGCCGAAGCGGTCTTCGGCGCGCCGCCTCGCGCGACGGCCCATGGCCACCAGTCCCGCGGGGTCGTCCAGCAGCGCCGTGATACCTTGCGCGAGCGCCTCCGGCCGGTCCGGCTCCACCAGCGTCCCCGACACCCCGTCCTCCACCACCTCGGGCACGCCGCCGACCCGTGAGGCCACGACGGGCCGCTCCATCAGCGCCGCTTCGAGGCACACGATGCCAAACGGTTCCTGCCACCGGGAGGGCAGCAGCATCAGCGTCGACCGGTTCACCAGGGCGGGCACCTCCGCATGCGGAACACCACCGCGGAACTCGACCCGCTCGCCGAGGCCGAGCGCGCCGCACAACGACTCGAGGCGGGAGCGTTCGCCGCCGTCCCCGACGATCATCATGCGCACGTGCGACCAACGGTCGGGCAGGAGCGACAACGCCCGGAGCGCGACGTCGAATCCCTTGTCGGGCACCAGCCTTCCCAGCCCGAGGAGCACCGGTGGATCCCAGGGAACTTCGGCCGGCGGGAGAGCCGGCGGATGCACGCTGTTGGGCAACAGGCGGATCGTGGCCGCCGTCTCGGGAAGGGCCGCGGGGACGCCCTCGAACAACACGCGGTTCGCCGCGATGACGACCGCCGATTCCCGTAGCAGCCGCACCGTGGAGCCACCCCCTTGCAGCACGCTCTCCAGGGGTGCCTGCAGCGCGGTCACCACCGGGAGCGTCGGGTCGCGATTGGTCATCTGCAACAGCATCACGAGCGGCCCCGCCAGGAAGAAGTGGTGCAGGTCGGGCGCGAGGCGGTCGCAAATCTCCCGCACCTGCCGGCAGAGCTCGTGAAGGCGGCGCGGGTCGCGGCTCTGGATCGCCCGGATGAAGTCGATGCGATGGATCTCGGCCCCGCCATGGTCTTCGCGGTCGGGCAGGTCCGCGGCATGCCGGTTCGTGAGGATCCCGCAGGCGTGCCCCTCACGCACCAGGGCCCGCGCGAGCTGGCTGACGAGGATTTCGACGCCACCCACGTGGGGCAGGAAGATCTCGCACCAGAAGAGGATCCGCATGATCGACCCCTCGCTCAGCCGTGTCGGGCGCCGGCCAGGATGTCCGCGACGGCGGCGGCGATCTCCCCGGTGCGGGTGCCCAGGAGCAGGCGGAAGCAGGGCAGGCGCCGGAGCACCGCCGCCAGGTCGCGAAACGCCGATCCGTCATCGGGCGAGAACTGGAACATCGTGCTGGACGTCAGCGCCCGCAGCGCCGTGGCGGGGGAGACCGGTTCCCAGGTGGTCGCTTCCCTGCCGGTGACCTGCGGCAGCACGACCGCCCGCAGGGGCAGGCGGCCCTTCACCTGCGCCGGAAAGTGCTCGTGAAGAAAGATCAGCGGCTTGTCGAAGGCATCCGGCACCGGATCGACCGCGCGTGCGGCGAGTTCGGGGAACCGCTGAAAATGCTCCCGCTGCAGCTTGCCGCTGCTGTTGAGGCAATGCACGAGGGGCGGCTCTCCGGCCTGCACGAGGCAGAAGTCGTCGCTGAGAAAATGCATGCCGGCGAGCACGCACAGCAGCGCGGTGGTGGACTTTCCCGAGCCGCCCTTGCCCGCGATCAGCACCGCCCCGGCGTCCGTGCCCACGGCGGCCGCGTGCGCGAGCCGCAGGCCATGCGCACGGGCCCACCAGTGGATCAGCGTCAGGAACGGTGCGGCGCGGAAGAAGGTGGGCAGCCGCCGTGCATCCCGCGTCCAGAAGATGGCCCTGTTCTCCGTCAAGGAGTGCATGAAGCACATGGCCCCCTCCTCGTGGGCGTGAACCCGGAACGCCTCGCCGCCCGGCGGGAGCACGAGCCTCACGGTGCCGGACAGGTCCGACCACGACCAGGGGAGTTCCGGCGCGGGAACGCCGCTTTCCGCCTCGTCCCATGCCAGGATCTCGAGCGCGGGGCGACTCCCGCCGTCGCTCTCCTCGGCCATGTGGGCCCAGGCGTCGCCGAGCGCCGCGTCGAGGTGCCGGCCGGCGCGGCGGACCCGGACGGCATGGCCGGCGAGCGCGTAGGAACGGCTGGAGGTGCCGATCCGCGCCTCCGCCGCGGAGAACGCGGCGGACAGGCTCTGGAAGCACGAGGCGAGGATCCGGTGCACCGCCGACGGATGAGCGGCCGAATCCGCGGGAATCATGCGGCCTCGTCCGGTGCGGCACGCAGGGGCCAGCCGACCTTCACGTCCACGTCGTGGATGGGGTCGATGAGCAGGAGTTCCTGCATGTCCGCATGGCTCTCGAAGACGGGGGCACCGTATCCGGCGGCAGCGGAAGACCGCATCGGAGCCGGCGGCGGGGCTGAGGCCGCACCGGCGTCCTCGACCAGCAACCCCGCATCCAACAACTGCCTGACGAAGCCCCCCACGTCGGCTTCGAGCGTCGCCCGATCCGTCCCGAACGCGGCCTGCATGGCCTGCACGACCTGCGGCTCGTCGGATCCGGAGATCAAGAGTTTCCACATGGCCACGCCCGTGCCGCGGATGCTGTGGTAGTGGCCATTGCTGAGATTGATGGCCAGGACCTCTTCGTCGAAAATCTCCGCACTGGCATCGGGCTCGTTCAGTCGATACGGCACGGCTTCCTCCTTCGCATGGACCGGTAGGCTAGGTGTCGCGTCGCGAGCATCGCAAGAGCAGGTAAGGCCAACTGGCATGGCCCCAATTCACAACTTTGCGCCGGTTTCCACCCGGTACCCCGGCGGCTGCTGGCCCACGCCCACCCAGACGCTGCTTTTACGGGCCTGCCTCCTCGACCCCCCGGCCGCCGTGCAGGCCTGGGAGCGGTGGGTCCGCACGCACGACTTCGAAGCCATCGACTCTGGTTCGTTCCGGTTGCTCGGCCTGGCGTACCGCCACCTCGCCCGCGCCGGCGTGACGGGCCCGCTCATGCCCCGGCTGCACGGCGCCTACCGCCGCTTCTGGACGGCCAATCGGCTGCTGCTGGGCCGCAACGCCCCGCTGCTCGCGAGCCTGTCGGAGGCGGGCATTCCCGTCATGCTCACGAAGGGGGCCGCGCTCACCGTATCGGTGTATCTCGACTACGGCACCCGTCCCATGGACGACCTCGATCTCATGGTGCCGAGGAGCCACGCACTCGCGGCGATGGAGGTGCTCAGGCAGTGGGCCTGGGTGCCCGAGGTGCATCACTCCACGGAGCTGCCGCAGTCACTGCATGCCTGCCACTTCCGCCGAGACGGCCTGGGCATCATCGATCTGCACTGGCGGCCCTTTCATCTCGCGGTGCCCGAGGACTTCGAACGGACCGTGTGGGACCGTTCCGTGACGTGCTCCTTCCATGGCGTCGAGGCCCGCGTGCCGGACCACGCGGATCAGTTCCTGCGGGCGTGCGAGCACGGCGTGCGGTACAACATCGTGCCTCCCTTCCGGTGGTTGGCGGATTGTTTTCTGCTCTGGCGTGCTTCCGCCGGACGGCTCGACTGGGACCGCGTCGCAGCGGGCGCACGGCTCACCGAATCGGTGCTGGCCGTCCGGGGGACGCTGCGGTTTCTCCGCGAGCAGCTGGACGTTCCGCTGCCGGCGGAAGCCCTCGCCAGGCTCGACCGAACGACCGTCACGTTCCACGAACGGATCGAGTCGCGGCTGGTGCGGCGGCCCTGCCGCAGCCTGTGGGACAAGTTGCCCCTCGACGTCTGCTGGCACCTGCGCAGCACGAGAGGTCGACCATGGCGTGAGCGGATCGCCGGCTTTCCCACCTATTTTCGCCACGCGAACAACCTCACGCCCGGCCAATTCACCGCGCACTATTCGGCCCAGATGGCCCGCTGGTGGCAGACCTGGCTGCCGTACCACGTCCGGCGGCTGCCCCGCCTCCTGGCGAGGCGGCGTCGGGGATGTGTGGCGACGTTCCCCGACGACGCGGTGCGGGGCTTTCACGAGGTGGAGCCCTACCGCGGTCGCCTCCTCCGGTGGTCCTCGGCGACCGCCTCGATCGATCTGGAGCTTCCCCCCACCAGCGCGTGCGAAATCCGACTCGACACCGGAGGGCTCCGGCACGGGGCACACGACCTCGCGAAACACGCGGCGTTCGCGCTCGATGGTCGGCCGATCCCGCCCGAACACGTCCGCGGCAAGCGGAGGGCCCTGATCCTGCGCGTGTTCGACATGCCCCCCGCGGCCGAGACGACCCGCGAGGCACGGCTCTCGTGGACCTGCGAACCGGTCAGCTATCCCGGAGACCCGCGGCAGCTGGGCATCCCGCTGGTGGCGGTCACCGTCCAACCCATGACGACGGCTGAGCCGCCGCGGGCCGCCGACAGCCATGGACATCGCGCCAAGAATCGCCGAAAATCCCCCAGCGTGACGACGGGTTCCAAGAGAACCCCACACTCTCCGTTTGCATGGCTGGCCCAGATGCCTCGTCGCGAGCTTTCACGGCCGCAGCAGATCGTCGCTTGGCTCCTGGAGTGGGGAGGTATTCTCAATGAGCCGGCATCGATGACCTTGATCGGCTCGGCCGCGTTGCTCTGGCACGCGGCCGCGATCGGTCTGGATGTGCCGCTGCCGGAAAACAGCATGGATGTCGATCCGGTGACCGATTCTGACGCCTTGGCATGGATGTGCTACGACGCCCTGATCGGCAGTGAGTTCGAACAGACCCATGGCTGGCACGTGAACCTTCTGCCGACGTCCGTCCTGCAGGAACTGCCGGAAGGCTGGGAAGCCCGTGCCGCACGAAGCACCTACGGCAACCTGACGGTTATCGTCCCCGCACCGCCCGACATTCTCGCACCGAAACTGCGGCGCAACGAACCTCGGGACCGGGCGCATGCCGACTGGGCGAGACGACTGGGCATCACCTGACGACGGCCGCCTCCACAACCACGACCGACGGATCATGAGAAAACTTCTGTATCAAGATGAATCACGGCTGGAGTATGGGCGGCGCTTTTGGCGCGACCCGGCCAAGCGGGAGCGGTTGCTCCGCCACTGGCTCGACGAGCGACACCCCTACTCGACAAGGTTTCGCGAGCGATGGCTGCCGCTGGTGGATCGTGTGCTCCGATCCCAGCCCGGCCTCGACGACTCGTTGGACGCGGCGCTTCACGCCGAGGGTGTCAGCCTGCGGGCAGTCGTCAAGGAGATTCCTCCGGTCTTCGGGACGTTCTTCACGACGAAAGACCGGTCATGATGGCTCCATGACCGCGGACTGCGGGCCCGCACCGTTCGGCCGCACCACGGGTCTCGGGCGGTCAGCGGCCCACCGGCTTGAACCGCGGATCGTTCTTGTCGCCGCGGCAGAGGACGTAGGCCAAGAGGTCGAGCACCTCCGTCTCGTTGAGCGGGTCGAGCAGGCCCCGGGGCATCAGCGACTCGGACGCGGGCACGATCTCCTCGACGTCGGAGCGGGCGATCTCCACGGCCTTCGTCGCGTCCTCGGGGTCGGTCACCACGATGAGCGTCTCGGGCGATTCGCTCACGATCCGGCCGGTCACGACGCGGCCGTCGGCCGTCTGCACGACGCTCGCCTTGTACTGGTCGGAGATCACCCTGCTCGGATGGACGATCGCCTCGACCAGGTCCTTGACCTGGAACCGGCCGCCTGCCTGCGTGAGGTCGGGGCCGGTGGCGCCGCCGTCGATGCCGAAGCGATGGCAGACCACGCAACGGGCGGCGGCGAAGGCCTGCTTGCCGTGCTCGAAGTTCCGGCCGGCGGCGAGCCCCTGCGCGGCCGCCGCCATCACGTCGTCGGCCGTCCACGCCCGGCCCGGCCCCGCGGGCTTCGGCAGCGGCGGCGGCACCCAGCGCTCGAGCAGGCCTTGCGCCTCCAGGGCGAGCCGCTCGTTCTCGCCGAGGCCGGCGACGCTCTCCGCCTCGATGTTCGCCAGGTACTTCCGGAAGGTCTCTCCGGCCCACCGGCTCGCCCGCCGGAACCAGGCGTGGTAGGCCTTCCGGTCCGCCACGGTCCAGGCGGCGGGGTCGCGGACGGTCCGCAGCACGTAGGCGTAGTGCACCTGGATCAAATCGCTCCGCTTCTCCAGCGCCGCGCGGACGGCGCCGCCGTAGCCCGCATTGCGGGCGATCAGCCCGCGCAGCTCGTCCTCGTCGGCGGCGAGGTTCGTGGCCACGTCGGAGGCGGCCGGCGCGGCGAGCAGGCCGCAGAGCCGCGTGACGATGCCGGGCGCCCGCAGCGCGACGAGCAGGCTCGACAGTTGACGGTCGAGCTCGAATGCCCCCGCGGGAAAGAGCGGGTCGAACCGCGCCACGATCCGCTTCCGGTCGGCGGCCGCCGGCATGCCGAGCCGCACGATCGCCAGTTCGTAGGCCCGCGCGAGGTCGATCGTGCCGGCGCCGTCGAGCGACTTGAGGTCGATCGCATCGAGTGCCGAGAGCACCGCGGGCCGTGCCGCCGGCTCGGCCTGGCGGGCCACCGCGATCGCGGCCGCGATCCGCGCCCGGGGCTCGGCCGCGGCGAGGGCCTTGTCTTGCCAGAGTTCCAATGGCTGGTGCTCGAGGGCGACCCGCGCGGCGTAGCGGATGAACCGGTCGGGGCTCGCCAGGTGCGGCAGGGCCTTGGCGACCGCGCCCGCCGGGTCTTCCGCACGGCGGTGCAGCGCCTCGAGTTCGTGCCGCACGGCTCGCTCGGCCGCGTGGCGGCCATCGCGGGCGTCGACCGGCGTCGTCGGCTCGGAGCCCGCGTACCGCACGCGATACAACTCGCTCTGGCCGCCGCGGCCGCCCACGGTGAAGTAGACCGCCCCGTCGGCGGCCACGACCGCGTCGGTCAGCGGCAGGGGCGTTCGGGAGAGGAACTGCTCCTTCGTCGCCCGGTAGGTCGAGCCGGTGGGCTCGAGGTGGATCGCGTACATCGTGCCGAACGTCCAATCGCAGACGAAGAGCGACTGCTGGTACCGCGCGGGAAACCGCGCTCCGTACCCGAACGTCACGCCGACCGGCGAGCCGGGCCCGATGTCCACGCAGGCCGGCAGGCTGTCCGGGAAGCATGGCGGCCACTTCCCGGTGCCGCTCCGCCAGCCGAACTCGCCGCCGCTCGGCGCGTGCGTCACGCGCGTGGGCCGGTACCAGGGCGTGCCGAAGTCCCATTCCATGTCGGCGTCGTAGACGAACATCTCGCCGTCGGCGTTGAAGGCGAACTCGTACGGATTGCGGTAGCCGGCCGCCCAGATCTCCCACGCCTTGCCGTCGCGGTCGGTGCTCGCGACGTAGCCGCCGGGGGCGAGGATGCCCACGGCGTGGCCGCCGGCGTCCCACATCCGCGGAGTGACCAGGTCTTCGTCCCATGCCGCCGGCAGCCGGCTCGCGCCGTCGGCCGCCAGGGCGACCCGCCGCTGGTTCTTCCGGATGCCGCCCATCGTCTGCGGCGCGGTGACGTTCTCGACCGCGAAGGGCGGCTGCGTGAAATTGCCGCAGATCACGAACAGCCGCGTGCCGTCGGGTGAGAGATGAATGGCGTGCGGACCGTGCTCGCCCTTGCCGTCGAGACTGCGGAGCTTCTCGACCGCGTCGAGCGTGCCGTCGCCGTCGGCGTCGGTGACGCGGTACAGGCCGCTCTCCCCGCGTTCGTTCCGCACCACGTACAGCGCGTCGAACGCCCACAACAGGCCCTGGGCCTGCGAGAGCGGCACCGGCAGCCGCTCCACGACCGTGGGGCGGCTGCCGTCGAGGGCCGCCGGCGTGATGCGTACGAGGCCCTTGTCGCCCTGGTCGCTGGCGACGAGCCGCCCTTGGCCGTCGGTGGCCAGGCAGACCCAGGAGCCGAGTTCCTCCGCAGGAACGACGAACAGCCGCTCGACGAGAAAGCCAACCGGCACGCGGAAGGCGGGCGGGCCCGCGGCCGGCGCCGCGGCGTCGCCTGTCACGACCGGCATGGCCTCGACGGCCGCTTCCCAGCGGTTCCGCGCCGGCCCGGGCTCATCGGCCCGCGCGACCAGGAGCAGGCAGGCGACGCACGCGGTGGTGATCAGGAACCGCACCATGCTCGACCTCGGGGTGACTGTGCCGCTCCATCATAGTGTCGACCGCCCATCGGCCACAGCCGCATCGAGGTGCCGCGTCCAACGAGCGCAAGCCACGGTGGCAGGATCGGCGGGCCGTCGGCAGAATGTGGGACCAAACGAGGAACCCGATGCCCGAACTGCCCAAGCAATACGACCATCAGGCCGCCCAGGCCCGCTGCCGCACCCTCTGGGACGCCGGCCGCTGGTGGCACGCCGACGCCCCGCCGCCGGGAGACCGGCGGCCCGTGTTTTCGATCGTCATCCCGCCGCCGAACGTCACCGGCGCCCTGCACCTCGG
>SXGQ01097363.1_pt1 | contig 10064 bp, 9 predicted proteins | sample 3178371 | NCBI WGS metagenome assembly SXGQ01 (sample SAMN11356859, study PRJNA531348) | freshwater metagenome | isolation source: freshwater sample F1-20 | place: China: Fuxian Lake, Yuxi | collected 2017-12-25 | reverse complement strand
TCATCTCCGGGAGCCTCCTCTGACCGGCCACTTGGTGTTGTCCACACTGCACACCAATGATGCTTCGGGCGCTGTGACCCGTATGGTGGACATGGGCGTCGAGCCCTTCCTGATCTCTTCCACGCTGTTGGCGGTTCTGGCCCAACGACTGGTGCGTCGCATTTGCACGAGCTGCCGCACGCCGTTCGAGCCGAGCGAGTCGCAGTTGCAGAACATGAACCTGTCGGCCCACGACATCGGCGATAAGGTGTTCTACTACGGCCGAGGTTGCCCCAACTGCAACGACACCGGGTACAAGGGACGCAAGGGCATCTATGAGCTGCTGGCCGTTTCCGACGCGATCCGCAACCTCATCAACGACCGCGCACCGACCGTCGTGGTCCGCCAAAAAGCCATCGAGCTGGGCATGGTAACCTTGCGCGAAGATGGCCTCCGCGGTATTTACGCCGGTGAGACCACCGTCGAAGAAGTCCTGAAGTACACCTGACTCCGTCACCCGATTCTGTCTGGATATTTCGACGACACTGATTTCACGAGGATACCGATATGGCCAAATTCAATTACGTTGCCATGGACAGCACTGGCAAGGAGACCAAGGGAGTCCTCGAAGTGGGCAGCCAAGCCGAGGCACTCAATCGCCTCAAAGAAATGGGCTTCCTGCCGACCAAGGTCACCGAGGCGGCGGCTGCAAAATCTGAGGGTAAAGGGGCCAAGGGTTCCCCCGCCGCCGGTGGCAAGGGAGCGAAGAAGGGTGCTGGCCAGATCAACATCAAGATTCCCGGGTTTGGTGGCAAGGTGAAGGCCAAGGTGCTTTGTACCTTCACCCGTCAGTTGGCCACGCTGGTGGAAGCGGGTTTGCCGTTGCTGCGCGGACTTCGCGTGCTCGAAAAACAGGAGCGCAACCCGACCCTCAAGAAGATCCTGGGCGACCTGTCGCTTTCCATCGAAGGCGGATCCACCTTCTCCGAGGGCCTTGCCCAGCATCCCAAGGTCTTCAACCGCCTCTTCATCAACATGGTGAAGGCGGGCGAATTGGGCGGCGTGCTCGAGGTCGTCCTCAAGCGTCTGGCCGAGTTCATGGAGAAGGCCGAGAAGATCAAGGGCAAGGTCGTCGCGGCCATGTTCTATCCCATCGCGGTCATGGTCGTGGCGGTCGGCATCGTGGCCTTGCTGATGATCGTCGTGGTGCCCAAGTTCAAGATGATCTTCGCCGACTTGCTCGGCGGCGACGCGGGCATGCCCGAATTCACGCTCTTCGTCCTCAAGATCTCCGAGACCCTCAAGGACAACACGGTCATCTTCCCCGACTGGTTCTTCGGAGGCATGCCTTTCCCGGGTCAAGTGGTCTGGGGTATCGTGATTTTCGTCATCACCTTCAAATTCGCCATCAAGACCAAGAAGGGCATGTGGTACTTCGACAAGTTCAAGCTGCACATGCCGGCGCTGGGCCCTGTCATCAGCAAGGTGGCCATCGCCCGCTTCACCCGAACCCTGGGCACCTTGGTCCAGTCGGGTGTGCCCATCCTTCAGGCTCTTAACATTGTCCGCGAGACGGCGGGCAACGTGGTTGTGGCCAAGGCCGTGCAAGACATTCACGAATCGGTCAAGGAGGGTGAAACCATCACCGCGCCCTTGGAAAAATCCGGGGTCTTCCCGCCGATGGTGGTCTCCATGGTGGACGTCGGTGAGCAAACCGGTGCATTGCCGGAAATGCTCCTCAAGATCTCCGACAACTACGACGAAGAGGTGGACAACGCCGTCTCGGCCATGACCTCCCTCCTCGAGCCGATCATGATCGTCTTCTTGGCCGTAGTCGTCGGCTCGATCGTTATCGCGATGTTCCTGCCGCTCATCAAGCTCATGGAAACCCTCGGTGGCGATGCCGGCGGTGGTGGTGATAACTAAACGCCTTCAATCGGGGCCATCGGTGAAAACCGGTGGCCCTTTTTTGAATCAAAAGCGAGTGAACTTGACGGGGTCGCTGCGCGGGTGTAAATACAAAGTAGTTACATTGAATGCGCATTGGCCATACTTGGATGGACTGAATGGAGTTCGACTGGAACAACCTGCCGTTCGAACCCGACGGCTCGATTTCGATGGTCGCAATCGAGGAATCGTTCGAGGACCCGTTTGCCATCCGCCTGTTGCCCGACTCGTCGCGCTTCGGTGTTCAGGCCCGCTTCTTCAATCTGGGCCGATCGGCCGCGGGGTTGGGTCTCTTCAGCGTGTATCGGACCAATGGCAAGGTGATCCGGGTGATTCTTTCCCGGCCTTTCAGCGAGGCCGAGTCCTACTTCTACCAGCGACGGATGACTCAATCGCTCGCCTCCTGATCCCGCCCCCCGGGCTTGCCGGGGCCAGAGTCCATGAACCTTCAAACCATCCAGTCGTGGGACGACGTCCCACTCTTCGACAGCGAGCAGGCGGAGGCCGATTTCTGGGCGGAGAATCAGGTCGATCTTCGCTTGATGGAACTTTCGGCCACTGCCAGTTCCGAGCAGTCCGAATCGGTCACCATCACCTTGCGGATGGATCCCCGGATGCTCAGTCGGATCAAGCGCTTGGCCCGTTTTCGGTTCCTCAACTACCAGAGCATGATCAAACAATGGTTGAGCGAGCGCATGGAAAAGGAATTGAAGGACCGGTGATCCTTCGGGAAAGTCAGCGCTCCCGTGTGAACCCATGAGATCCCGCAGTCCATCCTCTTCGCGCCCTCCGGCCCTCTCTCGGAAGGTGGCTGCGTTCTACCTGCTCGAACTGCTGGTGGTGATGTCCATCATCGGCATTTTGGCGGGCATGGTCGTGGGTTTGGCGCCAGCGGCGGCCACCAAGATGAAGGAGGCTCGCGTGCGCACCGAACTCCAACAGTTGGTGACCCTGATCGAGGCCTACAAATCCCGTTTCGGAGTTTACCCACCCGATGGCGTCCGGAGTGTCGCGATCGCGGGGCAGGGTTTTCAGACCTTGTCCAATCCTGCCTTGAGCCCCCTCTTCTACGAATTGTCGGGCGTGTATCTGACCAACGCCAACAGCGTCGATGGCTACTTCATCCCCCGCGCCGATGGCGACGACGGTGACGGCATCCGCTCGGTCGAGTTGCAGAACTGGTTCGGTCGTGAGGGCATTCTCAACGCCAAACCCTACGAACTGCGCAACCGGTTGTTCGTCTCCGATTTCAAGGAAGGGCAATATGCTGAGGTCTTCCGCAATCGCACCGACGCCGGCTATGCCGACATCGAAGTGCTCGCTGTGGGTTACTCCTCCGATGCCTCTGGAAAGCGGGTCAACGGTCTGCCTTGGCCCAACAACCGGACCGACCACCCTGTGCCTTCCAACAAGGGGCTCAACCCTTGGCGTTACGTTTCGACCAACCCGACCAACAACGCAGGTGGTTTTGATTTGTGGGCCGAGATCCCTGTCGGCCGTGACCGCGTGAAGATCATCGGCAACTGGAAGGAATCCAACTAAAGGTCTTTGGATTCCCAATTCCCAATTCCTGACACAATTCCCGATCCCATTTTCTGAACACCCTTTTTTAGCCGCGCTAGAGAACCCATGAAGACTCGAACGACAGTCCAACGCCGGAGCGCCTTCACGCTCATCGAACTCCTCGTTGTCATCGCCATCATCGGCATCCTCGCGGCCATGTTGCTGCCGGCCATCGCCTCGGCGACCACCAAGGCCAAGTCGGCCAAGGCCAAGGTCGAGGTCACGGGCATCGTGGGTGCGATCAATTCCTACCAGGCCGATTATTCCCGGTTGCCCGCCACCAAGCGGACCCGCGATGCCCATGGCGTGGGCACCCGTCCGGCGACCGCGCCCGACTGGATCTTCGGCAATGCCAACACGCCCGATGCCAAGGGCGCCTTGCCCACTCCGACGGTGGCGACCAAGACCGGCTACCAGCAAGTTCGGGACATGGGTGGCAGTGGTCGTGACGCCGACAACTCCGAAGTGATCGCCATCCTGACGGCCCAGACCGTGGCGGACGTTCAGGGCGGCACCGCTGATGCCGTCAATCTCAACAACAACCAGAACCCTAAGCGCACGGTGTACTTGGCCACCAAGGCCGTCGGTCGCAACCAGCCTAACGGCGTGGATGACCTGGGCGTGTACCGCGACCCCTGGGGACATCCCTACATCGTCATCCTGGACCTCGACTACGACAGCCGCGTGCTGAGCCCGTTCCCGCTGGTGGCCCCGGGTCGTCCGGCACAGCCGCGCTTCATTCCGGGCAATGCGCTGGTCATGTCCCTGGGCCCTGACGGCAAGGCTGATTTCACGGCCGACCAAGATCACCCGAACAATCGCGACAACATTTATAGCTGGAAGTAAGCGGGTCCCTGACCCTCGCCCACGGCGAACCCACTCCCCACCATGAAGCTCTCAGGAATCCTCGGTCGTACGATACCGCTGGCCCCACGCCAGCGGATCGCGGCCTTCACCCTCCTTGAGCTGCTGGTGGTCGTCGCGGTGATCGGTCTCTTGGCGGGCATCACCGCACCGTCGATCCGGGGCATGGTGCAGGGCAAGACCTTGTCCAGCGGGCACCGGCAACTGACCGACGACCTCAACCGCGCCCGCCAAGAGGCACTGCGACTGCGGACCACGGTCTACGTTGTTTTCGCCCCGACCAATGTCTGGCAAACGCGCCTGTCACTCGACACCCAGATCGACTCGATGATCGCGGGCCAGTTGGCCCCGCAGCGATTCCGCGAGCAGGCCCTGCGCAGTTTCACCAACATCGCCCTGGGGGTGTTCCATTCCTATGCGCTGCTGGTCGAGCGCGAAATCGGCGCCCAACCCGGCCGCAGCCACACCCGTTATCTCGGGCCTGGCTGGCAGACCCTCCCCGATGGCGTGATCCTCTCGCCCAAGCTGTTCTTCCCGGCCCCCGTGGCTCCCACCGACCGGCGAGACTTGGTCATCCATGAGTTGCCGCAGCGGTTGTTTCGATTCCCGCTGGCGGAGTTTCCCGGCGACACGCTGCCGGCCATCCCGATGCGCTTTGTCGCCTTTGGTCCAGATGGGCGTCTGGCTTTGGCGGAAATGAATCTCCATTGGGCCCTCAACGGTCGGCCTGAGCTCCAATTGCCGCCTCTGTCGGAGGTCGCCCTGGGTGTGGGGCAGGGCAGCGTCTTCATTTCGCGGAACGCCTCCGGTCAGATCGACCCGTCGGTCGTGCCGGACGCCATCGAGACACCGCGTGACAACGCCACCAACAACCGAGTGATCGTCTCCAGCCTCACCGGCCGCTCCCGGATCCTCAAACCCGTCCTCCGCTGATGAGAATCCTTGGCCAACCTGTCTCGTGGAATCCGTTGCGGCGGCGGTTCCGTTTGCCCACTTCCCAACCTCGTCGTGCCGAGGCGGCCTTCACGATGATTGAAATCGCCCTGTGCATCGCCGTGGTGGCGATTGCCATGGTGGCCATCATCGGTGTGCTTCCGGCGGGTTTGAATGTCCAGAAGCAGAACCGCGAAGAGTCCCTGCTCACTCAGGATGCCGAACTCTTGCTCAATGCCTTGCGTGGTGGGCAGACCCGGCTGCAGGACCTGATGAACTATGCAGACCGCGTGACCTTGGTGCGCCAGTACCGCGACCGTGCGCCGTCCCGAACCAACCATTTCCACGGCCCCTTGGTGCAAGGCGCGCCCGCCGGTTCCGATCCATTGGTCGATGCCTTTCAAGTGTTGGGCCTCATCAGCCGGCCCAAGTTCACCCAAGAGGCTTCTACGGTCAGCCGTGGCAACCCGGTGGCCGTCACCAACATCGTCCGCCTGGAGATGCGCTCCATGAGCGGCTCGATGGCCGATCATCCCATCATCCGCAGGAGCGAGCGACGGACGATGCCCAATGACACCCGCATCGACTTTGCCTTCCGCTACCTGGTCACCCTCGAGACGGTGACGCGCCAGTCCGTGCTGGTTCCGGGAGCCTCCCAGTTGCCCACCGACACCATGGCGGGTGCCGTTTCGGAAGTCCGCATGATTCTCGAGTGGCCCCTGCAACGCACGGGCATCGATCCCAATCAGTACCGGCTCGGCCTCAACCGCCGAGAATTCCGCACCGAGGTGTTGGGCCAACCGACGCGCTTGCGCGGCAATGTCCCGCAGGATCTCAATTACTTCGGAGACATCGTCTACCCCTTCAATCCGGTTCCGGACAATCCGGGGCCCAACGTGATTCACTTCTACCGGTTCCCGCCGGGTGCCCTGTGATCCTATGAACCTTTCCTTTGTTCAGGCGGGCACTGTGATGCGCTCCGATCCCCGGAAACCTCGGCGTCGCAGCGGAGCGTTCTCTCTGCTGGAGCTGATGATCGCCGTGGGCTTGCTCACGATCATCATCCTCGCGCTGTATGCGATGTTCGACCAGACCCAGAAGGCCTTTCGGCAGAGTCTGAATCAAGCCGACCTGTCCGAGGGGGGGCGCTCGGCGCTCGACCTTTTGGTGCGCAATGTCGAACGCGCCGCATCTCCGCAGGTCGATGACGCGCTGCACCTGGTGGTGCGCCCGGCCAACGCCACCGGCTACGAACTGGTGTTCTCGGGCGATGCTGACCAGGCCAACCGCACACAGCCGTTGCGCTTTGACGAACTGTTCTTCACATACCCGGCGAGCGGCGGGCGCTGGCATGTGGGCGGTCTTTTCATCGGCGCTCTCGATGACGGTCCCGTCGTCTCCACGCCGGTGCCCGGACTCGGTTCGCTCTACCTTTACGATGAGGCGCTGCCCAACTCCAACCTCGTCCAAGTGCTGGATGGCCAAGGTTTCCTGGGTGCCCGCCAGCGAGATCTGCCCTCCCCCGCCACGGTGCCGCCGTATCGACTGACCGGTACTCCGGCCATGCGCACCAACCTCATTACCGGTCGCCTGTGGATTCCCACCTATCCGGTTGGACAGACCCTCGAAGCCCGTCGCGATGCGGTTAAACTCCTGGAGGGTGTTCTCCAATGTCGCATCACCGCCTTCGATGCCGATGGACGCCCGTTTGATGCCAATCATCCGGTGCTTTACGACGTCAATTTTCCGCGCGTGGGTGTGAACACCAACGTGCCGCGCCACTACCCGGTGACCCCGGTCGCTTGGCGGGCGCAGGAAACCAACCGCGTGGGCAACGTCTCCCGACCGCTGCCCATCGAGGTGATCAACGTCAACACCGACACCGCCCAAGTCAGCGCCTTCTTCCGGGGCCAGAACCTTCCGGCCTCCATCGAGATTGAAATCACCCTGCTGGATGGCAAGCAGTTGGATCAGTTCCGCTCCCTGCCGGACAACCTTCAGGCCCGAAACCGGTGGCTGGCGAACAACGCCGGCGCCCTCCAGACCCTCCGCCAGCGGGTCGTCCTCCGCACCGCGCCCCAATGAAACGCCTTTCCCCCCAATCCAGCCGGCGCGGTGTGGCGCTGGTCATCACCCTGATCATGCTGTCGGTGGTGACCATCACCGCCGTCGCCTTCCTGACAGTGGCTCGGCGTGAGCGGGCCGCCGTGGCCGCGGCCGGTGAGCAAGCCGATGTCCGCATCGCCGCCGATGCCGCGCTGAACCGCGCCCGCGCCCGCATCTTGGCCCAGATCGCTTCGTCCGGAATGCGGGAGTCCCCCACACTGTTCGTCTCCACCAATTTCATTGCGCCGTTCTACACTCCCGGTCGGACGACCGCAGGTCAGGGATTGCCGTTGGGTGGAGCCCAGTCCAACGCCTGGTACTCGGCTCTGGCCAATGTCTCCTACTTGTATCAGGGGCGCCCGTTCGACCTGAACAACACGGCCGAGATCCTCGAGTACCGGCGGATGCTGGCCAACCTGTACTACGATCCTCGGGTCCCGGTGGTGGCTCGCGTTGGCCGCATGGACACTCAGGCCGCTTCATTCGAAGACCGCTTCTACCTAGACCTCAACCGCAATGGCCGCTTCGACACCAATGGATACATCCTGCAGCGCAACGCGCAGGGAGGCCCGATCGGCACCAACCGGGTTTGGCATGTGGGTGATCCAGAGTGGATCGGTGTCTTGGCCGATCCGGACCGTCCGCACTCGGGCAACAACCGCTTCCTCTACCGCATCGCCTACATGGTGGTCCCGGCCGACCAGACCGTAGACCTCAACCATGCCCACAATCAGGCGCGCAACCCGGATGCCGCCACCAGTCAGTTCTTCCGCAACCAAGGCGTGGCTACCTGGGAACTGAACATGGCCGGCCTGTTCCGCGACCTAAACACCAACCTCTGGCAGACGTATTCCTATTCCACCAATGGAGCCAACGCCGGCCTCACCTTCGAGCATGCCCTCAACCTGTGGGCCAACCGGAGGGTGGCGACGGTGCCGGGCCACGCCAGCGCTCAAGATATTATCACCGAAGATTCGCGCCCGCAGTTGGGGGTCGCCGGAGATACTGCGGCGGCTTCGCGGGTGCTGCCGTTCAACGGCGTCGATGATTTGTCGGATGGACCGCTTATCCAAAGCTTGGCTCAGGTGCGCAATCCGAGCCTGCTGAACGACGGCGACAATGTCGCGCGGCGTTGGTCGGGCGGTGACGTGTCCAATCCGTACCTGACACCGTTCCCGCTGCTCAGCGATCCGACCCTGCTCCCGCTAGGGGCCAACCGGGTCATCTGGACCAATCTGGATACCCGTCGCACAGCATTTGCTGGCCAATTGGTTTCACCCGTCCAAGCCTCCAACTCCACCTACGACGCCTACACCTTCTACCGGCTTCTCGGATCGTTGGGCACCGACAGTTCCGATGGTCGCATCGAAGTCGGCGTCGATCTGGCCAACCGCTACTACCGTCGGGCCAAGCTCAACCTGAATTATCAGGTGCTCGATGCCGAGGGAGCCCAGTCCTACAGCGCTAATGTGGTCACCACCAACGGAGGCTCCGGTTCGGCCGCCCGTGCCACCGCGTTGGTGCCCTGGGCCGCCCGTAACTGGCTCCAACTGGCCGGCGACCGACTGTTGCGCAAGGAGTTTTCCAACGGCTTGCCCGAGTTGGGCAATTTCAACTTCTACGATCCAGCCAACCCCAGTTCCAAGCTGGCCGTGCCGCAGGCCCAGGAGGCGGCCGCTCACGGTATCGCCATCGCCGGCAGTTACTGGGTGACCAACGCCGTGGGGTCTCGCGCCCAGAATCAGGTCGTTTCCCTCACCAACCACACCTGGTCGGCCAAGCTGCATCGGTTGCTCCAGTTGGCCGCCAATATTCATGAGGTGCGGACTAATATCGTGGGCGGGCTCAATTCGGAACCCTTCCCCCCGCATGTCTTCCGGCCGACTTTTTATCGCGAAGAGCAAGACGACCCGCGCAACCCGGGCCGAAGGCTCTCCGTCGTCCGCTTGGCCGGGCTGGAAGAAGTGACCAATGCATTCACGCAGGTGCTCAACACCGCCTGGACCAACTGGATGGATTTCGAGAACCCGGTGGATGTGGCCAACTTGAGCATCGATCCGTCGCTGCCCACCCGAACCAACGTCTTCGGCATTCCGTACCTCGTCGGAACCAAGCAGAACCAAACCGGTCCCAACGCCTTGGGCCTGCCGAAGTTCAACGAGGCCTTCTGGCAGACGCGGGTCCGCACGGGTCGCCGGTTGTTGCTGGAGCGCCAGCCCAATGGGGCCGTGCGCCCCACCAACGAAACCACCTTGAGCGCCCTAGGCGTGGTGAAGTACGGGCAGTACACCTTCCAGGTGGTCAACACCGCCGCGGCCGAGGGGTGGAACTCCTACTTGCAGGCCTTCCCGGCCAATCGCCCGCTGCGACTCATCGCCACCAACTGGACCGAGGTATGTTTGTACGACGGAAGCCTCACCAATGCTGCTCAGCCGCTGGGTCAACCGCTGTTCATCCCCCAGCCGCTCAATCCGAACCTGCCGCTGAGCGCCCAGAACCCCATGGTCTTCAACCGGACCAACTACTCATTGCAGGTAGGTAACGTGGTACGCATTGGTTCTGCCAGCCCCAAGTCTCGTTGGCTGCCTCGAGAGCACATCGCGGCACTGAATACCAACACGGCCTTCGGCTTGTTGTAAAATCCCGTACTCGGTCGGGTCTTCCCGATCACC
>SXGQ01644348.1_pt1 | contig 10066 bp, 10 predicted proteins | sample 3178371 | NCBI WGS metagenome assembly SXGQ01 (sample SAMN11356859, study PRJNA531348) | freshwater metagenome | isolation source: freshwater sample F1-20 | place: China: Fuxian Lake, Yuxi | collected 2017-12-25 | reverse complement strand
TTTACACCATTGAAGAATTAAAATGGGACATTTTAATTCTCCAAGGGAGCGGTATCGGTAACGATTTGAAATGACACCCCGTCGGGGTGTCCCATTTTAAATCTTCACCGGTATAAATATAATACCCAATATATATATATATATATATTACATTAAATGGTAGATGCAGTCATTGTTGATACACTTCCACCATCACAAGAATTGATTGAGTATTCAAAACAAGTTAATGAATTTGTTAAATCGAATAGTTTTGAAGAAAAACTACGAACAATTCTTGGTTCAAATAGTAAACTCCTTATTAGCGGTGGACGTAAAAAGAGCAATCGACAAAGATTGATTCGTCGATCTACTATAAAAAGGAAACAAAAAGGCGGCGAAAAGTCGATGTTGACACAGTTAATGATTGGCATATTTGTTGGAACCGCTATGTTACGAATTGGACAAGTCGATTTTGGACAAGTTATTGAGTGGATAAGGACGAATCCGAATTTTTATTACACCTCTATATTCAGCGTTCTTCTTTCGAAATTTCCACAGTTTACAAGAGAAGTTTATGTAAAAGCAGTTGCAAAAAAAATAATTGACATGATTTCGTCAGATATGTTCTTAATTGGTTCAGTTACCAAACTATACAACATGTTCACATTTGGTTCTGGAAATTTTAAAGAAGATTCGAGAAAATGTGTGTTGAATATTGCGAATAGAATTGAATCCTCGCAGGTGAATGTTTTTAAATTTGTAAGTGACTCACTTGGTTCTGTAACAGTTGATCTGAAATGTCCAATATCGTGTTGAAGTCTATGGGCTCAAATCACCGACTACTGACGAGGCGTGCGAAACACCGTGCCCAACAATTCACGATCGAGCCGAAAGAGTGTGAGATGTGCAGGTGTAACCGCAAAACAAAGCGTCAAACGCAGAGAAAGTAAATTTTCAAAACACATTTAAACATATTTGCTGATTTTATACAACAATGAATATATTCAATAAAATACTAAGAAACGATCCCACATATGTAAATATCAAAGACAACCATAACATACTTCATCTAATACGCGTGACAACCCAATCAAATTATGCGAAACTCAAATTTGGAAAATATCGACTCATGGATAACAAAGAGCATTTTTATAAAGCACAACGACTGATCCATATTTTGAGCCGGTTTGTACAAAAGGTGAAGATGCGCAAGTGCAAAGTATACAACATCGATTGTGATTTGCGTATGGGCCCGTTCGAAACAAAGACATCAATCGAGCTTGTAGAAAATCGATGTGTCTACCGATTCAACATATACGATTTGATCAACATCATATCCGCGGCATTGTTACAACAATCGTTCATGTTCACGAACTCACAGAATCCGAAAAACCCGTATACTAATTTGAATTTGTCGACACACAACCTGTACAATATTTACATCCAATGTCTCGAAAAGCGCATCGCGATTCCTGAAGTGATCCGGCGATTTCAACAATGTGATTTCAATGTCGAAGCGTTCAAAGAAAAAAACCGGGTATTTTTGCTGGAATCGGCGATCAACAGCTATTTCATGCCTGACTTAACAGTAAATCACGATGTAATCACTTACATTTACGACATGTGTTATCCTTACAATATCTACATTGATACAGAATTCCCTCGAGACAAACTATATGTCATATTTAGACCCTATTTAAAATGCTATATACGGTCGAAACTCTTGGAAGACTATGAGGACATACGTTATTTATTGGAATGTTTTGATTTGTATAATCCTTATTTTGGCAGAAGATATATTGACGACAATAATGGGAGCGTCAAATTCGATGATCGACACTTGCCGTTTAACGATATTAAAAATGGAGTTTTCAACACTATAAAACACACCCCGATTTTCGTAAAGTGTCGTGCTCTCAAATATAACTGCAAGGATTTTCAGTGCATTAGTTTAAGTCCGATTAGCAATGTTACGTATATCGACATTTATATTGAGGATGTCCAAGCGAGTCTCGAAATCGAAGACGATAATATCGACGACATAATCCAAAGCGATGACGAAAGCGAGTGTGTAGAGGAAGATTACGACTTCTAAATATAATATATTTACACAAACGATATAAATGTATTTTTAATAAAATCTTTAACCAAATGAATTATTCAAACTTTGAGCTTATTTACCGAAATTCAATTCCGCCTTCGCAAACCTATAAATTTATCAATGTCGTAGATAACGTTTACAAAGACGATGACGTACTTACAATTCAGGGTGAAAAATACAGACTTGAAACCTCACTTGAAACTGTCAGCATATATGCAAACAATCGGAAAGAATATTGTGTTAATAAAGCGATCAACGAGAGCCGGCTGTTTTTAAAGAACGCCTGGTATTTGTACAAACAAGACGGGGTGTTTGGGAGATATAATATCGAAAAACAAATGTTCGAACCGTTTGATGATGCAGATGCCGAGCAAAAGGTTCATGCTTTTTACTACTATACATTAAGGGAACCCATGGTTCCCTTATAATCCCTCCTTTTGATCCCTCCTTAGAATCCCTCCTTTTGATCCCTCCTTAGAATCCCTCCTTAGAATCCCTCCTTAGAATCCCTCCTTAGAATCCCTTATAATCCCTCCTTATAATCCCTCATTATAATCCCTCCTTTTACAAGGGAAGGATTAAAAGGAAACCGTAGGTTTCCTTTATTTATGCAAGATACTTTCTCACAGAAATTATTTTGTTATCAAACTCACTCGCAAACTCGGCAGTCATTTCATTCAGACTGAATGTCCGGTTGATCAATACATTGTTCGGCCAGCCTTGGTTGGACTCGTAAAAGAAAAACTGATCTGTCTCTTCACCCCCCAAGACACTCCATGAACGATCGGTCGACGAAAACATAATAACTGGTATTCGATATGTCTCGGCAAACACCCACATGTCGAGGGGGGTCATATAGTAGGCCTCGCTCTTCATGAACTCTTCAATATCCAGATTTGCATTCTTCAGATTCATCATCGAAATCATTTTTCCTTTGTTTATACTAAAGAGGAGCCTGTATGCGTTCCACAACATTTTTTTAATAGTTGATATTTTGTACAGCTGCTTCTTCACGTCATGTAATATATAGACAAGTGGTCCGAAGCTGCACTCAGGAGTTGCCTTGAATTCGAGTCGATTCGTATTTGCGAAAAAACGCCAAATATTTGTTGACGGGACCATTCGCAAACACTCGTTGGTTTCCGATGGCACCATATCGATGAAATAATCTGGCGACTTTAAAAGTGAATCCAATACGACAAATTCGTTGTCGCGAATCATAAGCTCTTTTGCTTCGTTTGCCAATTTATGTTGCATCTTCGAAATTTCATCCGCCATTCTCTCGGAATAAACGACTCTATTCAATTCGCGTGTAATCAAGTTGCGTTTGGGAAACAACAATTGTCTCTCGTTTTGCATTAATGCTGATGCGTTCATCTGGTCGTTCGACAACGATTCTAAAATTGGTTTTGATATTTTTGAAAACACTGCAACTGGGTCTGTAAGTTCCTTAATCATATTGCCATCGATTACTTTGGTGTATCTCTCTTCACTCTCTAACAAAGACAAAACAAGTGAACGATACAATGTGAAAAAATTGTTTTCCAACCATACCTCGTGGTTGTCTTTTTCACTTTCACTTTCACCTTCATCATCCGAAAAACCTATCCGAATGGGCGAAGTATGACATTCGTCTTCGCTATCGCTTTCAACCTCCTTTGCAATTGCAATTTCACGTACCTTTGCAATCGTATTTTCGCCATGTTTTGCGCGACCCGTAGACAACATCACGAGAGCGTCCAGATAAAGATTCAAGTGTGGGATGTACTCAACGCTGTCCAAATCATATACGCGCACCAACAAATTATTTCCTATATTTATTATCGTCGTTGTGGCCCCCGCATTTTTATTCAGAAAATCCCTAGTTAATTGCTCGGCATCATCTTTGTTAAACTTATGTCGTACAACTAATTCGCGTACGGTGTCGCGGCCATGTTTCACATAAATATCGTACAAAAATGTGTGGAAATTGTCGAGTTGCGCATAATTGTTTACACGTCTGTAGCGGTAATCTTTGCCAAAAATCGCCTCTACATATTTTTTATCTAGATTTGAAGAGACCGACGAATATTGATAATTCATCCGGATCTTGTGGTTATGGAACGATTTGAACTCGTAGTTGCAATATTTGGTAAACAAAGGATTGAGCGTGGTTTTCAAGATTGTCTCCAATTCATACACTGTCTTCAGCTCTTCGGGTTTGAAACTTGCGCGAACTGTTATGACTCCACTAGCGTTTATTATGATCAACAAATCATATACTCTGTTGTAAATTGCGATTTGTCGACCGGTGGTTATACTAGAAAGTTCCATGATCTTCTCTTTGTTCAAGAGAGGAATTCTCTTGCCATTTTTCGTAATGGTTACACCGTAGAGGCGATAGACATTATCGATGTGAAACCCACGATTATATTGGATGAAGGGAAACTCTGCGTCAGAATGAATATCTTGAAATACATTGTTTAGTGGTACTGGATTATGGGTGTCTATTTCCAGTTCGAAACTCTCAATTCCACTTGTGGAAACATTGTCTATGGGTCGATTATAGAAGACGCGGTATAGTTCGTCGATTGCATCCATGTCATGCAGCGGCGGCTCTACTCTACCAAAATGCGGAAAATACAATCTATTTGTTCTGAGATCTTTCGCTAAACACATGTAGATGTTGTTGCACTCTATCTCGTTACCAATCAAGAGGTTGTCATTTACTGTCATGATTGTCTCGAAATTATCGGTTGCATGAAAAGGATTCGGTGAAAACAATGGATCATCGGTGTGCATTCCTAAACTCGTCTTTAGGGACAATATTGTTTCTTCATCAACAGCAAGAGAGAGTTTGACCATCGTATCATTGATATTGATTCCATCCAAATCTATGTTCTTCATAAATTGCTCGAGAGATTCGCGAGTTGTGAAGGACGACATCAATTGGTTTAGATTGATTTTACGCTTCTTGTAACAAAATAAGTATATGTCGCCATATAGGCAGTCAATCTCCTTCATGATTTTGTGTTTTACTTCGCAAATCGAATCGTCTGAATGGATCATGGATCGAGAGACAATCGTGTTGTCGCTGTCGACCAAATCAAGCTCTTCGTCACTAAAGATGCCAAAGTCTTCCACGTTGTCGCCGTTAAAAATAATAATCTTTTCGACGATGTCGTTGTTTAGTAGCCACACTTTAAATGGGGTCATTTATATATTAGAGACAAAAGTTGTTTAAGCCCTTTTTTTTTGGCGACGGTTTAAGCATTATTTTCAGTAAAAAATGACACTCTCTCTGACTCTACAACAACTTGCGGCGGGCTCGGCCATTCGGCGTAAGGAACCGCCTTCGAGGTTGATCTATCAAGACTTAACAAGGTTTTGAGAGCAGAGAGACGTCTCTCCAATGGATCCATTCGCGCAGGCAATTTGCGCGTTAGTTGCTTGAATCGCCACTCGAACTGAAGCGCGGCCTGCCATGTGGGAAACCCCGCCACGTGTAACATTCTCTCCCACGTTTCGCCTCTTTGGACTTGCATGCTCGTCGCGTGCGCTCCGCCTGCTAATATTTTATTGTGTTGTTTTAGTCTATGCTCTAAGTCGACGGTTGCTCCTACATATGTTTGCTGACCAGATGTTGCAGGTGTGTACAATAAATAAACAAAAAAACTCATATAAAGAAAACCGCCGGTTTCCTTTAAATCCTTCCCTTCATTTGTTATATTGTCTCAGGATATTGTATAAAAACCCACATGTCGAAAAAAGCTCTCTTGATCGGAATCAACTACTACGACACCCCTTCTGCCAGATTAAACGGCTGCATCAACGACGCGGTTAATATGCGAAATATGTTGATCGATGCCTACGGCTATGACTCGGCAAACATTACTATTTTGCGCGACGACACCGCGAACAACAAACCCACTGCCACAAACATCGTAAAAGAACTCAAATCGATCATTGCACAGAGCGCATCTTTAAAAGAAATCTGGATACATTACAGCGGACACGGAAGCCAAATCGATGACTTTAACGGTGATGAAAGTGACCGCCTCGATGAAATCATTGTGCCTTCCGACTATTCGACCGCTGGAGTTGTCACAGACGACATGATTCTCTCAATCATTAAGCAGAGCAAGTGTCCGACCATGTTGATTTTCGATAGTTGCAATAGTGGCACAGTATGTGACTTGATGTGGAATTTTAACGCTGTTTATGGGACCCGAGTGAGTGCTATACAAACAAATAAAATAGCAATCGCTAATCAAAACATCTTTTGTTTCTCCGGATGTAGAGACGAACAGAGCTCGGCCGACATTTACAACACCAACTCTGCACAATCTTGTGGCGCATTGACCACCGCGTTCATTGAATCCCTTCGATTAAATAAACATAACGTCGACGTTAAACCTCTCTACCTCGGTGTAGTTGCATATTTGAAACAAATGGGCATGGAACAAATCCCTCAACTAAGCTCGTCTAGTCAGAAACCCGCGTATCAACTTGTTCGCGCGGCGCCTTCGGCACTTGTCAACCCGCAACGGGTTGCATTAGTGATGCAGAGTATTATGCGCGGCCTCTCCCTTTAAGGGAACTCGTCGTTTCAGCTTCGCTTACGCCTTATAATCCCATACTCAGAACTCATTTTTATTATTTATTAAAAAAAAATCTAAAAGTCAATGGAAGGATTAAAAAGGGAAGGATTGAAAGGAGGGATCATAAGGGAACCTACGGTTCCCTTATTTAGAGGTCGAACACAGGATTATCTCGAATCGTCATTCCGCAATACTTTTTCGGCTCCTTCTTGTAATCCTTCGGCGAATGAAGGCCTGCGGCCTTCGCTTGTTCCAACAAAAACTTGAAATTCTCCCAGAACTCGCTCTTGTGTCCAATCGATTTCGTCGCAATATGACTCAGCTCGTGGATCGCGACAAATGTAAGTGTGTGTTCATCGATCATCGTGGTCCCGTTCTTCTCCGTGTTCAAACAGAACGCGAGTTTCTCACCCTTGTTCTCACTGTAAGCTGTGTACTCACTGGTCGGCAGCGTTTCCATCACTTTTTGAGGATTGAATCCGCTAACCAAGCGTTTTACATTCTCTTGGTCGGGGAATTTTTCTCCTACATATTTGGTCAATTTTTTGCACTTTTCGGTGACACGGGCCAACAAGTCGGCGGAATCTTTGACTTTGCTCGACTCTCGAACGCAATACTTGTTTCCATCCACCGTCGAGACAACGCATTTCAATTGAAATTCGCCGTTTTCAAAATACATATATGCGCATACACCAATGATAAAAATTATTAAGACATATAAAAAAATGTCCTCTTTGTCCATTATTTTACTAAACTATATATTGAGTATTATATTTAAAAAAAATTAGTTACTTATTTTTTGGTCGTCTTCCGTATTTGCAATACTGTTTTTGAGAAAATCCACGCGGTCTCTTACAGTTACGCCGACCAAAATAAAAATGAGACAAAACGCAGTTATGATTTATATATTTTATAACTATGTTTCAAGTAATTTGCACTTGTCATCTCCATAATATCTTTCATACATCTGATCGTCTTCATCCACAAAAGTTGTTGCACCGTTGGACAACAAACGCTCGACGATTTCCATATGGCATTCTCTGTATGCCATCATTAGCGATGTCTCACCCAATTTGTTCTTATTGTTCACCTTTGCGCCACTAGTCATCAACATCTCTGCAATTTCTACATGTCCTAGTCTGCAAGCACTCATCAATGCCGTATTCCCACCTACACTTTTCCTATTTGGGTCCGCACCTTTTACCAGCAACAATCTTACAATATCGACGTAACCCATAGTCGATGCCAGTATCAAAGCAGTCTCACATCGTTCGGTTTCATCGTTCAAATCGGGGTTAAACGTTAATAGGTATTCCACTATTTCGAAATGTCCTTTAAACGCTGCCATAATTATTGCAGTGAACCCGGCGTAGAGAGGTCTTACATCGTAGATTTTATAATTCGGAGATGCGCCCCTCTTGATCAGAAGTTGTACGACAATAAGAAATCCATTCTTCGCTGCCGTGATCAATGCATTCATTCCGTAAATATCTTTATCGTTTATGCAAGCACCGTTTGCCAACAAGAGTTCAATCACATCTACATGTCCACGCGTCGCAGCTTCGAGCAAAGGAGTGGTTGAATAATTTAGATTTCGTATGTGTATATTCGCGCCTTTCGACAACAACAATTTCACGATTTTGCAATACCCGTTCCACGCGGCCGCAGAGATCGCACTGTCGCCTGAAACATGCTTGTAATTTACATCTGAACAATCATTCTCGATATGCCACTCGGCGAGTTTCTCTTCACCTTTGAACAATAGTTCAATTGCTGTCTTCATTCTTTTTATTTTTATGATACACATTTGCACAATCAAAACGCCGACTTTTCCCTGCGGGTAGCGGTTTATGAGTGCAAAAGTAGGTAGCGCATTTAATAACTTGTGCAAATGCGCAAATGTGTACAGCTGTCATAAAACAAAAATGAACTTGTTTGTTGTACTACTTTGCATCGCCATTTTTATAGTGGGGTTGCGACTGGTTCGCGACACCTATATGACAAGACACTATGCGCGAAATTTCGACGTAGTTGATGATTATTCCGCACTTAGCGAGGGCATGCACCACAATTAAATGTCAATCACTTTTCTTAGGTGTTTCTCAGTCGGCGGGTTCGACGACACGATCGAGACCACCATCCCCTCTTTCTTCAAATACTTGCGAATACACTCGTCCACCTCCGCTTTCGTAATCGGCTTGATCAACTTGTCAAACTTGTCTTGGTACGACGGCGCACCCAGGTTCACAAACAATTCGTTCTTGCCATTATATTTCGCCACCACTTCCGAATCTTCGTTCTTCATTTTTTGCGTGGACTCGATAAATGTTTTAGCGGTTTTCACCTCGTCTTCCGTCACTCCGCGTCTCAACAAGTCGCGAATCATGCCAATCAACAAAGGAAACACTCCCGGCTTCGCACCATTCTTGAAAAGTTTGCCAGAATCGCACTCAGCATACAACTTGATATCCCCCATGTGCTCGAAAAAATCCGTGTACGCATACGAGCTATAAGTCAGCCCATTGTCCTCTCTCAAAATCGTAAACATACGGTTATTCATCTTCGCCCCTTCTCCCAAAATGGTTTTCAGTAATTTAACCGCATATTTATCGCGACTCGTTAGGGGGCAACTTCGGAACGCAATGCACAAATGGGTCGGGGTTGTGACCCTTTTCTCCAGTTTGAAAACAATGTCGGACTGCGGGGTAATGTAGAGGTTGATTGGTTGCTTCGGTTCGATTGTGCACGCGGTTTTTACAAATTCCGATTTCTCCACCATCTTGCAAATGTCTTCAAATTTGTGCGAGCAGCAGACGCTCAAAATCATGTTCGACGGAATGTAAAATGTTTTGTAGATTTCCAAAATATTCTCGTACTTGAGCGTGTGTTTGCCCACGTGGTACTTTAACTCATCCACTGTGTGCTCGTAGGGCGAGCCGGCATAGATCTGTTTATCTGCATTTGTTAGCGCAAGGAGCTCATAGTCGTCCTCGTCCTTCACCGCTTCCTCTTTCACTACGTCTCTTTCTTTCATGTACTCTGTCTTGTCGAATGTAGAGTTCAAAACCATGTCAGCGATGGTATTTATACAGATGGCTACATTGTCGGTATGTGTAGTTACATAATAACAAGTATAGCGCCGGTCGGTGAAAGCATTTAGAATCGATCCGGTCTGGTCCACGAAGATTTTATTCAGGTCCGTCGAAGTTTTCAATCGATCCGTGCCTTTGAAACACATGTGTTCGATGAAATGTGCCGACCCTCGCGACTCTTCGGGTTCGTGGATACTCCCCACGTCGCAAAATACCTGTATCGATGCAATGTTGGAATGTTTGTTCGAATTGTCGTGCACCACTCGAAATCCGTTTTTATAATTTTTTCGGTCCATCGGCATTTATATATAGAG
>SXGQ01832884.1_pt1 | contig 10067 bp, 13 predicted proteins | sample 3178371 | NCBI WGS metagenome assembly SXGQ01 (sample SAMN11356859, study PRJNA531348) | freshwater metagenome | isolation source: freshwater sample F1-20 | place: China: Fuxian Lake, Yuxi | collected 2017-12-25 | reverse complement strand
TGAGCATCTGGCTCTGCTCGCGCTGCGCCCCGAGCTGCTCCTCGCCCCGCGAGCGGTCCGCGGCCATGAGCCGCTCCATCATCTTCTGCACCGTCTCGGCCGAGGTGGACGCCATCCTCACGCGCTCCTCAGCGCGGCGCTCGGCCTCCTGCCGCATGCGGTCCCGCTCGTCCTCCAACGACCGCTCGTACATCTGGGCGCGCCGCTCGGCGCTCTCCAGCGTGGTCTCGAACAGGCGCCCCATCTCCTCCGCGAGGGGCCTGGAGCCGTCGTTCGCCGGGGCCGGGTTGACGATGATGGGCTGGCCGGGGCTGCTGTGATGATGGACGGACATGTCGCGTTCAGCCTCCTGCCGGCGCTGCTGACGACGGCGCAGCTGCACCAGGGCCGAGTGGTGCTCGGAGATGTTGATCGTGAACTCCTTGGCCAGCTCTTGCCCGCGGATGTCCACGGGCCGGCAACGGAACTGGAACCGCCCGTCGCCTTCTTGCGGCATGGCCGCGTAGAACTGGCGCACGAAGTCGTCCTCAGTCGCCTCGACGTCAATCGCGCCGAGCGCGACAGGCACGCCGTTCTCCCAGCGCCACACGCGGAACTGCGTCGCGGTCGGGAAGTTGCTGGCCTGCGCGTAGAGGCGCGGGCTGGTCGCGCGACCCACCGTCTCCGCGCCTTGCCCCCACATGTCCGAGCTGGGGCTGCGCGCGCCCAACAACGGGGCGTCCGGCAGCGTGGTCACGTCGGGGTTGTTGAGGTTCTCGACCTCGGCGTCGGCGAACGCGTCTGCGCCGTCGTCTCCGGCCATGTTCAGGACGGAGCGGAGGTCGCCCTCGTCGGGCTCGCCGAACCCATGCCCGGCGTCCTCTCGAACACGAAGTGCGGCGCCTTCATCAGCGCGTCGTGCTGCAAGCTGTGCTTCATCCGTACGACTACGTCGGGCCACGGTGCCTCCTGCTGCGGGTTGCGGTTCTGTAAGAACCACAGCCGCGGGCGGCTACCGCGCGACAACATATTCGTGATGTTATATTATCGCCCGGAGGTGAACATGAAGGGCTTAGGGCAACTCATCGCCAAGCACCATGTCAGGTTCAACCGTCCGTCGCGACGCCCCGCGGAGGGGGCCGACATGACGGGCGCTGACACGAGCATAACCCAGGACACGTACGACACGCACGTGACGAGGGCGCCTACGCACGAAAAAAACACACCGCGGACTGAAGTTCGCGCATACGAACCCACACGGCCACCGCCGTTGCCGCCGGCCCCGATCCCCACGGCGCGGCGTACGCCTGCAGTGGACGCGGTGCCTGACTCTTGGCAGCTCCGCACGCGGCTGCCGCCGGTCCCTGAGGAGAAGCCGGCCGAGCCGGCGGCCACGCCGGGGCCGAAGCGCAAGCCGGCGCACAAGCGTCGTGGCATCTGCCTCAACATGTCCGTGAGCGAGGAAGAAGCTCATCTTCTCAAGACGTACGCGGCGAGCAAGGGCATGGGCTTCTCCGAGTGGGCGCGTGAAGTGATGTTCACGGCGATGCGGCGCAAGCCGCCCAAGCGCGAGTAGTAGACAGCAGAAAGCCCTCTGGCGCCTGTTACAGCACCAGAGGGCTTCGCTTATGCGACGGTGTACTCTACCGGCGAGAGCGGATCACAACCAAGGCGCCCACGCCCAGCGCCCCGACACCCAAGACGAGCGGGAGCGTCATGGACGACTTCTTCTTCTTCTTCTTCTTGGGCTCCAGTGACTCCTCCGGGGGCGGCGGCGGAGGCGGCGTGTAGCCGGGGTACGTCTGACCGGGCGCCGTGGGGTACGCAGGCGGCAGCGGTCCGCCAGGGTACTGCTGCGTGGGCGAACCAGAAGGCACTTGCACCGTGCTGACCTGTCCCGTGGCCGGGTCAACCACCTGCTGCGGGATGGTCGCAGGGGGCGGCTTGTACTCCTGACCCGCCACCGCACCCGGCAACGGCGGGGGCGGCTTCGACGCCCAATCACCCTTCCAGCTTGCCGGGTTGACGGGCAGGCCCGCGACCTGCGCGTTCGGCGGCAACACGTAGAGGTTCGACTCTCCTGCTCGGTTGAAGGGCGGCGACGGGTACACCAAGGGGTTGCCCTGCATAACCGCGCTCAGGTTCGCCTCTTGCTGCTCCCTGGTCTTCGCGGCCTGTTCGCCGATGGACATCTTGCCCGAAGCAGCCCACTCGGTGGCAGCCTCCGCCTCGACAAGCGACGATGCCGCGAGGTAGGCGGCTTCCAGCTCAAGCGCCTTACGCTGCGTCGTGGCGTTGCACAGCGTGCTGACCCACAGATCGAACTTTGCGCTGCCGAAGGGCGCGTTCGACGGCGGGTACGGCCGTCCGAGCTTGTCACGCTGCGACTTCGAGGAGATCAAGCAGGCGCCGCGCTTGCCCGCGTCGTACTGCGTCTTGGTGATGTGCCCCGTCTGCCCCTTCGTGACCGACTCCCAGTCCATGCCCATGTAGTAGGCCCGGCGGTAGTCACGGGTGAAGTACTCATCGTCGGGCGCGTACTCGTACGCGAACTTGGCTTTGACGCTGAGCGCAGGCTCGCGCCAGTGGGGAGGGTACCGGAAGCCCTGGTCAATGAGCTTCTGCGCCCACTTCGACACGCCGGGCGAAGAGGACGTGGGGATCAGCTCGGTCGTGTCACCCCAGTCCTGCTGCGTCGTGGTGACGGGAACCGACGTGTACGAGGGCAACGCAGGCGGCGTGTACCCGGCGGCGAGCGCCTGATCGAAGGCAGCCTCCGCCGCGACTCGATCCGGCTCGAAGTCGCCCACGAGGTCGTCAACCTGGGTGTCGGTGAGAGGAGGGGTGCCGAATCGCGCGCTGAAGAGCTGCGAACGCTTCTTCATCAGAGCACGCGCGCTGTACAGCGGGCTCTCCCGCAACAGCGCGAGCCACTGGTCGAGCTTCGCTTCGTCCGTGAGGACGCTCTGCGCCGCCCGCGCGAGGTCCCCCACACGGACGTTGTTGTTGATGGCGAACGCGATGTTGGCCTTCGCGCCCGCCACATCGCCCTTCGCGAAGGCACGGAAGGCGTTGTTCGCGTAGAACTGCCGACGGCGGCGCCGCATGAACGGGCTGGCTCCGCGGCCCGCGTTCGGCGGGTACAACTTCAGCTTCAACGGGGCGACGGTGGCCATCAGTAGCTCCTGAGAAGGACGGCCCGAGTGTAAGGCTGGACCCTGCTCGCCACCATCACCAAGAAGGACGCGGAGTGCTACACCGCGCGACCTTGCCGTGATCACCACCACTCTGGAGGTGCTGTCTTCCACGTCACGATGCGTGCCTTCGCCTCGCGGTAGTAGGCACGGTACGCGAGGACCGCGCTGGTGGAGCGGAAGGCTTCGGGCATGGCTTGAGCGTGCGGCGTGAGCGGCCCTTCGGGCAGCTCGTCGCGGTACTGCGCACACCAGTCGATCACGTCCTCGCTCTTGTGCCTCTTGTTGTAACGACTCGTGTACTCGTCACACAACGCCTTGCCGTGCGCCACGAGCCAGTCGAAGTTGCTCCGCGTCATCGCCGCCCAGCGCGTGCACGGGTGGTTGCGGTGCGAGGGCCGATAGGGCACGCCCATCACGCCCAGTTCCACGAGCACCGTGCACAGCATTTGCGCGCTCTCCAGCGGCATCTTGACCACGTGCTTGTCGCACAGGTCGCGGGCTGCCTGTTGTGGATCGTCGTCCACGACGAAGATGTTCATGTCTGTGTCCTTCCTTTAGTAGTGAGGGCTACAAAAGCCATCGGCAAGCAAGATGCAGTCCGTGTCCATGACGCACGCGATCCACAGCTCAATCTCTTCGCGGTTCTTCGGGTCGCCTTCTTCGTGATACCCAGACTGCAAGTTGTTCTCATAGTTTTCGCGCGCTTCTCCGTCCTCATTTTGCATCGCGGCATCGCAGAAGTAGAGGCAAGATGCCTCACCTTCCGCGGGCGTCATGCCAAGATAAGTCAGCCCGCACACAGTCTCGTCTCGAAGATGTTCAGGTTCTTTGTGCAGCCGAGAGCACGCTTCTTCGCAGGTTCCTCCCTCGTCTTTTCCTTCCCAGCACGCCACCAGCTGAGTGTTGCACACAATAGCCAAGACAGCGGTCGTCGCAGAGTTACACTTCATCGAAGCACCCTTTGCTCTTGTCAGAGGTTTAGCAGTAGTAGTTGTTGTCTCACATCTTCGGGCGTGAGACTCTGAAGCTCTAAGCCGGAGTATCGCGCTATGACCGAAGTTATGCGCTTTGCTTTCTCGTCCTCCGCCAGACTCAAGCTGCGGATCGTCTTGACGGCTGTCTGCGCTTGCGTTCGAGTAAGCGGAGACCTTCGAGAGAGAACATCCTTGATGCTGTCCCACGCAGCCGTGCCCTGTGCTGCTGTCCCTGTGCGTCTTCCATCACGAAACACAGCGTAATCACCACTTTCGAGGAGTCGATACGCGTAAGACGAGTCGCTTGGGTCAGGCCTCGCAGCGCCTACGTAAACGTAGGACAGCGGGGACGAGGGCGTGGACACTGCAATAGTGCGCGCCCTGTGGCCCGCGGCACCTGCGTAACGCTGGCCTCTCCCTGCAACCCCGCCGTGTGACGAGCATGTGCCTGAACCGGACGAGCTACTCACCCACCCGTCAACGCAGCGCGTGTACTGGACGGGAGACGCGCGTGTGGAGGGCGGAGGGGGCAGGCGGTAAGGCACGAGAGGGATCGAGGCGCGCGGCGCGCCTGCTCGGTACGAGTAGTTGTCCGTTACGGTGCCGTTCGGAGCCGAACGCACATGCGGCGCGACGTATGTGCCATCTTTTCGGTAGTAACCGTTCACATAGACGTCTCCAGCAAAGGCCGACGTCGTGAGCAGCCCGAGCGCCAGCCGCGTCAAGTAGTTGATCATCTTTGACTCCAGCTCCTGACCCGATTGTACTGTTCGACAGCAAGACGACTGTCGTCCACGACGAAGATGTTCATGAGATCACTCCAGCCTGCGCACGAGGCGCAGACTTATGTACGAGCTGTGGTACCAAAGGAGGAGCATCGCGCGGTAGGAGAGCTGCGAGAAGCTCGGGAGAGAAGGGTGTACCCCTCCTCGCCCGCAGATCTGCGCTTGCTTGGCCATTGGTCACCTCTGCGTGCAAACGCCGTTTCGCCGACTCACTCCAACGACAAGCGCGTCCCGTCAGCGAGCACCACGATCTCGGGGTGGAACAGGACCGTGAGCTTGTCTGCGCTCGCCGCGGCGAGCGTGCGGTGGTCGTCGATGAACTCGTTGAAGCGCATCGCCGCTTCCCACGACACCGGGGTGTTCGGCGCGAGCGGCTTGTCGTAGGAGACGTTGATCTCCTTGATGGTCTTGCCGAACATGTCCACGAAGGCGAGGTAGCCGCTCACGCCCTGGATCGCGACGTCCAGGTTGTTGTTCAGCTCCAGCTCGAACGCCTGGTACTGCTCGTAGCGCAGCTTGACCATCTTCTTGCTGATGAGCTTGACGGACACCGCCGTCTTGATGCGCGTCCGCCGCTCCTCCTCTTCCGCCGCGATGCGCGCCGCCTCGGCGGCCTCGGCCTGCTCGTGCGCCCGCTGCACTTGAAGCGTCTCACCGATGGTGGCGGGCAGCTCCAGGGGCGACGTGGTGCGCCGCGCGCCCTCGTAGCGGACCATGAACGCCGCCAGGGTGTTGCTGTCCGCCTCGTTCAGCGCGCGGGTCGCCTCCACGAAGGCGGGGTCGCTCCAGGTGCCGTTCGCGGGCATGGCCACCTCGTGGGGCGGCGTCGTGCAGGCGGCGAGGATGAGCGCGAGGGCGAGGATGATGTGCTTGTGCATGTTCTGTCTCCTTGTGGTGGTCAGTGACGGTCAGTCGGGTCGGTTGTAGCGCACACGCAGACGGGCCAGCGTGTGCTCTTTCTGGGCGCGACGGAGGTCACGCCCCAGGGCGTCGCCGCGGAAGCCGCGGAACGAGAACGAGTGAAGCACGTCGTCTTCACCGCCCTCGAAGCTCCCGTACGCTTTGCTGTCGTCGCACAGGTAGTACTGGATCATGTCCACGATGTGCCTGCGCCCGCACTTCGGGCGCTGCAGCTCTTCACCCAAGTCGCGGCAGAGCGCCTCGTGGATGTTGTCGTCTGCGATGAACGCCACCAGCTCGCGGTAGTCCACATCCGCGGTCGAGACCCAGAAGGGCAGCTCGTACTCCAGCGCCTCGGCGTCGCCGATCTGCTCGGCGATGGGCTCGATGCGGATGAGCGTGATGTCGGCACCTCTGCCCTTGTGCCAGCGCACGTGGGCGAACACGCCTCCGTACGAGAACGGGTCCATGTCGCCTGCAACCTGCACAGCCTTCGGCTTCTTCATGTTCCTGCCCCCTTCCCCAGCGCCTCAGGAAGCGCGCCGTCTTTCTCGCGAAAGCTAAGGAACCCGTCGATCAAAGAGCGCGCCTCGTCGAGAGCGCCGCCGTAGTCTCCGACCTCAATGGCGTCGTAGTCTGCTTTCCGTCGCCTGAGGTAAGCGGCGCTCATCCCGTAGAAGCCACAGCACGCGTCTTCCAGCTCGAAGTCGCGCAGCTTCTCGGGAGACACGCCCAACGCGAGGAGCCTCTCCGCGTCAGATGACACGCGGTACGCGTAGACGTCGTCGTCGAACCACGAGAGCCAGAGCTGAAAATGATGCTCGGCGCCGCGCTCGTCGAAGTCCGGCTCCACGCCGGTCTCCATCATCCGCACGAGCATCTCCGTCGTGATCGGACGCGTGTAGTGGTCCCGCTTGACGATGATGACAGCCCGAGGCAACGACTCCTCCCACTCGTACTCATCGAAGTTGTCGTCGTCCTCATCCCTGGCGAAATCAGACGCGAACACCTCGCCGTCGAACGAGCAGCCGTTGCGGTACACACCGCGGCTCGTCACGTTGAGGGTGACCGCGAACACGCGGTACTTCGAGGTCGTGTCCGTCTTGTCCTGCGCCATGACGGCGAGCAAGTCCGAGGGGCCGCGCAAGTGACTCACCTGCTTCTGGCCTTCTTTCGTCTGCGGCAAGGGCATCTCTCGGTAGAACGACACGAAGATCACGTCGCCATCTTGCCAGTGTTCAGGGCTATCGCCTGCGCCATCGAAGTCGATGTCGATGGAGTAGCCTCGGTACACTTCTGTGTGTGCACTGCCCATGTCTCCCCCTTGACGGGTTGCAAATGCGGGGCTATGCAGGAGATGCCGGGTCATCTGGCGTCTCCCTCTCTGTGCAACGCCCCGTCGAGGTCCCCTCCCTCGACGGGGCTCTGCGCTTTTGAGCTGCCCAGGTCGCGCTACGCGCCCGCGCCGCTGTCGTGTACGAGCTTCAGGTGCCCGCGCTCTGCCATGGCGGGCGGCTTCTTCGGCACACGCACCTCGGCCACTTGCCGCTCAACGGCGTAGCGCTCGCGCAAGTGCTCGATGATGACCTCGGCCACATCTTCGTCCTCGTTGTCGCGCACCCAGTCCTTGAGGGGAGCGCCCGTGAGCGGCACGGCGTAGGGCATGATGAAGCCGTCGCTCTTGAACACGACCGGCGCTTCGAGGTGCGTCGCTTCGTACCGGCGCACGACACCTTCGCGCGCGGCCTTGGCGTCCGCGGCGTTGATGGCCTCGGTCATCGCCAGGCCCAAGCCGCGACCCGCCGCGGCGTCGAGCGACGAGAACATCTGCAACAGGAAGCCCGTGGCGACGTTGTCCCCGTAGCCGCGCATGGCAATGGTGAAGTCTTCCCACACGTAGGACAAGGCTGCCTCTTTCTCTCCAGGCTTGGACGAGGGACGCAGGCCGTAGTCGGTCGCGGCGACCACCAGCGCGTAGCCCTTGAGCTTGACCCACGCGCGCCGCGCGACATGGTGCTTCCTGTGGTTCTTCGAGAACCAGGCTTCGATGCGGGCTTGAACAAGGGATGCAGGATACAAAGCCACGTTGATCTTCTCCTATGCGAAAGGGTAGGGGCACCTGTAGGCCGTGCCCCCCTGCGCCCGTCGAGGACTACGAGAGGCTGAGGCGGTTGCCGTTGCCCCGCGCCAAGATCAGGTTGCGCTCCAGCATCTTCGCGGCGGCCTGCTCCATCTGCTCTTGCAGGAACAGGTCCGTCTCCTGCTGGGCGATGAGCGTCACGCTGTCCACCGCCGACGCCAGCGTGAAGCCCGGCGTCGTGGTCGGGTCGGTCAGCGCCTGCTTGGCCTTGTCCACGCGCTCCTGCGTGAACTGGAACATGCCCAGCTCGCGCTCCAGCCACTGGTAGGCGTCGTCGATGGCCACGTTCATCGCCCGCTGGTAGGCCTCGACCACGCCCGCCGCGCTGGTGGCGATGTTGTCCACCGCCGACTGCACACCCCGCCGGATGCGGTCCGCGTCACCCCGGTGGATCCAGTTGTACTCGGACTTGCCGTCCCAGTTGCCCATGCCGTTGGTGCAGACCAGCTTCCACATGCCACCGCGTAGACCCACGCGGCGCATGCCGACCTCGCTGTTCCACGCCTCGAACATGCGCACGGGCTTGTGCAGCTCGATCTCGTCCGCGGCGAAGCGCAACCGCATCGCGCCGTCCGTCACCCGCAGGTCGATGACGGGCCGCGCCGTCAAGCTGCCCGCGTTGTCGAGCAGGTCCTGCACGAACTCCAGGTTGGAGTAGGCGCCGTAGTCCTGGCTGTGCACCGAGCGGATCATGCGCTGCGCGCCCTTGTCCGTGCGGATGTTCACCGTCCGCAGCATGCGCGGCCTGTCCTGCTGACTGGCGAACTTCGCCCAGGTGACGGTCGCGAGCTTCTCGCCCTGCTCGTCCATGTTGGCGAGCGCCCGCAGCCCGGAGAAGAACCGCGGGGGCAGGACGTGCTGCGCCAGGTGCTGCGCCCCGAGCGTGCTGACGAGCATCTCATCGGCGTCGAGACCCGTCGGGTTGAGCAACCGCGCCGTCATGCGCTTGCCCTAGAATTTGATGTGGAGCTGGTCGAGGCTGCGCTCCAGGTCGCGCGGCTGCTGCTTGTCCACAAGCCGCGTGAGGTAGTCGCGCACCTCTTCGAGGTGCATGGTGGTCAGCTTGCCCGGCTTGCTGCCGTGGTTGACCAGGGTGCGCTCTTCTACGGTGAACATGCTGTCGTCTCCGGCCCGAAGGAGAGAAGCAGCGGGGTGGGCCAGGTCCCCGCTGCCTCAGGAAGTTGGATCAGAGGCCTACACGCACCATCGCTGCCTGGAGCGCATCTGCGGACGCGCCCAGAGGGACGACGAGCGTTTGCCCGAGCTGTGTGGGGATGAGCTGCACGGTGTCGAAGTGGTGAAGGACGTAGAGCTTGGCGTGGTGGCACGCTTCGTGATTGTAACCGACCCCGTTTACACCTGCAAGCCGATAACGCTGTCCGGAGCCCCCGCTGTACTGTGCAACGACGAAGCCTGCTTGCTGGAGGGTCTCCGTACGGATGGAGTTGTCCGGCAGAAAGAACCAACTGTGCATCCACGGGATGTCGTCATCAGACGTTTCGCGCAGCCGCCGCAGCTGCGCCTCGACCTCGCGCTCGGCATCGCGCTCCAGGATGAACACAGAGACGATGCCGTCGGCCGTGGGCACCTCCTCATCTTCGCGCGTCAACGTGGTCGCCGGGGACAGCAGGCAGTTGTCCTCTGTGTCGCGAACCGCGTAGCCTTCGACCACTTCGCTCCGCACAGCGGGCGGCTCAACCCCAGGTTCCGCGCACTCCGGGCACGACGGCGCGCCCCCTTCTGGCAGCACGCAGAGCCGCTCATCACAGCCCGTGCACACGAAGCACGTGAACTCCTGCTCGTCCTCGACCACGAAGCGTGCGAGCTGCTCCACTTCCCAGTGCTCTGTGTCAGTGGACAGCAGCCCCCGCGGCATCATGGGCATGCGCTGGGCCATCCAGTCACGGACCGCGGACGCGAACACCGCGTCTTTGAGCCCCGAGTTGTTGTAGAGCGATGTCTCGTGCACCGCCACGACATTACGACTCATCACTGCACCTCCGTGTCAGCCGCAGGCCGACAAACTTCTGCTTGTTGGTCATGTCCATCTCGAACGTCCGCGCGTCCAGCAGCACAAACGAGTTCTCCGCGG
>SXGQ01442694.1_pt1 | contig 10067 bp, 9 predicted proteins | sample 3178371 | NCBI WGS metagenome assembly SXGQ01 (sample SAMN11356859, study PRJNA531348) | freshwater metagenome | isolation source: freshwater sample F1-20 | place: China: Fuxian Lake, Yuxi | collected 2017-12-25 | reverse complement strand
GCCGTAGGACGCACCCTGCATGCGCAGGCTGCAAAAGTGGCGGGTCTGTAACATCCACCAGACGCCCCCTCCCTGCCCTCCCCCGCAAGCGAGGGAGGGCACCAGAGATATTCTTGTGTTCTTGTCCCCTGCGAACAGCGGGGGCTGCTCCAGCGCATCCGTGCGCTCGCAGCATTTGTGCATCCTGCACGGCAGAGGGTCAGGGTGGAGGCAGTATCATGTGCAAGGTCATTTTGTTAGACGCTACAAGGCACGGCGCTCAATCGCCAGCAGGTCCGACGCATGGGAATATCAATGCCGAAGGTCGATGCGCTTGTCGGTGGGCACGCAGAAAATATCGATGGGGTTGCTGCGGCCGCGCAAGGTGAGGGGCGGCAACGCCAGCATCGGCATCGCAGGATCAGTCTGACCATCCAGGGATAGCTTCAAGGCGCTGGAAAACAGCACCTCGCCGGCGCGGGCACGCTGACTGAGGCGTGCGGCAACATTGACCGTGTCACCGATCAGGGTATAGCTCATGTATTGCTCGCACCCTACATTGCCGGCGATGACTTCCCCTTCGTTGATGCCAATGCCCAACCCGGTATCGATGCCATAGCGACGCTGCCAGGTTGCCGCCAATTCGTTAAAACCGGACAACATCTCGCGCGCGGCACGCAAGGCGCGCACGCCACCATCAGCCTGGGCGATGGGTACGCCAAACCCCACCATCAGTGAATCGCCCGCCATGCTGAACACTGTGCCGTCATAGCGGAATGCCGACGCCGTCAAGGCCGCAAAGAATTCATTCAGCAGCTCGAACACCTGCGCCGGCGACAGCTGCTCGGCGATACCGGTAAAACCACGCATGTCTGCGAACATCACTGCAGCATGTACGCGCGAACCCGCAGTCAGCGCCGCCATGTCGCTGTCCATGCGAGAGATGATCTCATCTGCCAGGCGTCCTGAGACATATCTGCGAAACACTGCGCGCAACTTTTCGCGATCATGCTCCGCCGCCCGGGCACTTTCCGATATCCACTGATTGAAGAATTGTCGCTGCTTGAGGAGCGTCTGCAGCCGAGCCAGGATCTCTGCATGGGTCGTGGTGCGTACGAATACCGCATCCACACCAGACTCGTACGCCGACTGGCGCCAGATTTCGTTGTCGGCCAACGCCGCTTGCGGCAGGAGCGCGGTTTCGAAGCGCTGGCGCAATTGCTTGCAGACTTCCAGTGTATCAACCTGGCTCATATGCACCACCACCAGCGGGCAAACGCCCAGCTGCGGATGCGCCAGCAGCTCCGCTGCCGTACCGACAAAGGTGCATTCCTGACCCAGCTGCGCCAGCCAGTTACGAATACGTTCGCGCGTCGGTTTGCGCGCAGCCAGAACCACACAGGGAGAAATTGCCATTGGTGGAAGAACTCTGCGCCAGATGTTGTCGCTTGTTGGCGCCAGAGTTTGGCGGGAGCGTGGCGGACGTGCAAGCAGACTTCCCCGCAAGTACTGGTTTTATGACATGCGATGCCGCAATAGTCAGTTATTGCAGCAGGCCGCGCGAACCACCGGCGCGTAAAACCCCGACCACCACACCCTCGATTATCAATGACTCCTCGCGCATATCGACTTTCAGCGGCTCGAAGTCCTCATTCTCAGGCATCAACCAGACTACCGAACCCACCTGTTTGTAGCGCTTGACCGTCACGTCTTCATCGAGGCGCGCCACCACCACCTGGCGATTGCGCACCTCAGGCGTGCGATGCACCGCCACCAGGTCCCCGTCCATGATGCCGATGTTCTTCATGCTCATGCCATGCACCTTGAGCAGGTAGTGCGGCCGTGGTCGGAACAGTTTCGGATCGATCTGGTAATGCGCCTCGATGTTCTCCTGCGCCAGTATGGGCTTGCCCGCTGCCACTCGACCGATGAGCGGGAGCCCCGTCTCCTCGCGCAACTCGTCCTTCAACTGAATTCCACGTGAAGCACCCGGCAACAGCTCCAGCACCCCCTTGCGCGCCATGGCCCGCAGGTGCTCCTCCGCCGCATTGGCAGACTTGAACTTGAATGCATGGGCTATTTCCGCGCGGGTCGGCGGCATGCCCGATTCGCCAATGGAATCTTGGATGAAACGCAGAATCTGCGACTGGCGCGGCGTGAGTTCGTCGGACATGGCATTACCCCGGAACGGAGAGGGAACTGGAAAGAAGCCGCATCCGTGGCGAAATAAACAGGCTGGCTTTATATACAGCCTTTGGCATCGAATGGCAACACTGCCATGTGTTACGAAATCCAAGTCCAGCGCCCCTCCTGCGCACCAGTGCCGGTGATTGTTTAACAGAACCACGCATTGAACACCGCTCATCCCAGGCTCAAAACCGTTAGTCGGCTTGCCCCTTCGCCCCATGCTTATTTGCCTAGAGTGCCAGCCCATGAAAAAGGCCCACAAAATATGTCCGAACCATCGGCGTCAGCGCGGCTTCACGATGATCGAGCTGATGATCACCGTGGCGCTGGTGGCTGTATTGGCCAGTATTGCCGCTCCCAGCATGCGTACCTATGTGCTCAACAATCGTCTGAATAGCGTTTCGCAGGAGTTTCTCCGCACCCTGCAAACAGCTCGAAGCGAAGCAACCAAGCGGCAGCGAAATGTGGTGGTGTGCACCTCTAGCAATCCCCAGGGGGCGGTACCGCTGTGTGCAGGAACCCCCATTGGCTGGATCATGTTTGAAGACACGGATGGCAATTGGGTGCACTCAAACGATGAAGCCGTACTCGAATCGCATAGTTTTGATTCAAGCAAGATGTACATGCTGGCAGACGGCAGCAGACGGGTAGCTTACCTTGCCACGGGTTTTGCCAGTCCCGCCGGGACCACTGCCCTTACGCAGACGCCGAGCACTGCAGTTGTGATCTGCGACTACCGCGGCAACGTTGACAGTAACGGCGGAACCGATGAAATGAATTCTATCGCACGCGGCGTAATCATTGCCGCCACCGGACGAGCTCGTATCACCAAAGTACTGGCTGACATCGACGCAGTACTGACGGATGAAGACAAAATTGATTCGAGCTGCCCACCGTGAACATCATCACCAGATCGCAAGGTCGCACCAATATGTGCAGACAGCCCTCACTTGCAAGAGAAACCCGCACGCAATCAGGCGTCAGCATGGTTGAAGTGCTGGTGGCCTTGGTCGTCATGAGTGTCGGCATGCTCGGCATAGCAGCTTTGTACGTCACCACGCTGCAGGCAAAAACCACTTCGCTATCGCGCATGCAGGCCGTGAATCTGGCTCACGACATGGCTGATCGTATTCGTGCCAATCCGAATACCACTGCTGCCAGCAATTACACGTTTACCGAAAGCAGCACAGCAACCGCCACACCCGGCGTGCTGTGTGTGAACAACACCACAACCGCACCCTCGGCAAACTGCACCGCTGACCAGCTTGCGACCTACGAGTTGTTCCAGTGGAGCAATCTTGCTCTGAACACACTGCCAGGCACCGTAAAACGCAGCATCGCCACCACCGAAGCGACTCCAACCACCCCGGCCATATACCTCATCACCCTCAAATGGACAGAGCCCAACACCAGCGGCGAACTGACTTACGCCTTGCAGGTGCAGATATGAGCAATCGCCTCACTTCAGCCTCACTATTGGCCAAACGCCGTTACTCGACCGGCGTGAACCTGATCGAAATCATGGTCGCCATGGTTATCGGCCTGTTCCTGGTTCTGGGCGCTACGACACTGTATGTCAACACCAAAAAGACTTCAGACGTTGACGACTCGATGGCGCGTCTGCAGGAAACAGCCCGATATGCGCTCAGCATCCTGGAAACCGACGTACGCATGGCCAATTACTGGGGACTGTCAAAGGATGCCGCTGAATTCCAGAACTCGGCAACCAATGAAACCGTGGATGACACCGATCCTCTCACTCCCGATGACGACGACATCGGCAAAGCACTGGAAGGCTCGTCAGCCAAAGACTGCGGCGAAACAACCGCATTTGATGTCGAGCGCTACATTGACGGCACCAACAGCGGTTACACCCTTGATTGCGATGAGCATTCGGAAGCGCTGGAAACCGGCGACACCCTGACAGTACGCCGCGCAGGACGCACCGTCGCAACCCAGGCAGCCGACAGGGTCCAGATCTGCTCGGCGCGCAGCGGTGAAGTCAAGATTATGACCGCAGCAATGCCGTGCACTGGCGAAGTGCATGATTTGATCACCAACATCTACTACGTAGACAAGGACTCCGATCAAGCTGCTGGCTATCCATCATTGCGACGCAAGAGCCTCGGCAGCGGACCCGAATTTGCTGACGTGGAAATCATTCCCGGCGTCGAAGACATGCAAATCCAGCTCGGCTGGGCTCCACCCAATGCCGCTGGCTATCCGACGAGTAGCGCCATCATGTATTTGCAGCCCGGCAACGCAGCGCTAGCTCAACCAGGCAGCCAGGTGATAGCAGTTCGTGTCTGGCTGCTGATCAGGTCAGAAACACCGGACAATACCTTCACCGACACCCGAAGCTACAGCTACGCATCACGCACCACCACGCCGGCAACCACCAGCCTGAGCACCGTTGCCGATGTCAACAAGCAGTACGCGCCGAACGACAATTTCCGGCGCCTGCTGGTTTCCCGCACATTCTTTATTCGCAACGTGGTCGGAACATGATCACCCAGAATTGCAAAATACCCGCTCCGCATCGGTTCAGCAGACCTAACAATCAATCAGGCGCTGCCTTGGTCGTGGCACTGATTTTGCTGGTGGCGCTGAGCCTGATGGCGATCTCCAGCATGAACACGGCCACCCTTGACCTCATCATGGCCGGCAATGAGCAATATCGCTCACAGGCATTTGTGGCTGCAGAAGCAGGGGTGGAGCAGGCGCTTCTGGATGACACGCTGTACGACACGACAACCGACTCCGCTGAGGTCACCGGCACCAGCGGTGGCGTCTCCTTCAAATATCAGGTTACCCGTCCAAATAATGGCACGGTCGAAACTGCTCCTTCCAACAACAGTTTCGGCACATTTGGCGCGGTGCATTTTCGCATCAGGTCTGACGGAACCTCACAGCGCGGGACGACAACCACGGTAACCCAGGAGCTGTATGAAGTTGTCAAGACTTCCAGTGACTACGACTGTCTTGATACCGCAGGCGGCTGCGATCTGGGAACCTGAGTGCAAATCGCTCCGACTATTTACGAGTTTTAGACCGAGAGCCCGAGGACTGAATTTATGCGTATCATGAAACCGATCATTGTCTGCTGTTGCGCTGCATGGACCGCATTGAGCGGCCAAAGCGCGATCGCTGATGATACCGAGGTGTTCTTCAGTGGTTCTTCCTCCAGTTCCAGCGTCATACGGCCCAACATTCTGCTGATTCTGGATACCTCCGGCAGTATGAACCGGACGACGACCTTCGTATCCTCAGGCAACGTGGAGCCTTACGACGCGGATGAAGACTACAGCGACGGCCCAGCAGACTGCGACAGCGACCGCGTCTACTACTGGCCGATCGCAAACGGCACAGCGCCTACCTCTTGCAGCGCCCCAGGGCTTCAGTCGTTTGATCGCAGCGACTATCTGAAGTGCAAGGCTGCAGTAAGCGGTCTGGATGGCTCGCAGGGTTACTACGGCGGCTCTGATTACTTTGCACGCCTTAAGCGAAACAGCGGTTCAAACTACACTTGGCAGACCACACTGAATATCAGTAATGGTCGGGCTGTTGAATGCAAGGCCGACGCCATTGGCACCATGTACGGCGAAAGCATGGGCTCGGCAGACAACAAGTACCCCAAGGCCAGCGCCGGTAGCAGCAGTTCCGACTCGTGGACAACCACTGCCACAAACAGCTGGTGGAATACCAATGCCGGCACTCAGTACTACCTTTTTTCGCCAAACTATATCCGCTACAACAACGATCCGCCGGTTTCCGGCACCCGTTTTTCACGCATGGACGTCGTCAAAACTGCAGTGACCAACCTCCTCAACACCGTATCGGACGTCAACATTGGCCTGATGCGCTACGATTCCGATGCGCATGGTGGCATGGTTGTCAAGCCAATCGCCGAGTTGACCGACACATACAAGAGTGAGCTGATCGCCACGGTAAATGCTTTTGCGCCCTCCGGCGGTACGCCCCTAAGCGAAACATTGTATGAAGCTCATCAGTATCTGTCCGGCGGTGCTGTCGAGTTCGGCGATACCTCGGAGTCCTGCTCAGCCATCAGCAACGCTGACAGCGATGCCAACGGTAGTTGTGTCTCCGGCGGAACTGTCAACACTCCCAGTGTGGCTACGTCACTGACGTCCGGTAGTAGCCCCTATGCCAGTCCGCTTGACAGCAACACCGCATGCACTGCCAACAACCATATCATCTACTTGACAGACGGTTTACCCACCAGTGATGTTGAATCAGATAGCACAATTGCGTCGCTGATTGGTCATGCCTGCACTGATGCAGGGACAAGTAATGGCCAGGGAATCTGCCTAGAAGAACTCTCAGAATATATGAAGGATACTGACCTACTTGGCGATGGAACTAATTCTTCAGTAAAAACTCACTATATTGGCTTCGGGGCCGACTTGGTAACCGCCAACGCGGTGAGCTACCTGAGTGGAGCGGCAACGGCAGGTGGCGGCCAGTTCCATACCGCTGGCAACATCACCAGCCTTTCTACCGCATTCCAGTCAATCCTGAACGAGACTGTCGCCGACACCAGCGCCACGTTCGTGTCACCCAGCGTCGCGGTCAACTCGTTCAACAAGACCCAGATTCTGGAAGACATGTATGTGGCCATGTTCAAGCCCACCCTGAGCAGACATTGGCCGGGCAACTTGAAGAAATTCAAGCTGCGCGAGGTGGATGATGAATTGACCGTGGTCGGCCAGGGCTCATCCACAACATCCGTGTCGAATGAATCCGCCGTCGATCCGGATACCGGCTTCTTCAAGCCCACGACCCGTGACATCTGGCAAATGGATAGCGTGACCAATGAGGCTGACAAGGAAATCACCACCAAGGGCGGCGCTGCAAACCTGATTCCAGCCCCTTCTCTCCGTAATCTGTACACCTACATGGGCAGCACCAACAAACAGCTGTCAGCAACAGAAAACCTGTTCAACACGTCCAACAAGGACACGATAGTCGCCGCAGGCCTGGGCACTACGGATGCTTCCAGCCCGACCAGCGAACAGCTGATCAACTGGGCGCGCGGCCAGGACATTCACGACGATGATAACGACTCGAATACAACGGAGAGCCGCAATGTCATGGGCGACCCGATCCATTCACAGCCTGCCGTAGTGATTTACGGTAACGATTCGTCTGCAACCACGGATTTGGCGAAACTTAATGACGCGCGAGTGTATGTAACCACGAACGATGGCTACCTGCACTCCTTCGATGTGGTCTCTGGCGAGGAAAAGTGGGCATTCATTCCGAGCGACCTGATGAACAAACTTTTGCCCTTGTATCAAAATGCTGAAACCATCAACAAGGAATATGCCCTTGATGGCGACATTCGTGTATTGAAGTATGACGTGGATGGTGACGGTATTGTCGATACCGGCACCGGGCAGAACGATCGCGTAATTCTCTACTTCAGCCAGGGCCGCGGCGGCCCCAATTACTACGCCATCGACGTAACCGAGAAAGACAATCCGAAGTTTCTCTGGAAACTCGATAGCACATCTGCAATTGGTGGTTCCGCCACATTTGGCAGCGTTGTAAACAAGTCCTGGTCCACGCCTACACTGGGCCGGGTCAATACCGGCGGTACTCAGAACCCGCAAAAGCTGGTACTGATCTTTGGCGGCGGTTACGACATCACTGAAGACAGTCAGGTGTACAGCTCCAGCGACGCATACGGCAAGGCCATATTCATGGTCGATGCAATCAAGGGCACGGTATTGTGGCGCGCCGGAGCAACCGGCTCCGGAGCAGACCTAGAGCTGACCAAGATGACGCATGCAATTCCCAGCAACATCACCGTGCTCGATGCCAACGGCGATGGCTGGAGTGACCGCATGTATGTTGGTGACATGGCCGGTCAGCTGTGGCGCTTCGACATTACCAGCCACGTGGATAATCCATCACCAACAGCCGATATTCCCTTTGACGTCAATGGAGGCGTAATTGCTTCGTTGGGTCATCAGAGCGGCGATACCGGCACTGCGTCCAATCGCAGTTTCTACAACGCCCCCGACGTCGCCAAAATCACGGTTTACGGCGACGCCAGTTACTACAACATTTCAATCGGCTCCGGTGATCGGGCGTTACCCAAAACCAATGTGACGACAGAGGATCGCTTCTACGCAATCCGCGACTACCGTCTTGGCGCCATGAGCCAAGCGTCCTTTGACGCATTGACACCCACATTGGACAGCGACCTGACCGAAATTTCACGGACAACTGGCGGCCCTTCGACTTCAAGCGGAATTGCTTCAAAAGGATGGAAGCTTCCCATGAGCTCGGCGGAAAAAGTGCTGTCATCGTCCATCACGCTCAATGGCGTGGTGATGTTCACCTCCTTTGTCCCCGCGGCAACTGTTACCAATGCCTGCTTGCCAACCACAGGAAGCGCACGCTCATACACCCTGAACCTGACCACGGGCACGAAGTTCTTTTCTGATCTGTATGAAACATTCGCAACCACAGGTTTGCCATCACAGGTAAACATTGTCGCCAAGGACCGCATTCTGGCTACTGGCGGCGACTCAGACGAAACAGACGATGATGGTGGCGGCGACGAAGACTCTGATGACCCGGCAGGCCCGGCTGGAACATGCTTGTCTGGCGTCACCATCCTGGGCAATTGCGTCGATTTCGGTACCAGAGTCAAGACATTCTGGCAAGAATCAGGGGCCAACTAGGCCCCGTCCCCGAAAGCCTTCATCTGTGGAACACGAGACGCAAATGCGCACCAAACAACACGGCGTTACACTGGTCGAACTGATGGTCGTAGTAGCAGTGATAGCCATCCTGGCAGCCATTGCCTATCCCAGTTATCAGAACCAGACCCAGAAGTCGCGCCGGTCGGAAGCCAAGACATCCTTGCTGCAGATACAGGTCGCGCAAGAGAAGCGCTTCCTGGCGTCAAACACCTACGTCACCACAACGGCCGGTATCAGCACCAATTGGGCCGGTGGCGGCTTGGGTCTGCAGGCCAGTTCTACAAATGGCTACTACACACTCACCATCGATGCCGGCGCCACTGCGACTTCCTATACGGCCCGTGCAACGCGCGCCGGGGCTCAAACAGGAGATAGCTGCGGTGACTACACCATCAGCAGTACCGGCGCCAAGACCCCCACTACCAGCGGCTGCTGGTAGACAATTTCTACCTGCGGCATGACGGTGTGATAGGAGGCCGGTTTAAAACCGGCCACTACCCTTGCAAGACGAACTTGAGCGGATGCTGCCACCGATGAGCCTGTCGCAAGTGGCCGACTTGATTGAACAAAATCTTTTGCACCACGTCTCAATACTGTATTCTTCGCGGCACTCAAGCTTGACCGGATCCCAGTACCCGGTGCAGGCGTTCAAGGTTTCACCTTGAGTCGAGTGGCTGGTTTTTCCGTTTTCCTACCGCTGTTAAAGAGGGACAACCCCATGAACAAGACCTTTTCCAACACCCTGAAGGCCGGTGCTGCTGCGCTGGTTCTGATGACCACCGCTGGCTGCCAGACTGCAGCAATCGAAGAAGCCAAGGCCATGGCCCAGAAGGCTGGCCAGGATGCAGCAGCGGCCCAGTCGGCTGCCAATGCCGCTTCGACCGCTGCCAACTCGGCTGCCAGCGCTGCCGCTGCTGCCAAGTCGGCTGCTGACAATGCCCAGAGCACTGCCAACCAGGCCCTGCAGGCCGCTCAAGCAGGTCAAGCTTGCTGCGATGCGACCAACCAGAAGCTGGATCGCATGTTCAAGCAGTCTGTATCGAAGTAATTCGATCAGCTGGTCGCTTGAATAAAAAAGGCCGCAGTTTCTGCGGCCTTTTTTTGTTTCTGTCCATTCGCGGCAGAATCCGGCGCACCTACTGCACGCCCACCTTCACCGCATCCGGC
>SXGQ01120415.1_pt1 | contig 10069 bp, 7 predicted proteins | sample 3178371 | NCBI WGS metagenome assembly SXGQ01 (sample SAMN11356859, study PRJNA531348) | freshwater metagenome | isolation source: freshwater sample F1-20 | place: China: Fuxian Lake, Yuxi | collected 2017-12-25 | reverse complement strand
GTGCGCACCGACGACGGCGTCGAGATCGTCGTGGCCGACCTCCCAGGGCTCATCGAGGGTGCCGCGGAGGGCAAGGGCCTCGGACGCCAGTTCCTGCGCCACGTCGAGCGGGCGCGCATGCTAGTCGTCATGCTCGACCTGGCACCGGGCGCCATGCAGTCCCCGGACGAGCAGCGATCGATCCTGCTGCGCGAGCTGGCCGACTACGACCCGGTGCTGCTCACCCGACCCCGCATCGAGGTCGGATCCCGTGCCGACCTCGACGACGGCACCTGGGAGTGGGAAGGCGACCGGGTCGCTGCGGTCACGCGCGAGGGCGTCCCCCAGCTCGTCGGCCGCATGGTCCAGACCGTCACCGACACGCGCCAGGCCATGCCCGAGCGCGAGGCCTACGTGGTGCACCGCCTCGAGGGCGAGGGCTACCAGGTGGTGCGGGACGAGACCGGCACCGGCTGGGACGTCGTCGGGCGCGAGGCCATCCGCGCCGTGCGACTCTCCGACCTCACCAACCCCGAGGCGCTCGACGAGGCGCACCGGCGGCTCAAGTCCCTCGGCGTCGACCGCGCCCTCGCCCGGGCCGGCGCCAAGCACGGCGACACGGTGCGCATCGGCAAGCTCGAGTTCGACTACGAGGTCGAGTGAGCGTGGGGGAGCGCGGACAGATCGTCGTCGCGAAGATCGGTTCGTCCTCGATCACCGGGGACGACGGGACGATCGACGAGGCGGCGATCGCCAAGTTCTGCCGCGAGGTCGCCGACCTGCGGACCGCCGGCCACCAGGTGGTGATGGTGACCTCCGGGGCCATCGCCGCCGGCCTGCCGGCCATGCAGTTCGACGTGCGCCCACGGGACGCGGTCACGCTCCAGGCCGTCTCCGCCGTCGGCCAGAGCCGCCTGATGGCCGTGTACGACAACGAGCTCGCCGGCCACGGCCTGATCGCCGGTCAGGTCCTGCTGGCGCCGCTCGACTTCATGGTGCGCGAGCAGTACCTGCACGCCCGGTCGACGCTCGGCCGGCTGCTGGACCTCGGGGTGGTGCCGGTGGTGAACGAGAACGACGCCATCGCCGACGACGAGATCCGCTTCGGGGACAACGACCGGCTCGCTGCGCTGGTCGCCCACCTCGTGCGCGCCGATCTGCTGGTGCTGCTCACCGACGCCCCGGGCCTGCTCACGGCCGACCCCCGCTTCGACTCCACCGCCTCGCTCATCGAGGAGATCCTGGAGGTCGACCACTCCCTCGAGGCCCTGGCCGGCGGAGCGGGCAGCGACCGGGGCAGCGGTGGCATGGCATCCAAGCTGGCGGCGGCCAAGATCGCCGCGTGGTCGGGCGTCCGGGCCGTGATCGCCCAGGCGTCGCGCCAGGACGTCCTCGCCCACGCCGTCGACCGGACCGCCGGCGTCGGGACCGTGGTGCAGCCCCGCAAGCAGCGGCTGCCGGCCCGCAAGCTCTGGATCGCCTTCGCCGTCGGGGCGGCCGGCACGATCGTGGTCGACGAGGGCGCCCGTCGGGCCCTGCTCGAGCGAGGCGTCTCGCTGCTCGCCGCCGGCGTCATCGACGTCAAGGGCGGCTTCGACGTGGACGCCGCGGTCGAGATCGCCGGTCCGGACGGCCGTGCGTTCGCGAAGGGCCTGACCCGGTTCGACGCTGCCGGCCTGCGAGAGGTGCTCGGGACCAGGACCGACGCCCTGCCCGAGGGCGCACCGCACGAGGTCGTCCACCGGGACGACCTCGTGGTGCTGCCCTAGCTCAGGCGGGGGACCCGCCCTCGGTCTGGGTCTGGGACTCGCCGAGCGACGGCGCCGGCTCGGAGGCGGTCTCGCCCGGGATGGCCGACTCCTCGGCCAGCTCGCCGGGGGCGGCCTGGGTCTCGGGGGCGATGCCGAGCTGGGCCTTGATCTCGGCCAGGCGGCTGCTGGCCTCGACGTTCATGGCGGCCTGCTCGACCTCGAGCATCCGGCCCTCGACCGAGGAGCCCTGCAGCTCCTGCATCCCCTTCGCCTTCGCGTAGCGAGCCTCGACCTTGGCGCGGACCTCGTCGAGCGAGGGGACGTCCTCGCCGACGGTCATGGAGAGCTGGCTCATCGCCTTGTTCATCTCCTCCTGCATGTTGGCCTGGTCGATCTTGCCGAGGAGGGACTGGCGCTCGGAGAGCTTCTTCTGCAGGGCGGTCGCGTTCTGCTGGACCGCGACCTTGGCCTGGTCGGACGCCTCGGACGCCTGGAAGTGCAGGGCCTTCAGATCCTCGACCTCGGCCTCGAGGGCGATCATCCGGTTGGCGAAGGACTCGGCTGCCGACGTGTACTCGACGGCCTTGTCGTTGTTCCCGGCCTTCTGGGCCTCGTCGGCCATCATCACGGCCTGGCGGGCGTTGGCCGAGACCTTCTCCAGGTCGGTCATGACCCGGTTCAGGCGCATCTCGGTCTGCTTCTGGTTGGCGATGACGTTCGCCGCCTGCTGGGTCAGGCGCTTGTGCTGCTCGTGCGCCTCCCGGATCGCCTGCTCCAGCTGCACCTTGGGGTCGGCGAGCTCGTTGAACGAGCTGTCCGACTTGGCAACGAAGTACTTCCACCAGCGCCTGAGGACCTTGAGCATGTGCGGAGCGTAGACGGACTCGCCCGGGATCACGCCCCGTCCGAGGCCGGATCGCCCGGTCAGCGCCCGAGCATCGTCCGCACCGGGAGCCCGAGCGCGCTGGTGAAGGCGAGGTACACCAGCCCGGCGGCCCCGATGGAGGCGGCGGCGGCGAGGATCGCCGGGAAGCCGTCGACGAAGAGGTCGATGATCCGGCCCACGGCCGCACCGGCGAGGGCAGCGGTGACCACCGACCCGAGCGACCCGCCGCCGAGGTCGACGGGACCGATGCGCCAGTGGAGCGCCTTGCGGAGGAGGGCGACCTCGACCCAGGCGCCGACCGCCGAGCCGAGCGCGATGCCGACCGCACCGAGGTGGAGGAACGCGGACGTCGACGTCGCCTCGGTCTCGAGCTGGATGGACGTGCCGACGAGGACGATGCGGTCGAACAGGAACATGACCGACAGGGCCACGGCGCTGGAGACGAGGACCCGGACCAGGGCGATGCGCGCCGGCGTGCGGGGGTCGTCCAGGGCGTACAGCGAGTTCTGCAGCAGGCGGGAGCCGGTGGACGCGAGCAGGCCGAGGGCGTAGGCGGCGAGCACCAGCCACACCAGCCGGGTGTCGGAGGCGTTGAACTCGCCCCGCTCGAACAGCGCGGAGACGAGGGGCTCGCCGAGCGCCACGTAGATCACCGCGGTCGGGGCCACGAAGAAGGCGACGCGACGCAGCCCGCCCTCGACCCGGCCGGCGAGCTGGGCCCGCTGCTCGGGTCGCATGCGGGACAGCTCGGGCAGCTCGGACGCGGCGATGCTCATCCCGAACAGCGAGACGGGCAGGAGGTAGAGCACCTGGGCGTAGGTGCCGGCGGCGACCGCCCCCGTGACGAGCAGGCTGGCCAGCACGAGGTCGAGGTAGCCCGAGATCTGGACGACGCCGCGACCGAAGACCACCGGTCCGAGCCGGCTGAGCGCGTCGCGCACGCCCTCCCGCGTCCGGTCGAGCGACAGCCGCAGCTGGGGGACCAGCGTGCGGACCGTGGGCAGCTGCACGAGGAGCTGGGCGAGCCCGCCGATGACGACGCCCCAGGCGAGGGCGTTGGCCAGGCTGGTCGGCGTGGCCCCGCCGATGGCGACGATGGCGACGACGGCGATCTGGGCGACGTTCCAGAGGACCGGAGCGACGTAGGAGAGGAAGAAGCGGCGGTGCGAGTTGAGGATCGCCAGGCACCAGGCGGACAGGACGAGCAGCCCGACGCCCGGGAACATGATCCGCACCAGGCTGACGGTGAGGTCGAGCTTCTCCGGGTCGTCCCGGAAGCCCGGCGTGAGCACGATCGTGATCGGACGGGCCGCCACCATCCCGACCAGGACCAGCGCGGACACCGCCGCCGCCAGCAGCCCGGCGACGGCGCCGGCGGTGCGGCCGGCCTCCTCCTCGTCGGTGTCGGACAGGCGGGAGTAGACGGGGATGAACGACGCCGAGAGGACGCCCTCGCCGAGCAGGTTCTGGAGCAGGTTCGGGATGCGCAGCGCGGCCTTGAACGCGTCCGATGCGAGCCCGACGCCGAGGAACCCGGCGGTCACGATCTCGCGGACGAGGCCGGACAGGCGCGATAGCAGGATGCCGGCGGCCACGAGGGTGGCGCCGCGCCCGGTGGCACCCACCTCGGCGTCGCCTTCGAGCCGATCCAGGCGCTGGGCCCGCTGGCGGGGCCGAGCGCCGGTGTCGGTGTCGGTCACGTGGCGGTCGCCTGGCCCGTGCCGGGGAGCTGGGGCCCGCTCGTCTCCTCGAGGGCGAGGCGCAGCGCCTCCATCTCCTGGACGAGCCCCTCGACGTCGGCGCCCACCGGGGCGAGCTCGGCGGCGTCACCGATGCGGACGGACAGCTCGGCGGCGCGGGCGACCGACTCATCGAGCCGGGCGTCGAGCAGTCGGAGCTGGTCCCGCACGCCGGCGATGGTGCGGTCGAGGCGGTCGGCGGCATCGATCTGGGAGCGCAGCGCCTCGGCGGTGCGCTCGGACGCCGATCCCGCCGTGCCCTGCCCCTCGAGCCTGGCCAGGTCCCGTCGTGCCTCGTCGGCATCGATGCCGCGCCGCGCCTCGACGAGCGGGGCGCCGCGCCGGGCGATGCGCCAGGCCTCGTGGACCCCGTCGTCGATCCGCTCGCCGATGTCCTTCAGGCGCTCGCGGATCGGGCCGGCCTCGGCACCGCCGATGGCCTGCTCGTAGCGGACCTGGGCCTTGAGGGCCTCCACCACGAAGTGCCGCCACGGCTCGGGGAGCTGGAACGGGTCGATGCGCTCGGTGGGGCGGTTGCGGGGCACGGCGGCGAGGACCCGCAGGGCCCAGGCGGCCGCACCGACCACCGGCGCGGCGAGGAGGGGGAGGCCGGCGACGATGGCGGCGCTGGCGCCGGCACCGGCGAGGAGGATGCTCGACGGGGCCAGCAGCGCCTCGGAGACGGGCCGGGTCAGGAAGCGGTCCCGGAAGGACAGGTCGGCCATCGCGGAGGGAGAGTACCGACCGGTCTAGAAGTTGGAGATGACCGCCGTGAAGACCTTGTCGATGGACCGCGGGTCCGAGGCGTCGTAGACCGCACCGCTCGACGCCTCGGCGATGGACCGCAGGATGGTGAGGTCGGCGTCGCCGCCGTAGGCGATCGGGAACACCCGCACCGGGCGGCTCGCGGCGCCCTCCGAGCCCGCTGCGAGCGCGGCGAGGAGGGTGTCGAGCTGCTGGCGGTCGTCGCTCGAGACGCCGTCGTCGTTGCGGCCGTCGGTCAGCACCACCATGGCGTTGATGCGCGCCGGGTCGTAGCTGGCCGCGAGCTCCTCGTAGGTCTGCTGGGTCACGTCGTAGAGCGGCGTCCCGTTCAGCGGCACGAGGTTGCGGATCTCCCCGGCCAGGCGCTCGCGCACGTCGCCGACCCGGCTGATGGGGACGACGTCGACGAAGGTGGCGCCGCCCGGGGCGATGTCGTTGGTGAAGATGCGCAGGCCGACCTCGTCGTCGTCCTTGAACTGGTCGAGGGCCGAGACGGCGGCGGACTTGGCCAGGTCGAGCTTGGTGTCGGCGCTCTCGCCGCTGGCCGGCTCGCCCATGGAGCCCGACACGTCGACCACGAGGGTGACGCGTGCGCCCTTGCGCTGGTCGGCCCAGGCATCGAGAACGGCGACGGTCACCTCGGGGGAGGGGACCTCCAGCAGGGTCTGGGGCTGGGTCGGATCGACGCCGTTGGCCCGGTCCACCGGCGCGGTCACGGCGACGTCGGGGTTGCCCGGCCGGAAGCCGAACTCGAGCACGCGCTCCTGGTTCTCGGGGCGCTGGGCGAACTCGACGAAGCGGGCGGCAGCGGCCTTCTCGTCGGCGTCCACCCACTCGGCGTCGAGGACGATGAGCGGGTTGTCCGAGTAGAGCGTGCCCTCCTCGGGGTAGATGGCCACGAGCGGGACGCGGGGCGGACGGGGCTGCTCGCCCTGCTGCAGGACGCCGTCGGGGTTGCCGGTGTTGTAGTCGATGACCGACTTCTCCTCGACCGCTGCGGCCGAGGTGTAGGCGTAGGGGTTGCCGCGCTGGTCGGCGCGGTACCAGTTGTTCATGAAGGTGAGCGTCGTGTCGCCGTAGTGCACGACGGCCGTCTCGACGTCGGTGCCGTACTGCACGACCTCGGGCTTGCGGAGGTCCTCGGCGGAGAGGCCGTCGCGCTTGTCGGCAGCCGCGTAGGTCTGGGCGATCAGCGCCGAGAGCCCTGAGGTGGAGAAGTTGGGGTTGGTCTTGCCGAGGCGGAACGCCCCCCACTCGGGGTGCCCGAACTCGCCCCAGCCCTGCTGGGAGCGGGCCAGCCCGAGGACGTCGTTCCAACCGATGGCCTCGTCGGGCCAGCCGAGGGCCTGCGCCATGGGCTCGGGCATGGCGATGACGAGCGGGGTGAGCATGAACGGCGTGGCGTCGTTGGCGATGGGCTCGCGACCCGACGAGCTGAACCGCTGGTTCAGGACGGTCTTCCACGCCGAGGAGGCCGGCGACCAGATGACCGGGCGGGGGCCCTCGCTGGCCTCGTCCCAGCCGCTGTCCAGCAGCTGGGCGGCGCCGCCCGACGCCTTCGACTGCACGACCACGGCGACGCACTTCTCCTCGCCGTCGACCTCGGCGGTGGCGAGGTCGGAGCGGTTGAACTCGTCGGCCATCGCCGTGAGCAGCTCGATCTTCTCCGGTGACACCGATGCATCGACGACGACGCAGCGGTCGCGGTCGACCTCGACGTTGCCGTCCTCGTCGAAGGAGAGCTCGCTCGGGTCGTTGCTGCAGGCCGCGACGAGGCCGGCCAGGACCACCATCGCTGCCAGTCGTCTGCCGGTCTGCCGCCTGCGCACGTGCGCTCCCTTCGGGGCCGGCGCCGCCGTGGTCACCGGTTCTCCGCCCACAGCGTACGGATGGCGGCCAGCACGCCTCCGGACGGCAGCCCGTCGAGCCCGTCCGACGGAGGATCCCAGCCCGCGGCGAGGAACGCCTCGGCGAGGGCCGAGCGCTGCTCCGCCGGGACGTCGGTGCCGGCCGGGACCACCAGGACGACGTCGGCCCGGACGGCGGGCTCCGGAGTGGTCGGACGGATCGAGCCGAAGCTGCTGGACAGGTTCCTGGCGCTCGCAGCCACCGTCCCGGCGGCCGTCACCTGGCCCGGTCCCTGGGAGCGCATGGCGCGCAGGGGATCCGACGCCTGGCCTCTGGCCAGCGAGGCGGCGAGGGGCCTGAAGTCGTCCACCTCGAAGTCGTTGGAGGCGAAGTCCGGGGTGCCCAGCAGCCCGGCGGCCTGCGATGCCGCCACCGCGAGGCCGAGGGCGGTGTCGACGTCAGGGCTCGCGACCTGGACCCGGTCCCCGGCCTGCAGTGCCGTGCCCGACTGCTCGGCGAGGCACCGCCAACCCGGCGCCACGTCGGCTGGCTGGCCGCAGCGCTCGGATACCTGCGCGCCCCTGTCCTCCCAGACGGCGAGCGTGACGGTGCTCGACGCGAGCAGGTCGCCGGCGACCGCGAAGATCTCCTCGTCCCGGTTCCTCGCCCGCTCGTCCACCACGACCGACGCCCAGGCGCTCGTGGTGAGCCAGGCTCGGCCGCCCAGGTCCGCAGCGTCCTCAGCAGCGATGAGCGCATCGGCCGTCGCTCCCGCTGCTGGCTTGCCCGCCAGCGGCACGCCGGCCGCGGCACAGATCTCGGCGAGGTCGCTGGCGCAGACGATCCCGGCCGGCTGCTCGCCCGTCCCGCCGGTCGCGACGTCGTCCTCGTCGTCGGTGCCGAGCGCACCTCGGGCGTAGAAGGCGGCGGCGACCATGGCGACCGCCAGCACGAACGCGCCGATGCGCTTCACGCGGTCGATCCGTCGGCGGCGGAGCGTTCCGGGATGTCCTCGGCCTCGAGGGTGCGCAGCTGGTCGTCGGTCGGATCCTCGATCGACACGATGCGCGACGCCTGCCGGGCGACCGCCTCCTCGAACAGGTTGCGAGCGACCCGGCCGTTCCCGAAGCCCTTGTCCCGCTCGGTCCCGTCGAGGTGGGCCCGGACGAGCGCCCGGGCCTCGTGCGTGGTCTCGTAGCCTCCCTGGCGGCAGCGCATGTCGAAGATCGCCATGAGCTCGTCGGTGTCGTAGTCGGGGAAGTGGATCGTCTTCGGGAACCGGGAGCGCAGGCCGGGGTTGGCGGCCACGAGCTGGGCCATCTCGTCGGGGTACCCGGCCATGATCACGACGATCCGGTCCCGGCGGTCCTCGACCAGCTTGACGATGGTGTCGATGGCCTCGCGGCCGAAGTCGGTCTCGCTGCCGCGCACGAGCGCGTAGGCCTCGTCGATGAGCAGCACCCCCTCGTCGGCCTCGTCGAACACGGCGGTGACCTTCGGTGCCGTCTGGCCCACGAACCCGGCCACCAGTCCGGCCCGGTCGACCTCCACCAGGTGCCCGCGCTCCACGACGCCGAGCGAGCGGGCGCTCTCGGCCCGCAGGCGGGCGACGGGGGTCTTGCCGGTGCCCGGGTTGCCGGAGAAGACGAGGTGCCGGGACTGGTCGAGGACGGGGAGGCCCCGCTCGGCCCGCAGCAGCTGGACCCGGGTCAGGTCGGCCACCTTCTTGACCTCGGCCTTGACGGCCTCGAGCCCGATGAGCTCGTCCAGCTCGGCGAGGACCTCGTCGACGGGTCGGGCCGGCGGGAGCTCGGGTTCGGCATCGGGCACGATCGAGCCGATCGGGGTGCCGACGCTCGCCGCGGTGTGCGCCGCCTCCCGTCGTGCGACGCCGCGCACCTCCGAGATCCGGTCGAGCAGCCGCCCTCGGAAGCGCTCGATGGCCGCCAGCTCGGCGGGGGCGGTGTGCTGGTCGATGCTGGCGACGGCGAAGCCGATGGCGAGCGCCCGGTCGTAGTAGAGGCTGGCCAGGTCGGTGCCGTCCCGGGCGTCGGCGGTGAGCAGCACCTCGGCCAGCTCGGAGGGCTCCTCGAGGAAGCGGACCCGGTCGGCGAGGAGGCGGGCGGAGCGGACGTCGGCCGGGGCCGAGCGGGCCAGGCTGCCGCCGAAGCGAGGGCCGAACGCCGAGATGAAGGACCACAGCTCGGGGTCGGTGTGCAGCCCGTCGGCGTCGATGAACGCCGCGGCCAGGTTGTAGGCCTCGACCTGGACGTCGACCTCGATGCGGGCGCCGTCGACCCCGGTGACCGAATCGGCCAGCTCGCGGACCCGTGGGGTCAGCGCGTCGCAGAACTCGCGCACCGCATCGTCGAGCGCCGGGTCGGGGAGCACCTGCCGAGTCTGCCCGCTCACCGGGGCGGTCCTTAGACTTCTGGCATGGTCGATTCCCCGATGGTCCAGCTCGGCACCCGGGCCAAGGCGGCATCCCGCGTGCTGGCCACGGCCTCGACGGCGGCGAAGGACGCAGCCCTGCTCGCCGCTGCCGACCTCCTGGTGGCTCGGACCGACGACATCCTCGAGGCCAACGCCGACGACGTGGCTCGGGAGGAGGCGGGCGGGATGGCGCCGGCCCTGCTCGACCGCCTGCGGCTCACCGCTGCCCGTGTCGAGGCCATGGCCGGCGGTCTCCGACAGGTCGCGGCGCTGCCCGATCCGGTGGGGGAGGTGTCGGAGGGCTGGACCCGCCCCAACGGACTGCGCATCAACCGGGTCCGGGTGCCGCTCGGCGTCGTGGCCATCATCTACGAGTCCCGTCCCAACGTCACGAGCGACGCGTTCGGGCTCTGCCTCAAGTCGGGCAACACCGCGTTCCTGCGGGGCTCGTCGGCGGCGATCCGTTCGAACACCGCCATCGCCGCCGCCCTGCGCGAGGGCGTCGAGAAGGCGGGGCTGCCGGCCGATGCGCTGGTCCTCGTCGACGACGTCAGCCGCGAGGCGGCGGTCGAGTTCATGCAGCTGCGCGGCCTCGTCGACTGCCTCATCCCCCGAGGTGGCCGCTCGCTCATCCAGAGCATCCTCGACAACGCCACCGTCCCCTTCGT
>SXGQ01540186.1_pt1 | contig 10072 bp, 9 predicted proteins | sample 3178371 | NCBI WGS metagenome assembly SXGQ01 (sample SAMN11356859, study PRJNA531348) | freshwater metagenome | isolation source: freshwater sample F1-20 | place: China: Fuxian Lake, Yuxi | collected 2017-12-25 | reverse complement strand
GCACTAAAGAGATTGAAAAAAGAAAAAGGACTCAAATTAATGGCTCCTGCTTCACTGATGCTACTCACAAAGGCAATGGGCCGTGGTCCTACTGCACCTTGCAAAAGGGAATGAAGTTCAGCAGTAGCTAAGTCTTTGGGATTGATCGTTTTCATTTCATGAAATTAATAGGCAATTTTAAGAGATAGCAATCAATTCACGAATTAGTTTCCAATTTATGGCTCTTCGACCTACGACCCTCCTCCTATCCTTGCTTTTGGTGCTACTCGCATCTCCAGTAGCAGCCCAAACTCATCGACTGGGTACCTTCAATATTCGATGGGACAACCCGAACGATGTGGGCAATCTCTGGAAAGATCGCGCGACGCAGGTCATCCAATTAATTCAATTTCACCAGATTGGAATTGTAGGTACTCAAGAAGTATTGGCGCATCAGCTGACTGAACTCAACAAAGGACTTGGCTTTGCTTCCATTGGTGTGGGCAGGGATGATGGAGCTACGAAGGGAGAGTTTTCACCTATCCATTACGATCCTACACGCTACAAATTGGAAGATTCCGGAACATTTTGGCTGTCACCAAGCCCAGAAGTCCCAAGCAAAGGTTGGGACGCTGCACTGAATCGTATCTGCACCTGGGGAAAATTCACCTCCCTAGAAGGATCTCGGTTTTATGTCTTCAATGTGCACTACGACCATATCGGACAGCAAGCTCGAGAAGAAAGCAGCAAGTTGGTCCTTTCCAAAATCCAACAAATCAACCTTGAAGGCCTTCCTGTGGTCTGGATGGGAGATTTCAATGTGACTCCTGACAATCCAGCCTATCAGGTGATTCTCGCCAAAGAAACCTGGAAAGATGCACGATTAATCTCCAAACTTCCCTCCTATGGTCCCAAGGGGACCTTTACAGGATTTGATTGGGATAGGATGCCTGATGGCATCATTGACCATATTTTTGTCCAAGGCAAACTCGAAGTACTCCGCCATGGTATCCTGACCGACAACTACGGCAAAAAATATCCCTCGGATCACTTCCCCGTGTTGGTGGAAATCAAATTCCTCCGCTGAACCCCCTTTTCTCAAACAAATATGTGAGTATTATTCTGCCAAGGCAGCCACACCTGGAAGTACTTTTCCTTCCATGTGCTCCAGCAAGGCTCCACCTCCAGTGGACACATAGGATACCTGATCGGTATATCCGAATTTATTTACCGCAGCAGCTGAATCTCCTCCACCAATAAGCGAGAAGGCTCCATTACGCGTGGCTTCCGCTACATACTCAGCGATGGCTTTGGTGCCTTTATCAAAAGAATCCATCTCAAACACACCCATAGGACCATTCCAAAGGATGGTTTTGGATTCCAAAATTACTTTTCCAAACAGCTCTCTAGTCTTTGGCCCGATGTCCAAACCCATCCAATTGTCTGGAATCTCCCCTTTATTGACTAAACCCTGATTGGCGGTATTGGAGAAATCATCAGCAATCACCGTATCTATTGGCAAAATCAAGTTCACTCCTTTTGCCTTCGCTTTCTCCATCAATTCCAACACGAAGTCAAGTTTGTCTGCCTCCAAAAGCGAAGTTCCGATTGATCCTCCCTGCGCTTTGGCAAAGGTGTAGGACATGCCTCCACCAATAATCAGGTTGTCCACCTTCTCAAGGAGACGCTCGATAATTAAGATTTTATCTGCAATTTTTGCTCCACCCATGATCGCGGTGTAGGGGCGCTCGGGATTGCCTAGCACCTTATCAGCATTGGTCAACTCAGATTCCATCAGGTATCCGGCTACTTTTTGAGAGAAATTTGCAGCAATCACAGCAGTGGACGCATGTGCACGGTGGGCAGTTCCGAAAGCATCGTTGACGTACACATCTCCAAGTTGAGCGAGCTTGGCAGCAAAGGCCTCATCTCCTTTTTCTTCTTCCTTGTAAAACCGGAGATTATCTAACATCAACACCTCACCTACACCCAGCTGCGCAGCCTTTTGAATGGCCTCGTCCCCTATGCAATCACTTGCAAAGCTGATTTTCTGTCCAAGAGCCGCCTCCACCGCCGACACAATGTGCTTGAGGGAATACTTATCCTCTGGCCCTCCTTTGGGACGTCCTAAGTGAGACATTAAGATAGCGGATCCTCCATCTTTAAGAATTTTTTTGATTGTAGGAACAGCCGCCTGAATTCGGGTATCGTCAGATACTTGCAGCTGTTCGTCTAGAGGAACATTGAAATCAACGCGGATTAGGGCTTTTTTACCCGCAAAATTGAGGCTATCTACATTTTTTACATTCAAGGACATGGAATAAGGTCAACTAGGTGAGAACTAATGATGCATTTAAAATCGAGGCGAATTTAACTCAAATCCAGCCAATACGAAATAGAACAATTGGAAAAACTAAGTCTAGTGAATTGGCTGTGCTGCGGCTCGCTTGAGACGATCATTGATGGCGCGACCCAATCCAATTTCTGGAACAAACTCAGCTACAATCAGCTCTGCATCACTTTCATCAAGGATTCGCATGGCCATAAAAAGACGATGCGCTGCTTCTTTTAGATCCCGACTAGCACTGAGGATCACTTGGCGATTTGCAGCAAAGGATGGGAAATGAGTAGAAAAACTCAGCACCCCAACTTTTTTTCCTTGCTGGATCAATTGTGGAACGAGTTCTGTTAAATTACCCAAGACAAGTGGTTTTCGCGGCGCATAGTGACTTACTAGTTGACCGGGTGCATTAGGATTGCTCGTGCTATTTACCTGAACGGTCACCGGTCCTACGAGGGATTCAATTTCGGAAATATCAAGCCCTCCAAGACGATAGATCATAACTTGCTCTTCTTCCATTCCCACAATGGTGCTTTCCAAACCTACAGCACAAGCACCGCCGTCTAGAATGTAGGGGATTTGTGTTCCCAACTGTGCAGCCACATGGGCTGCCTGTGTAGGACTGATGTATCCAAAAGGATTTGCACTGGGTGCAGCAAGTGGAAAGTCAAGCTGCGCCAAAAGCTCCAAGGTCAGCGGGTGATTGGGCACCCGAACTGCCACACGATCCAAACCAGAAGTGACCAAATCGGGAACACTGGCTTTCCGAGGCAATAACACTGTCAGAGGACCTGGCCAAAAGGCTTCGGCCAAACGCTTGAGTTTTTCTGGGAATGCAGTTACAAACTGATTTACTTGCTCTAAGGAAGCCACATGTAAAATCAATGGGTCAAAGCTGGGTCGGTTTTTAGTTTCAAAAATGGTGCCTACTGACTTGACATCGAGTGCATTGCCTGCTAGCCCGTAAACCGTTTCGGTTGGAATAGCTACCAAAAGCCCCTCTTTGAGGTAAGCAGATGCTTTTTGAATATTGGTACCTACCTCCGCCATTACTTTGCCTCACAAAAGTCCTTGATCCAAGTTTCTGCTTCTTGGTAACCCAAAGAAAGGGCCATTTTTAAATCTGCGCAGCCTTCATTTTTTTGGCCCAAAGCACTCATTCGGGTGACGCCAAGTAGGTAATAGGCTTCCCCATTTTTGGGATCCAAGTTGACAGTATTGGTTAGTGATTCCATCCCATGGATAGGATCATTCATTCCTAAATTGGCCTTAGCCAAACGGAAATGTGCTTCTGCATGATTGGGCTCCTTCTGAACTACTGCTTGAAAATCAAGCAGTGCATCCTCATAGGCTTCCATGGTCAACAAAGTAGTTCCTCGGTTAAAGAGGACGTCTAGTTGGCTGGGGTCCAGCGCAGCAGCGAGGTTAAAATCTGCCAATGCAGCCTTGTAGTTGTTGAGCTCCATGTTGGCATTGCCTCGATTAAACCAAGGCTTGTAATTGCTCGAATCAGCTCGAATTGCCTGATCAAATAAGGGAATGGCTTCTTTAATTTTTCCTTGCTGAAAAAGCGCAACACCTTTGGCATTTAAGGCAGTGGTTTGGGTTGGATTTTTCTCCAAAACCTGATCAAACAAGGAAGCAGCGTCTGCCCAATTTTGCGAATCCATTTTTTCCAAAGCTACTTTCAACAACTCCTCTTCACTAGGCGCACAAGCGGAAAAAAGAATTAAAAGAAGGCAGAAGATCCAAAGATGTTTCAAAGGGGTATTTTTTAAAATAAAATTACAAAAAGAAATTAGGTAGCGGCAAGTTTTAGTCGGTAGGCCTCTGGAATAGAAACTGGCTTCATGCTGTTTTTGTCTACAGATACCAATACGCTTTTGCAGGTTGCAAAAACATGTTCCTTGCCAGCAGAATCACTCCCCAAAAGTACTTGTTCCAAATCAAATGAAGAGTTGCCGAGACGTGAGCACTTTACCAAAGCTTCCACTTTATCCTGCAAATGAATCGGGCGAATGTAGTCAATCTCAATTCTACCAACTACGGTACCCACATCCAGTACATCCCAACCTGCTTGTAGGTAAAGAAATACAGCTCTTGCATGTTCGAAATAACTGAAATAAACCCCGTTGTTGACATGGAAATACCCATCTATATCAGAAAAACGAAGCTGAATGGGTGTAGTAAAGGAAAAATCAGCGCGAAGCTGAGGGATATCAAAATTACGCATCAATGTATGATTTCTGAAGTACTTGTTTTTTCAAGCATCCGCAAGATGGAAGGGTTGTAGCCGATTAAATCAATGACCGCGTCAAAGGTAACCCAAGCCAAGGAAATGCTCTCATTACTTCGCACCAAGGGTTCATGGAGGTCTGCTTCAATCAGGTAGCGTACATCGTAATGAAAATGTTCTGCCACATGAGGGCGCTCTGGAATGATGTGCTTGTCCAAATCAAAAATAGAGGTGTCTACAAATTGAAGAGTAGAAAGTCCACTTTCTTCTTTTGCCTCTTGAAGAGCCACTTCGAGGAGATTTTCATTTCCATCTGCATGGCCTCCTAGCTGCAGCCAACGACCCAGCTTGCGGTGAAGCGTGAGCAGGGTATGTGTTCTTTCCTTATTTACAATCCAAGCAGAGGCCGTAAAATGGCCTGCAATCCGCTCTCTCGAATAGGCCAAAGGGTCACCAGTCAAGGCTAGAAAATCAGACAAAAACTGATTTTCCTCTTCGTAAGGACTGCGGTAAGCTTCTAATTGGGCTTTAAGGGTAATTCTATCCATGTTAGGGTCTTTCAAATAATCGATCCATCAACTCATCAAAGGGTTTGGCATCGTAATACAATCTATCAGAATATACCGAAGCCAACAATTTGAAATAGCTGGGCTGCTGGTTTATCCTTATTTTTTCCAAAGAAATATTGCCGTACAATTGGCTGATTAATTCTCCTTCTTGGGGCAGTTGCAATGGGGGTTTGAAGTAAAATTTTTCAGTTTCTTTCACCTGATCATTTACTTCCTCCAGCTTCCGATCCAAACTCACCTGTTCGTACCCCAAAGCTATAATCCGTCTACTTAATCCCAAGAAAAGAAAGGAAAAAGAATTCGGTTCGATCTCTTGGCTGTAGCTTAATGCAAAGCCATTCGCATAAGCTGAGCTGAACACATGTACCTCTGGAGTATCATTGATTTGAGCTCTTTTGTAGTGATAGTTTTTATAAACTAGGGCGAACAGTGCCTTAGACTCTTCTGATTTATTCCATTCTTCTAATTCATGCAGGTCTTTTTCTTTCAACAAAAAGTTCTCTTTTACGGAGAGCGGTGGATTCCCTTCACGACTCGGGAAGATTTTTTTCATCAACTCATCAAAGAAATCACCCATCTCTCATTCGTTTATATTTTCCTGAGGTGCTCATCACTATTTTTCCTTCCTCCACCAATTGGCGGAGGCATTTGAGATGTCCCAAAGAAGCAGGCTTGTTGACTGCTTCAAAAAGCTGCCCTTCACTAAACGCTTCACCAAGTGCTAAAGTTTGTAAAACCTGCTCCTTAAACTTATTTTCTACATCGAGCGGAAGAATAGCCTTTTTTTGCTCTACACAATAATCGCATACCCCACAATTTTCATCTCTTAATTCTCCAAAATAGGCTTGAATAAATTGGGTACGGCAGATTCTAAATTGATGTGCATAAGCCACCATTTGAGTAGCCTTATCGAGGGTCAGCGCTCTCCTCAAAGTGATCCTTTTGAAATTAAGTGGAAGTGTAGCCGCGTCGTGGCGTTCGGTTAAAAAAGTAAGTTGCGGCCGATCCTTTCGCGGTTCATAATCCAAGACCTCCATTTTTGCCAGCTCAAGCAAGGCTTTGATTAATACCGCTTCATCCATACCTGCTGCCTTGGCTAGCCTTGCCTCTTGAATGGTGAAGTATTCGGAAAATAGATTTCCACCATGCGTTCTAAGTAAGATTTTGATCACCGGATCGAGCTTGGCATGTTGAATTTGAACCTCATAGAGCCGTTGGGGATTGACTAGAAAATGCGCACGTGAAGGAGCAAAAAAACTTTCATTGAGTGCAATCAGCCCTTCTTCCTCCAGTACCTTGAGGGCATAAAAACTATCCAAAACAGGGAGTTGGTAGGTAGATGCAAAATCAGAAATCTCAAAATCGAAGCTACGCAAAGACTGGGTTCCAATGGCCAATTGAAAATAGTTGGCTAGGCATTGGTACACGCGTCGGAGAAATTCTACCGGTGGATACACCAAAGCCGCACGGTCCAGAAGCTGCTCAAAATCCTGGGTATTGGTCAGTAGCACTGCATAGGCCTTTTGCCCATCACGACCAGCTCTTCCTGCTTCTTGGTAATAACTTTCAAGGTTTTCAGGCAAGTCACTGTGCAGCACTACCCGCACATCTGGTTTGTCTATTCCCATACCGAAGGCATTGGTGCTGACCATGATTCGTACCTGGTTTGTTTTCCATGCTTCTTGTTTGGCAGAACGATCTGACCCCGTCATGCCTGCATGGTAGGCAGCTGCGGAAAAGCCCATTTGCTGGAGTTGCTTGGCCAGCTGTTGGGTCGCTTGGCGGGTACGAACATACCAAATGGCGGATCCAGGAATTCGCTTCAAGATTTCGAGCCCTTTTTCAAGTTTGTTCTCTACCAAGCGGACGCTATAGCTCAGATTTTTCCGAGCAAAACTTTGGTGAAAGGTGACAGGCTTCTTGAGTTGAAGTTTTTCTAAAATGTCTTTTTCTACCTCTGGTGTAGCCGAGGCGGTCAAAGCAAGTACATTCACCTTGGGATGATAGGCACGGATGGTAGCAATCTCGAGGTAGGCAGGCCGAAAATCATAGCCCCATTGGGAGATGCAATGCGCCTCATCCACCGCAATGAGGTTGAGGTTCATCTGCTTAAACCGCTCCACAAATAATTCAGATTTTAGTCGCTCTGGGGACAGGTATAAAAATTTAACCCCACCACGGATGCAATTGTCCAAAAGGGTATCGATCTCCCGAGCACTCATTCCTGCATGGAGAGCTACCGCTTTTACCCCACGGGCTTTGAGGTAATCCACTTGATCTTTCATAAGGGCAATCAGCGGAGATATAACGATACAGATGCCCTCTTTTGCCAATCCAGGCACCTGGTAGCAGAGGCTTTTCCCTCCCCCCGTAGGCAGAATGGCAAGCGTATCTTCTCCCTGGTACACCGAATCGATGACCTGCTTTTGCACAGGACGAAATTCCTTCCATCCAAATACCTCCTTTAGGAGAATTACCAATCGGTCGTTTGCTTCAGTCATGAGCCTTTGAAATTACAAAAAAACCCTGTTTCCCCGTGAATGAGATGCCATAAAACTGAAAGTCCAAAAGGCCACAGCTGCAATTCCCTTTAGAATATCACCCTAAATCCTGAAGAACCCGTACCTATCGAATCTCCTTGTAGAGAGCCCGAAAGATTAATTTGGCTAAAATCTATCCGTTCTTTGGGCTGAAGCAATCCTAAATCAAGACGATTTTGAGTTGGAAAAAAGGCAACATGTATCCCCGGAAACCAAATAGAATCCTCACTGATAATTCCTTTCAGAGGCATTGGAACTGGATTCCGTTGGCCTGCAAGCCGGTTGGGAAGAATGGAATACGAGAGTTGGGCAACAGGAAAATCCTGATTCCAAGAAAGGTGATGCTCCCCAAGCCTTAGGTCCAGAATTCGCTGCTGGTCCTTGGCAAAAAAGTAGAGCTCCTGGCTAGGGCGTCGAACCTCCGTCCACAGATTTGAGATTGCCCAAATTAAGCATAAGCCATAGCCGATGTGGACTAGGATTTTTCGATTGCCCAACTCCCAATTTCCCCAAATCCATAGGATCCCCCAAATCGCCAACATTCCTGCTAGGGAGAGATGAATTCCCTGCCAAAGTGCTGCTGGCAATTCCTGAAGGGTGTAGGTAATTTCGTTTTGGATGAAAAGTAAAAAGTCAACACTAGCCCCCAAAAAACTCCCTAGGAATGGGATCCAGGCAAACAAAAGAAATGGAACCCCCAAGCATAGAATGATGTAAGATAGCGGTACTATCAGCAAGTTGGCAACTAAAAAATAGGTGGGAAAAGTATGAAAGTAGTGGACCGTCAGTGGGCTGGTGATTAGCTGCGCGGCAAGGGTGACGGTGGCCATTTGCCAAAAATAGTCCAAGACACGATTGGAAGGAGCCCACATCCGAAGTAAGATAGGTTGCAATCCCACAATCCCCGCAACTGCCAAGTAGGAAAGTTGAAAGCCTAAATCAGTTTGAATAGCAGGATCAAGTACCAACAGCAGAAGAGCTGAAAAAGCCAAAATATTCCAAATGGAGGGCTTTCTTTTCCGCATTTGCCCCAGGGTAACCAACGAAAACATAACGACTGCGCGCACCACGGAAGGAGAGAATCCGGTCATTAGCGCATAGATCCAGATCAAGCCCAGGACCAAAATCAAATAGCTCTTTTGAAGTGCCTGCCCCTTTTGCTTGAAAAATGACAAGGGCAGCAGTAAGATGGAATAGATGATCCCCACATGGAGTCCGGATACAGCAAGAATATGCTGCGTGCCAGTAGCGGAATAGGCTTGTTTAACCTCTTTGCCTAGGGATTCCTTTTGACCTAAAAGTAGTGCCAAAGCAATTTGTTTGGACTCCGGCCCTTGGACATACTGATCAATCATTCCCGCAAAATAATACCGCAAGTGTTCCATTGCGAAGTTCAGCTCGTTGCTTGGCTTTAGCGGGATTACTAGCAGCTTTTTGCCGAGAAACTGCCGGAAATGAATTCCTTTGGCAGCCAAAAATCGTTTGTAGTTAAATTCATCGGGAAAACTAGGAGGAGCTAACGGTTCTGGATTGGTAGGCACCCAAATCACCTGACCGGGATAAAGGGCCTGTCCCATCTGGTGATATACCAAGACCAATGCTTTTTGGCTGCTCCATCCTTGCTCCCCTTTTGTTGCAAAGACCGCAAGCAAATTCTCCGAAGAGTTGGCTTTGGGTAGGTCATAACGCTGCACTTCTGCAAGGTAGCCTTGCCCCTCTCCCCAAGAGATTTCTCCTTCTTGGGCAGTTTGATTGGAAAGAAGTGATACAAAAGCACCCAATCCAATTAAAAGAGAATAGGCTAAAAAGGAAATTGGTAAGAGACTCGAAAAAACAGGTCCATTTAGGAAAATCACATAAAAAATCCAAAGAACAGCAAGTATGGCGAGAACTAGTTGGGGCTGGGCTTCAGGAATAATAGTGGAAAGTAAGATTCCAAGCGCAAAAAAGAAGAGGTACCTCAAAAAAGGAAAGTCGGCGAAGGTCATGTTAAAAAAATTAGTGACTAAAAAATGATTGTTCACAATCCTTCCAGTGGATAAAATGGCAGCTTATTCACTGCGAATAACTGTCAACGGACGACAGTCCACTGTCAACAGCCCGCTTTCCTAAATTTCAAACTTTATTTACTTTAGTTGAAAGTATCCAGCCAACTAATTGCAAAAAATAATAGCCTAACTGGCTTGTTAAATATGACCCTGAATAAGGGGGTGTACTAAAAATCTGCCGACTTGAAAAATGGGTTACGCGTAATTGGAACAGAGCTAATCCTAGCTTAGTTCCATTTTATAATGCAAGATGGCACACTCTTCAAACTGTTCACCTACTTGCTGAAAACCAAATTTGGCATAGAGTGGCATCGCGTGAATTTGGGCATGGAGGTATTTCTTTTTTCCCTTCCCATCTG
>SXGQ01047551.1_pt1 | contig 10073 bp, 10 predicted proteins | sample 3178371 | NCBI WGS metagenome assembly SXGQ01 (sample SAMN11356859, study PRJNA531348) | freshwater metagenome | isolation source: freshwater sample F1-20 | place: China: Fuxian Lake, Yuxi | collected 2017-12-25 | reverse complement strand
ATGAATACCTTAAAATTGGTACAGAAAAAAGTTCTGGAACTAAATTAATTTCTGCTTGTGGAAATTTAGCTCGTCCAGGAGTTTATGAAATAGAATTAGGTTTATCTGTAGAGGAATTTATCTACGGAGATGAATGGTGTAGAGGAATTGCGAATGGTAAAAAAATCAAAGGGTTAATCCCTGGTGGTTCATCCGTTCCGATTTTACCTGCTCATTTAATTACAAAAACAGCTGCTGGCGAAGATCGTTACATGAGTTACGAAAGTTTATCAGACGGTGGTTTTGCTTCAGGCTCTATGTTAGGTTCTGGTGGATTTATTGTTTTTGATGAAGATCAATGTATTGTAAGAAATACTTGGAATTTTGCTCGTTTTTATTCGCATGAATCTTGTGGACAATGTTCTCCTTGTCGTGAGGGTACTTCTTGGATGGAAAAAGTCTTGAGACGTATCGAAAACGGTGAAGGAAATATGAGAGACATCGATTTATTGGCTGATATCAATAAGAAAATCGAAGGAAATACAATTTGTCCTTTAGGAGATGCTGCTGCTTGGCCAGTTGCTGCTGCAATTCGTCATTTCCGTGAAGAATTTGAATGGCACGTTACTAATCCTCAGGACGCATTGAAAGGTAACTATGGTTTATTAAAAACTCCTGCATTAACTTTATAATAATACAATTATGATCAAAGTCACAATTGATGATATAGAAATAGAAGTAGAAGAAGGAACAACAATCATGAATGCTGCTCGTCAGGTTGGTGGTGACATCGTTCCTCCTGCTATGTGCTATTATAGTTCTTTACCAGGAACTGGTGGTAAATGTCGTACTTGTCTTGTAGAAGTTGCTGCAGGTTCAACAAAAGACCCTAGACCAATGCCAAAATTAATGGTTTCTTGTTCTACACAAGTTCAAGATGGAATGATTGTTAAAAACAGAACGAGTGAAAAGGTAATTGAAAACCGCGGAGCTGTAGTAGAGTTTTTATTAGTAAATCACCCATTGGATTGTCCAGTTTGTGATCAAGCTGGAGAGTGTGATCTTCAAGATTTAGGTTTTTCTCATGGTCAAGCGGGTACTCGTTATGAAGAGGAACGTAGAACATTTGAACCGATTGATATTGGGGAAAATATCAAGTTACACATGAACAGATGTATCTTGTGTTACAGATGTGTTCACGTTGCAAATCAATTGACAGATCAACGTGTACATGGAGCTTTACATAGAGGTGATCATACTGAAATTTCAACGTATATTGAAAAAGCTGTTGATAATGATTTCTCAGGAAATATGATTGACGTTTGCCCTGTTGGTGCTTTAACCGATAGAACAGCTCGTTTTAAAAGTCGTGTTTGGTTCTTGAAACCTATGAATGCTTCTTGCGAGTGTACAAAATGTTCAGGAAAAGCTGTTGTTTGGATGTTTGGTAAACAAATGTACAGAGTTACAACTCGTCAAGATCAATACGGAGAAGTAGAAGTGGTTGATGGTAAACCTGAATGGTTGTGTAACGAATGTCGTTTTGAGAGAAAAGATTTAGATCAATGGACAATTGAAGGACCACGTCAGATCAATCGCCATTCTGTTGTTTCTCAAGGACATTACGAGAAACCAAATCCTTTGAAAAACGCAACTAAAAATATAGAATAATGGATGTAGGATTATTTTGGGAAAAACTAATTTTAGTTGTTATACTATTTGCTGTTTCTTTAGGAATTGCAATGTATTCAACCTATTTAGAGCGTAAAGTTGCTGCTTGGTTTCAAGATCGTATCGGTCCAGACAGAGCGGGGCCATTCGGAATTCTTCAACCATTAGCAGATGGTGGAAAAATGTTCTTTAAAGAAGATTTCATTCCTTTCAATTCTGATAAATGGTTATTTATTTTAGCTCCAGGAATCGCCATGTTTACTTCATTAATTACTGGCGCGGTTATTCCTTGGGGACCAAATATTCAAGCATTTGGAAGAGATATCTCTTTACAAGTAGCTGATGTAAACATAGGAATCCTTTTTATTATGGGATTTGTTTCTGTTGGAGTTTATGGAATTATGATCGGAGGTTGGTCTTCCAATAATAAATATTCTTTATTTGGAGCAATTAGAGCATCATCTCAAATGATTTCATATGAATTAGCAATGGGAGTTTCTGTTATTACTATTGTTTTATTGACTGGAAGTTTAAGTTTAAGAGATATAGTTGATGCACAACACGGAATCAGTTGGTTTGTTTTCAAACAACCTGTTGCTTTCTTAATTTTCTTCGTATGTGCTTTAGCAGAATGTAACAGAGCACCTTTCGATTTAGCTGAATGTGAAAGTGAATTAATTGGAGGTTACCACACAGAGTATAGTTCTATGAAATTAGGTTTCTTCTTATTTGCTGAGTACATTAATATGTTTATTTCTTCAGCAGTAATTGCGGCTTTATTCTTTGGAGGATATAATTTCCCAGGAATGGATGCTTTTTCAGGAAATACATTGGCAATTATTGGAACATTGGTGTTTTTCGCTAAAATCGTTTTCTTCATCTTTGTATTTATGTGGATCAGATGGACGTTACCACGTTTCAGATATGATCAATTAATGCATTTAGGCTGGAAAAAAATGATTCCAATTGCGTTGATCAATTTATTGATTACAGCAGTTGTAATTGCCATCTGGGAAGGTTGGTTTACAAAATAATTTAGTGTTAATAGTACCCGAAGTTATTGACTATGCAAAGTTTAACAAATAGAAGTAAAATGGTTTCAAACAAGAAAATGACTTTTCTTGAAAAGCTATATTTACCTGCCATTTTTGGTGGAATGTTGATTACAGCAAGACACTTGTTCAGAAAAAATAATACAACAAAATATCCTGAAGAACAACGTGAATTTGCTCCTGTTTATCGTGGACAACATGTCTTAAAAAGAGATGAACAAGGTAGAGAAAATTGTACAGCTTGTGGTTTGTGCGCAGTGGCTTGTCCTGCTGAAGCAATTACAATGGTAGCAGCTGAACGTAAAAAAGGAGAAGAAAATTTATACAGAGAAGAAAAATATGCAGCAACTTATGAAATCAATATGTTGCGTTGTATTTTCTGTGGATTGTGTGAGGAAGCTTGTCCGAAAGAAGCTATCTTTTTAACTGATAGAATCGTTCCATCTGAATTAGAGAGAGAAGATTTTATTATGGGCAAAGATCGTTTGGTAGAAGATGTAAATCACAGAATTGATATTTCAAAACGTCAATTGACTGGTAAACGTAAAGAAAAATGAATATAGAAACTATCGCATATATTTTGGGAGGCTTGACTATTGGTTCGGCTTTGATGGTGATTTTAAGTACACATCCTGTAAGAAGTATTCTATACTTAATCCTAACGTTTTTCTTAATTTCAGCGAATTACGTTTTGATGAATGCTCAATTTTTAGCAATCGTTAATATTATCGTATATGCTGGAGCAATTATGGTATTGTTCTTATTTGTTTTGATGATGTTGAATTTAAGCAAAGACAACGAACCAAGATCTTCAATTGCAATGAAAGCAGCTGCTGCAATTGCAGGAGGTTCTTTATTAACTGTTTTAATTGCTTCATTAAAAAACGCTGTTGTATCGAAAGCAGTTGTGACTGGAAATGATAATCAAGGTTTAGTAGAAGTTTTAGGAAAAGAATTATTCTCAACGTATATATTACCATTCGAAATTTCATCTGTATTGTTCATTGCAGCAATCGTTGGAGCAGTTGTATTAGCAAAACGTGAAAAACAAATTATTGATTAATTATGGTATTAGCTTCTATTTTTGAATCATTATCGATTCAGTACTATATAGTACTTTCAACAATACTATTCGTTATTGGAGTAGTTGGTGTGTTGATACGCAAAAATGCAATTATCTTATTGATGTGTATTGAATTAATGTTAAGTTCTGTGAACTTATTGTTAGTTGCTTTCTCTACTTATTTTGGAAAATCAGACGGACAATTATTTGTCTTCTTTATTATGGTGGTTGCAGCAGCAGAAGCTACTGTAGGGTTATCCATTTTAGTGTTGCTTTACCGTAATACAAGATCTGTAGATTTAGGGATATTTAATAAACTTAAAGGATAATTAGGATGTCAATTCAACAACTCATACCGTTAATTATAGCACTTCCATTAATTGGTGGATTTATTAATGGTGTATTAGGAAAAAAAATACCGAAAGTTTTAGTAGGTAGTATTGCAACTCTTGCAGTATTAACATCTTTCTTTTTGGCACTAACAGTATTCTTGCAATTGGATGAAGCTGTTAAAGTTAACTTATTTACAATTTTGAAATTAGAAGATTTCACATTGAATGCTCGACTTTTAGTTGATAATCTTTCAATTTGGATGGTTTTAATTATAACAGGAGTAGGTTCTTTAATTCATTTATTCTCAATGGGATATATGAGTCATGATGAAGGTTATTACAAGTTCTTTACGTATTTGAATTTATTCATCTTTGCGATGTTAATCTTGGTATTAGGATCAAACTACTTTATGCTTTTCTTTGGATGGGAAGGTGTTGGTATTTGTTCATACTTATTGATTGGTTTCCATTATAGCGATGCTCAAAAAGGAATGTTGAATGGATTAGCTGCTAGAAAAGCATTCATTATGAATAGAATAGGGGATTTAGGTTTGTTAATCGGACTTTTCCTTTTATTAGCTCAATTTGGGACATTAGAATATACTGAATTAGCAGACAAAATTTTAATCGATCAAATTCCAGTTTCTACTTGGATGATGTTCGGTATAACTATTTGTTTATTCATTGGAGCGACTGGTAAAAGTGCACAAATTCCATTGTTTACATGGTTGCCTGATGCGATGGCGGGACCAACACCAGTTTCAGCATTGATTCATGCAGCGACAATGGTAACTGCAGGTATCTTTTTAGTAATTCGTTCTAATTTCTTGTTCGAACACGTTGGAGCACAAATGACACAAGATATTATGTTGTATGTTGGTTTAGCGACTTCATTGGTTACTGCTTTCATTGCAATGCGTCAAAACGATATCAAAAAAGTATTGGCTTATTCAACGGTTTCACAATTAGGATTTATTTTTGTTGCATTGGGAATGGGAGCGTATACTGCTGCATTGTTTCACGTTACAACTCATGCATTCTTTAAAGCATTGTTGTTCTTGGGTTCAGGTAGTGTGATTCATGCAATGTCTGATGAACAAGATATTCGTAAAATGGGTGGTTTGAAAAAGTTTATTCCAATTACTCATATTACATTCTTAATTGGAACATTGGCGATTTCAGGATTCCCTTTCTTATCAGGGTTCTTTTCTAAAGATGAAATTTTAGCACATGCTTTAGCTCACAATCCATTGATTTATGTTTTATTAGCGTTTAGTGCTTTATTGACCGCTATTTACATGTTCCGTATGTATTTCGTTGTTTTTTACGGTGAATTCAGAGGTTCTGAGCATGCAAAAAGTCATTTACACGAAAGTCCATTGAACATGACATTACCTTTAGTGATTTTAGCTGTTCTTTCTTTTTTTGGTGGCTGGTTAAATGTTCCAAGTTTATTAGGAGGTCACCATTGGTTTTCTCATTTATTAGAACATAACGTTGGAGGATTGAATAAAATTGCTGAAGTTGAAATTTCAAACGCTCAAACAATGATGTTGATGATTTCAGCTTCTGTGTTGACATTGATTGCTCTTTCAGTTTCTTATACAATGTATGTTAGTAAGAAAAAATTACCTGTTGAGGATAATCAACTTTCAGGATGGGCGAAAGTTTCAGCGAATAAATTATACATCGATGAAATTTACAATGCTTTATTTGTAAAACCAATCGAAATGATTTCTGAAAAAGGTCACCAAATTATCGAGCTTTTCTTGTTGAATGGAATCGTAACATTTGCTACGAAAACGATTGACAGATCAGGAGAATTGGTTAGAAAATGGCAATCAGGTAAAACGGATTGGTATATTTTATGGATGGTTTTTGGAATCATCGGATTGGTTATTTATTATCTTGTAAAAATATAACGTTTTGGAATTATTATTAATACCCTTTTTATTTGCACTAGTTTCCTTGGTTGTTCCAAGTAATTTTGTGCGTCAATTTTCACTGATTGGTGGAATTGTTTCATTAGTTGTTACAATTGGTCATTTGTGTTCTTTTGACACGAATACATTTGTTACAATTTTAGATCCTAGTTGTGTTACAAGTTTTGGTTTAACTTGTAAAATGGGATACGATGGAATGAGTTTGTTTATGGTTCTTTTGACGAACGTGATTACTTTCTTGATTATCTTAAGTAATTACAACAGAGATATCGCGTCTAATCGTTCATTTACCGCTTTGGTTTTCTTTATGCAGTTAGGATTATTAGGTGTCTTTACCTCATTTGATGGATTGTTATTCTATATCTTCTGGGAGATTACATTGATTCCAGTTTTCTTAATTGCTTTATGGTACGGAGGAAAAGATAGAAAAGCGGCTTTAGTGAAATTTTTCATTTATACGTTTGTTGGATCTTTAGCAATGTTATTATCATTGATGGCAATTAAAGGCCACGCTAAAAGTTTCTCTTATTTAGATTTGATGGCAGTTGAATTAACGGCGAAATCAGCATTTTGGATTTTCGGAGGTTTCTTTTTAGCATTTGCTATTAAAATTCCTTTGTTCCCTTTCCATACATGGCAACCAAATACATATACATCTTCTCCAATGGCAGGAACGATGTTGTTATCAGCATTGATGTTGAAAATGGCATTATACGGAATGATTCGTTGGTTGATTCCATTAGCGCCAGAAGCGTTAACTGAAATGACATACCCAGTTGTAGTTTTAGGAATCATCGGAGTTGTTTATGCAGGTATTTTAGCAATTAAACAAAATGACATCAAACGATTATTTGCATTCGCATCAATCAGTCACGTTGGTTTAATTGCAGCAGGAGCAATTTTATTAGGACACGATAATTGGTCAGCAGTATTTATTCAAATGGCGAACCACAGTTTAGTAGCAGTTGGATTATTCTTATCAGCTGATATTATCGAGCAACGATTAGGAATTAGAACATTAAGTGATTTAGGAGGAATAGCGAAACAAGCTCCACGCTTTGCATTTATGTTTGGAGCTCTTGTATTAGCTGCTATTTCAGTTCCATTGTCAATGGGCTTTATTGGTGAATTCATGTTGTTAAAAGGTGTTTTTTCTTACAACTCTTGTATTGGATTTGTAGCAGGAACAACATTAATCGTTGGGGCTGTTTACACATTAAGAGCGTACCAATTAAGTATGTACGGAGCACCAAAAGCAACTCCTTTTGCAGATTTAACTTGGAACGAATGGTTAGCTTACTTGATTATTATGGTAATCATAGTTGTGTTTGGAGTGTATCCTCAAGCGATCATCGATTTCTTGTCACCAAGCATCGACAGTTTATTAGAATCAGTTAAAACGATTAATACTTTACATCAATAAATATGGACGCTCTAATTGTCATTTTTTTAAGTGGTTTACTTTCTCTTTTCGTAGCATTTGCGAAAAAACCGATTTTAGTTTTATTGACCGCTTCTGCAGGATTAATTACTGCTGCTATATTATTGATGAATCAATGGAATCACCCTTATACTTTGTTTGATTACAAAGGATTGGAATTCACTCATTCAGCAATTTCTTTCTCTTTGGTTGCAATTTTGTTTGCCTTTTTAGCCATATTATCAGGTTATAAATCATTCAAAGAGCAACCAGAACACGTTGGGGATTTTACAGGTTTGTTCTTGTTTTCATTAACAGGAGCTTTGTGTATGCTTTCTTTTACAGACTTATTTATGTTCTTTTTAGGATTGGAAATAATGTCTATTCCTATTTACGTATTAGCTGGAACAGCGAAAAAAGACATTCGTTCTAGTGAAGCAGCATTGAAATATTTCTTAACAGGTTCATTTGCAACAGGGATATTATTATTCGGTATTGCTTGGGTTTATGGAGCTACAGGAACTTTTGATGTTCATGAATTGGCAACTATAATTAACATGGAAGATTCTCATTCTTCATTATTATACGTTGGTGTATTGTTGATTTTAAGTTCTTTCTTATTCAAAGTAGGTGCTGCACCATTCCATTTTTGGAGTCCTGACGTTTATAGTGGAAGTCCAAGTATTGTGACAGGTTATATGGCTGCTGTTGTTAAATTAGGAGCTTTCGGAGCTTTCTTACACTTATTTACAGTTTGTTTCCCAGCATTGCATGAATTTTGGGCACCAGCTTTAGTTGTTTTAGCGATTTTAACGATGTTCGTAGGTAACTTATCAGCATTGAGTCAAACAACTTTCAAACGTTTATTAGCATACTCAAGTATCACGCACGTTGGATATGCCTTATTGACAATTTTATCAAACAACCAAGATAGTGAGTCGAACTTATTGTTTTACTTATTCTCTTACGGATTTTCAGTTATCGCGTTGATTACTATTGCAATGATTATTAATGATAGCGAGGATCGTTTAGAAGCTTTCAAAGGCTTGGCAAAACGTAACCCGGTTTTAGGTTTCGTTGCAGTGTTAGCTTTGTTGTCATTAGCTGGAGTTCCACCATTGGTTGGTTTCTTTGGGAAATACTTGGTTTTCTCAAATGCAATTTCAGAATTTCCAACGTTGGTTATCATCGCTATTATCAATTCAGGAATTGGTATTTATTACTACTTGAAAACAGTTATCACAGTAGTTTCAAAAGATGAATTACCAGAAGCACATACGAAATTAGAAGTAACAGGAATTCAATGGTTCGTATTAGCAGTATGCGCATTCGGATTATTGTTTGGAGGTTATTTTACTTCTTGTTTGGGTTAAAGAAATACACTATAAATTTTTTAAGCCTCATTGAATGGAAACATTTTATGAGGCTTTTTTATTTTATTTTGAAGCAATTAACGTTAATTGCTTCAGTGTATTAAAGGAATTAACGTTAATTGCTTCATTTTTTTTAAGTAATTAACGTTAATTAATTGAATATTTAAAAGAATTTATTGTATCTAGAAATACAGTAGAGTCTTATTTGGATTTATTATCGAAGGTGTTTATAATTTACAATGTACGTGGGTATAGTAATAATTTAAGAAAAGAAATTACGAAGACAAGTAGATGGTATTTTTATGACAACGGTATTAGAAATGCAGTTATCAGAAATTTTAATCGATTAGATTTTAGAACTGATAAAGGTGAATTATTCGAAAATTACCTCATGGCAGAACGAATTAAATTGAATAGTTACACAAATAGACGCGTTAACTATTATTTTTGGAGAACCTATGATCAGCAAGAGTTAGATTTAGTAGAGGAAGAATCGGGTAGCCTTAGAGGATATGAATTTAAGTGGAATTCTAAAAAGAAAGTAAGGGCACCTGGAGGATGGAAAAATGGGTATCCAGATGCAGAGTTTCATGTAATTAATACAGATAATTATTTAGATTTTATTATTTGAATGAGATGTTTTTGGTTTTTAAAAATAATTAGACTTAACATTTCTTAACATGATTTTATTTACCTTTGTAAACAATGAAAATCAGAATACTATATATAGCACTTCTTTCTTTTTTAGTTTTAAGTAGTTGTTCAGGCTACAATAAAGTAGTAAAAGGGGATAATTATGAGCGTAAATTTGAATTAGCAGGAGAATTGTATGAGAAAAAACAATATGCTCGTTGCATCACTTTGTATGAACAAATTTACCAGAGAGTTCCAAAAACAGGAGAAGGAGAATTAGCGTATTACCGTTTAGGGAAATCCTATTATGCTGGAGATGACTTCCATATGGGAGGTTATTATTTTGGATCTTTTTATCAACGTTTTCCATTCAGTCCGAAAGCCGAAGAGTGTCTTTTCTTGTCTGCGATATGTTCTGTTAAAAATTCACCTGAATTTACTTTAGATCAAAAAGATACAGAGTTAGCAATTAACGATCTTCAACAGTTTATTAATTATGTGCTAAGGTTACTGATTGTGATATCTGTAATAATATTGCATTTTGTGGTATTTTAAATGAATATAGGTTGGTGTGCCTCAACAAGTACTTGTGTTCCTGGAGCAGCTT
>SXGQ01234754.1_pt1 | contig 10074 bp, 7 predicted proteins | sample 3178371 | NCBI WGS metagenome assembly SXGQ01 (sample SAMN11356859, study PRJNA531348) | freshwater metagenome | isolation source: freshwater sample F1-20 | place: China: Fuxian Lake, Yuxi | collected 2017-12-25 | reverse complement strand
ACGTCGCTACAATGAATGGGTCTCTTGGTTATATCCAAGCTATTGAGGCGATTCACAAAGACACGAGACATGCCTTCGGCAAAGCCCACTTCGCCCATCTTTTCTAGTTCTGGTAGACTCAATTCAAGAGATTGAATAAAATCCTTCATATTCATTGCATCTTTGCACGTCTCATTCAAGAAGAATTGTAGGTTAAATGTCTTGTTATGGCTATGATTATTGCTATTGCTTATGGTATTGTTATTAACTTGGCTATTTTTTGCGACTTCTATCATGGTCTTGTTTTGTTCCATCATCTGATTGCTTTGTTGTATTAATAGGTTTTTGAACTCTTGGTTTTGCTTAACTAGTTCAAGTATGAGAGTCATTTGCATGTCCTCTGTTGATACTTTCGGTTGTTGTTCAAGTTGTTGATTCGGTTGTATTATATCTATTATATTTTTATTTATGAGAGAACTACATGATTTTTTATGTCTAGATAATCCTTGACGATATTTATAAGTATTACCACACACACATACCATTAGAGAGGATTTATTGTCATCATATGTAACCATAGTTGTCATCTTTATATGTTTTGGTGTAGATATATGCTTGGTATAATCTTTCTTGTTAGACGTATTATAATCACATGTTTCACATACAAATGGTGGTGGGGATTTATGTTTATAATTTGTAACCATTCTCCTTAAATAATGGTTACAAAAAAATCTCCTAAAGAATCCGCGTTGAAAATAACAAAAAAATTAGCATCACAAATTTTTCATTCTTTTTTTGACCACGAGACGCTAATTTTTCATTATGCTCACAAATGTTCGATTTTCCAAAAGTATTTTAGGATTTTCAAAAATGGACAAAAATAAATGTCCAATTTCGAAAATCAAATTGTACTTTTGAAGTAAAAAAACGTAAATTTACAAGGTGGGAACTTTTATGGACCACAAAAACAAAAAAACAATATATTTATTTGTTTTTTTGTTCGGTTTTTAATTTTTATTTTTTGGTTGATTTTCTTTGTTTAATCAACTATTTCAATCAACTCATCCGTCTTTTCAGGATAGGCAATCTTGATTCCTGTCCAACCAGTCGGCTTCCATTTGCCAAATTTCTTTTCCATATATTCATACAACTCTGTTCCCTTAGGCATCTTGCGCATACCTTGTGATTCTTGGAACCACATCTTGAATTCATTTGACAACTCCTTCTTGCAAACCTTGTCCGTGGCAACGTCAGTCTTTATAATCATTTCACTGACAAACGCAGCAATATGGTCCTGACCTTGACGATATCTGTTAGACGACCCCTTTACGATGTCGCAATCTTCAACGTGTCCATTTGTTTCAAATGCACGCTTAACTAACATACTCATAAACAAAGGCGCCCAGTTAATCAGTTTATTATCTAAATCAAGGTCCTTGAGAAAGTGATATGGCTCGTTTTCGTCCAAAGTATCCACAAACTTGGACATGAAATCGCAAATCCGAATACGTCTCCATGTGCCATCATCATTGCTATTGATTTCAAACAATGTATTGGTGCATACACATAACTTGAACTGAGGTGTGAATGTCTCGCTGGCAGAATACAATGCACGCGCTTGAATCTTATCACCACCAGTCAATTCCTTCATGACACCTTCATTAATACGCGTATCTTTTGACGGCTCTTGCATGACTGCATATCTTAGACCCTTCAACTGGATTACTTCACTTGAGGTGCCACCTACGCCAGGACGCTTATCACTAACCAATGTAATTGGCACAGTTCCAGCATACTCGCCCAACGCATGATTCATAAATTCTACCAACTTACTCTTTCCATTGCTTCCACTACCGCGATAAATGTTGAACGTCTGATTCAGATTCGTGCCAATTAAACACGACGCCAAATGGTCCCACATATATTTGCATAGTTCTTCCACTGGAAACAATTGCTTCATAAAGGTTTGAATTCCAGTTATATTCTCTGCATCCGCTACTGCATCCAACGGCTTATAAGGAATACCCGTAGTCTTTGTGATATAATCCTGCGGATAACCATCGCGAAAACATTTGTTTTTAAAATCAATGACGCCATTTGTGAAACAAAGCAAGTATTTATTTGCGTCCATGTTTCTAGTAAAGAATTTGTCATAGAAGATAGCAGACGCCTCCTTCATGATGTTGTTTTTATCATTGGTTTTTCTCAAACGAATCTGCAACTCGCAAATACTTTTCATTCTCTTCTTGAACATCTCAGCACGTTCTGAGTCTTGATTATCGCCAGAACGCTTCAAATCCTCTGCATATTGGTCCACCTTTTTTTGATACACGCTATGCATCTCTCTTGAAATACATAATCGCAAGGTTTCACCATGGTCAGGTTCCCAACGATGATTAATAAACGTATACCACAACGGCTTACTAATCAAACTAGAACAAACAAACCTATCCTTGAACATATTATAAAGAACCATGGCAAGGTCATAATCAGTGGGAGACGAAATTGTCTCTTCAATATAACTATCTACTGTGCCATCCTTGACGCGCTGAAACTCTTCAAACGCGTCTTGTTTTGCCCAATACATAATTGACCTTCTGGTTACACTAGCTCCTTTATTATTATCAATATGCTTATTCCAGATATTATATAATTCGGGAATACTATTATAATCAAAATCGGACGCCTTGCTACGCAACAAAACCCACGACAAGAACAAACGCTCATCAGTGTGCTTCAACGCAAAAGCGACTTGCCTATTCAATAAATGTGAACCAGGCTCATAATACTTTTCAGGCAAGACTTGCGCATATTCGTGCGTCTCCTTTACAAAATATTCCGCAGGAGTCAGCGTAGACAAGATTTTATTGATTGCACGCACAAGAATATCCTTGTTCGTAATAGATGATAATGGAATATCACCACTGATATCATCCGCCTCATCATCGTCATACAACAAACGAAGCTTTGCCTTGCTAGTCATCTTTGCGCGTGGCTTTCCTTTATCACCATTCAACATTTGCATATATTCCTCAGCAATAGCTGGGTTCATTTCAAACGCTGGATGATTCGGATATTGCGCCGACAATTTGAATATGTTCTTTGACATGTCAAAATCCATAACACGCTTCTCTTCAACCATAAACTCGCCATCATTGGGGTCATACTTAATCTCAAAATACTGGGTCATCTGATATGCATCATGTCCAGGCTTTCGCGAACCATACATCTGCCAATTTGTTTTTCCCTTGCTGATACCCTCATCCAACACAGCATTCCAATTATTTGTAATGGGTAAGCCATCCCACATTTCCGCAATTTTATCAACTATCCGTTTTCGCAACATGGTTTGCATGACATTATCCATTTGAACGCCAATAATCATATGAATTCCGTCTTTGGTTAAGGTCTTGTCTTCCAATCTATTTACCTTGGGCTTTTCCATGATGTAAATGGGAAACTCCACATTTTCAACAAACGTGAAGAACCCCTTCAACTCCTCCAAATATAACAGCACCATATCTTGAATATGCTCTTTTGTATGCTGTCTGCTATCCACCTCATAATTATATCTGAAATCAAAATCCACCAATATCGGTCCGCCAGACTCCAGTTGCTTCTCGGTCAAATATTCCATATGATTCTTCACAAACACCTTATCATAATAGTATACAAAGAACGCGGGTAGCTCGTCCTGCGGGATATTATACGCACCGCCATAAATTTGTAGCGCCTTGTCTGGAATCCGTGTATGAGTTGGGGTTGATTTGGAATCATTCTTACCATTATGCTTTAATAGAAAGTCTGACAAATCTTTATATGATGTCATTTTGTAGTATATTAATGTATAATATTATTTTATTTCTATTTCATTTTTTTTAAGATTTAATATATTGGAAACAATCGCGACTATTAATAAATCAGTGCATAAATGGTATAAACCTAATTCATTATATTTTATATTATGGAAGAACCAACTATTTCTAAAGTTATCCCAAAAGATACTCTTATACGATTATTGCGCGATGTAAAAACTCTTATGAAAAACCCTCTCACAGATAATGGAATTTTTTATGTTCACGACGACGTGGAAGTATTGAAAGGATATGCCATGATAGTGGGACCCAAAGATACCCCTTATTTTGGTGGGTATTATTTGTTTTCATTAAATTACCCGACCGATTATCCACATAGCCCGCCAAAGGTAACATACCATACCAACGGCGATGGTATACGTTTTAACCCCAATTTATACAAGTGTGGCAAAGTATGCATTTCCCTTTTGAATACTTGGCGTGGAGAACAATGGACCTCATGCCAAACGATATCTTCTGTCTTGTTAACCCTCTGCACCCTGCTCTGCAAAGACCCATTACTGAACGAACCTGGAACAAATACTGCACACAAGGATTTTGATACATATTCACGTATTATTGAATATAAAAATATAGAAATTGCCTACCTGCATATGATAAATAAAGATGAGCGCGTATTTACGCCCCAATTTGACGTTTTTTACAGGTATATGAAAGAATATTTTTATAAAAACGCAGACGCCATTGCGGAAAATTTAGAAAAACACAAAAATGAAAGCTCTAAACCTGAAAGAGTTGCAACTGGCATATATTCCATGACGACTATACTCGATTATAACAAATTGCACGCCTATTTTATGGAGACTAAAACAAAATTGGCTTAACCATTCTATTTAAAATTGATTTAAAATAATTATAATCAGCATAATATATAGCTAATAACATGCACTTCTGTAATGTATGCCAAAATATGTATTACATTCGGATTGACGCAGATAATCCGAATAAACTGGTTTATTACTGCAGAAAGTGTGGCAATGAATCAGCCGATTTGAATGCAAATGACATTTGTGTAAGTAAGACATATGTTAATCAGGGAGAACAAGCATTTACTCATATTATCAATAAATACACCAAGCTTGACCCAACGCTTCCTAGATACAATACTATCTTGTGCCCTAACCCCGATTGCACTACAAATACCAAGGATACGCCTCGCGAAATTATTTACATCCGTTATGACGAAATAAACATAGATTACATCTATTTGTGTTATACTTGCGAGACGAGCTGGAAAACTGAAAAACAAGGATAAAACTGCTACGCGTAGAATTTTGTATATATTGTATTTTTTATTGTTTTAGAATACGTAAATCTGGACATGTATTTTAAATAAAAATTGATTTTTTATTTAAAGTTATCTATAGATTATATAATAGTAGCAATGAGTGATATAGAAGACGGACTTTTCAATAATTCAGACGACGACAATGATTCGGACGTGGATTCTGTAGCTGAATCAGAGGTTGATTACACAAATGATAAACCATCTGCCGTCAAGACCGCTCCCAAATTAAATATCAGTAAGACTATAGGCGACGGGGGAATTGATGATGATGTGGAAGAGGATGATGAAGTGTATGGCGATGGCGAGAGCGATGGCGAAGGCGTAGTTGGAGACGGCGATGAGGATAATGAAGATGCCTCAGATAGAGAAGGAGAAACTAGCGATGATGAGAATGCAGGCGCAGCACCTGTTCCAAACCCCGCCTCTAATGCACAACTAATTGGAGCGGATAATGCTTCAGACGATGAAGATGATGATAATGACGACGAGGATTATTTACAAAAATTTGATACAGATATTAAAAAGAACTACATAGTGGATTATCACCCAGAATGCATGATTCATAATTACGAAGAAATTAGCGCGCTTACCAAGGTTATTCGCGACAAGGACAATATTATCGTGGACCCGTTGCATAGGACGATACCCTATTTAACCAAGTATGAGCGCGCACGTGTATTGGGACAACGCGCAAAGCAAATCAATCTTGGAGCGCGTCCCTTTGTCAAGGTGCCTGAAAATATTATTGACGGATATTTGGTTGCAGAGATGGAGCTTACACAAAAGCGGATTCCGTTCATTCTTCGTCGCCCACTTCCTGGAAATAGCGGGAGCGAATACTGGAACCTAAAGGACCTTGAAATCATCACGTTTTAACATCCTATAAAATCATATAAAAATAAATATCTTGTTTTATTTATTTTTATTTTAGACCTTTTTTATTTGTCAATACGCGCTTTACTCATCCACAGCAGCACGTCCCTTGTCCAACAACCAATCCTTTTGGGGTCTATCTACTAGTTCATTTCTCTCTATGATGGCGTTCAATATATAGGGTGTCATGTTTGCCTGTTGCATTTCATAACGCAAGCTGGATGTATCCTTGGGAAAACAAGTTCCACCAAACCCCCTCTGGCCGTCATGTCCAGGCACTCTGGAATGACTTGGCAAGATTCGTTCATCTGCAGTAGCTAATGCTCTTACAATCTCATAATTAACCTGCTTTTGCTCGCAAAACTGATAAATCTCGTTGCAAAAGGAGACCTTCGTCGCCAAGTAGCAATTCTTGAACATCTTAATCATTTCCGCCTCTTTGTTTGTTATAAAATGCAAGTTGTTGTACTTGATTCTCTCGTTTGCGTGAGCCAAGCTGAACAATTCCGATATTTTCTCCTTCATTTGCTCGTCTTCGGGTTTGCCTAGCAAGCCAAACATCCAATCCTTGTTGTTAATAAAGTCGTTGATGAAGTTCTTTTCGGTTAAAAATTCGGGCATAAAATAGCAATTCAACTTGTCGCAAGTTCCCACTGGCACAGTTGACCTTAATACAATAAATCCCTTGTAATCAATAGACGCCAAATCTCTTAGAACAGATTCAATGATATTTAAATGGCAAGAACCATTCTTGGACATGGGTGTCGGGACACTGATAAATACTAATTCACACTTGTTCATATCTTCTAAAACGAGTCCCTTCGGAACACAAGACTCGGGATTAATATCATATGCTAAAATATCAATGTCCTTGCACTTTAATTGAAATGTAGCTTTACCGACAAAACCATTTCCAATAATACCTACTATCATTTATAAATATGTCTCTCTTAATATTTTCAGATTATTTACGAATTGTTGAGACTGCGCATAAAATAGTTTGAAAGAATAACAATATAATAATATATTTTTACATTATTATACTGACCAACCCAATGAAAGTTGCCTTATGTTTCATCATTAGTTATGACCATACATTGAACAAGGAACACATTTGGAGAGAATGGATAGAGTCCAACTCGGATATTATAAATGTTTATTTCCATTATAAAGACTACACCAAAATAAAGTCTCCTTGGATAAAAGAAAACGTCATTTCAGCCAACTATATTGCAAATACTACGTATTATCACGTCGTACCCGCCTATATGAATTTATTATCTTATGCACACAACCACGACCCAGAAAATAAATGGTTCTGCATGTTAACCGATTCGTGTGTGCCAATTATTTCGCCACAACATTTTCGCAATCTTTTCTTTCAAAATTATGACCATAGTATCTTTCGTTGGAAAAGAGCTTGGTGGAATGTTTACTTGAACGACCGAGCCAATTTACGCCACTTAACGGGAGAATTCCACCTCGGTCACGACCCTTGGTTTGTACTCAAGAGAGAAGACGCATTGGCTTGCGTTCGGTTCGCCTCGTCTGGAAATGTCATGTATAAACGAGTTTGTGATGGAGGACTTGCAAATGAAAGCGTGTTTGCCATTATTTTACACGGACTCAAACGATTAGAGAATGTGAAAAATGAGATTTCGCATGCGACCGACTGGGAAAAAATGTCGTCGCCCACCAGCCCATATGTATTCAAATACGGCAATGCGGAAGAGATTCAGTTTATAAATACCTTCCTTGAAAATAACAAGTATGTCATGTTTTTACGTAAAGTAAATTCCTTCTTTCCTGACGATATATTAAATGATTTTATTCGTAAACCAGCACCAGCAAAAAAATGGGGCCTTCCTGAATCCTTGTTAGAATGGATTATTATTACCCGCCCATTACTCATTTTATTCTGGTTTTGGGTTTGTTTTTACTTTGTATGAATTTGTTTTATATTGTCTCATTTACGCCATTGAAGATATTTACTCTAAAAATTAGTTGTAATAGCCATATTAATTTATATAGATACTAATATGAATATTATTATTCCAGTGGGTGGAAAAGGAGAACGATTTAAGAATGCTGGGTATGTAAAATCAAAACCATTGATTGATATTTTTGAAAAACAAATGATATTCTATGTTTTAGATAATTTAAATATTAAGACAGACGACATGATTTATATCATTTATAATACTATCTTAGAAAAAGAAAACTTTTCACAAATTGTAAAAACAAAATATCCATTTGTTAATTTACTGCCGTTGCCAAAAGATACAAGTGGTGCAGCCGAAACATTATATTTGGGACTTCATAATATAATTCATAGTATAAAATCAACAAATAAAAATATTGTAGTGGATTGTGATACGTTCTATAAAGAAGATATAATAGATATTTATAGAAAAAGTAAATACAACAATGTTGTTTTTTATAGCGTAAAAGAAAATGAAAAACCTGTATATTCATATATAAAATTAGACGAACATGCAAAAATAATTGACATTAAAGAAAAAAATAAAATTTCAAATAATGCAAATACTGGCGCATATTGTTTTGAAAATTTGGAAACCCTATGCAAGTATTGTAAATATATATTAGACAATAATATCGTATTTAATAATGAGCCATATACATCTTGTGTTATAAATGAAATGCTTACAAACGGAGTAGATTTTTATGGCATTGAGTTAAATAATAATAGTATAGTATCATTGGGAACTCCACATGATGTAAAAGAATACATAGATAATACAAAGGTATTATTGTTTGATTTAGATGGAACATTAGTAGATACTGATTCTGTATATATAAAGGTGTGGTCCCAATTGTTAAAAAAATATAATATTAAATGTGATAAAACTCTTTTTGACTATTTTATCAAGGGTAAAAGCGATAATACGTTTATTAAATATATTAATTTAGCAATAACAAGCGATGAATTAAATAGTTTATCATGTGAGAAAGATAGATTATTTATAGAATATCTAAACAATGAAACAAATTTATTATTTACTGGAGTTTTAGATTTTTTCAGACAAAATAAGTACAATAAATTGGCAATAGTTACAAGCTGTAATAAAAAGGCGGTTAACCATATATTACAAATTACAGGATTAGACAAGTTTGTACACTTGGTTATAGCATCTGAAGATTGCACGAATCATAAACCCGACCCCGAGCCATATTTAAAAGCCATTGAATATTTTAAGACCGATGTAGAAAATGTATTCATATTTGAAGATAGCTATTCTGGTTATTGTAGTGCAAAACGAAGTCAGGTAAAAAATATCTGTCTAATCGTAAATAAAAACTCTTGTAGTGAAATTCTTACATCTAAGCAATTTAAATATAATGATTACGCAAATTTGAAAATTAATAATATAATAGAATTTTATATGCAGTCTAATGATGATTATGTTGCGAATTACATAAAACAAATCAAAGAAACTATAAATACTATACCTGTTAAAAGTATTGAGAAAAATATTAATAATTTAAAAACTGGTTATATCTGTGATATTAATAGTTATAATATTCAATATGTAAGCGGTGATACCGAAAATATTGTTCTCAAGATAAGCAATTTTGATAATGAATTGTCAAATACTGCTATAAAATTAAATATGTATGAAAACGAAACTTATTTTTATGAAAAAATTTCGTATTTAATAGACAATACCCCAAAATTTTTGGGTTCATTTAAAGATAATAAAAAGGACGCTATTCTTTTAGAAGATTTGCACAAATATAAGGGGTCTTTTAATATGAATTTAAATAAGAATATACACCTTTTGTTGAATGTAGTAAAATACGCACATAATATTCATAAGTCATTATATTTTACGTCAGATGAACAAGTTATACCAATTATGCAAAATTTAAAAAAAATAAATCAAATATCATATTATAAAGAATTAATTCATAATCGTTATGAAAAATTCGTAAATAATACCAAGTATATTTTAAGCGAGAATGAACAAAATATAATGAAAAAAATATACGATAATATTGATAAAATACACGAAGAAGCCTCAACATTTCCGTTGAGTT
>SXGQ01302563.1_pt1 | contig 10075 bp, 5 predicted proteins | sample 3178371 | NCBI WGS metagenome assembly SXGQ01 (sample SAMN11356859, study PRJNA531348) | freshwater metagenome | isolation source: freshwater sample F1-20 | place: China: Fuxian Lake, Yuxi | collected 2017-12-25 | reverse complement strand
GTAATTTTTTAGGAGTTTTTCTTTAAAAATTTTATATTGATCTGAAGTATTAAAAAGTTTAAACGCTTTCGGTACCATAGACCTCCCTCAATTAGGGAGCTAAGGCACCGTAGTTTTTTTGAGTATTTTCGTAAAATTTAGATTTGCAAACTAATTTGCATGGATGTCGGGAATATTTTTTTACAGCATTTCAAAATAATCCTGCCAAAATATGTCAACCAAATTATTGTCTTTTGATGTTATTAATTCCCATAAACCAGTGTGCAACTTTCGCCATATATAATTGGAAACAATAAAAATACAAAACCAAAACCACTTTTTTGCCTTTCTATTCTATTTATATTGGTTATGTTACCTTGAGCTTTTGCCGCTCTGATACTGGCATCTCCGGCGGAAACCATATAAAGATAATTTTGAACACAAGATTTGCCGATTTTTTGGGAAGATTCTTTATTACTAACTTCTTGAATTCCTTCAGTAATGTTATTGTCGAACCAAGCTGAACCAGACTCAATCCTTGTTGGGGCCGCAACAGGAAAGCAAGCGGACGCAGAAAAAAGACAAGACGCAACTAAAAATGATTTAAAAAACTTCATATTTTCCTAATTTTTTAATTACCAGAAACTATTAGGCAACTTTTACCATAGAGCCCTAAGATACTGAAATAATCCCTATCAATTGTTGCAACATTTTGTATGTTAGCACTTTGCTTCGCAGACTGCACAGAGCTATCGCCAAATGCAACTATACCTAAAACGGTTTGTCCGCAAGAGGTGCCAGTCCTATCAATTCTTTGATTGTTGACTGCCATCACACCTTCTTTGGCTGACGTAAATAGAAACCCAGGACCAGAACTAACTCCAGTTCCAACGCAAGATGAAAGACTTGTCAATAAAGTAGCTACAATTAAGACTTTAGATAATTTATTCATAAAATTTTTAAGATTTAATATTAACAAAATAAGATAACTTTCGAAATTTTTTTGATATTATTGAGACTTAGATTTTAAAGCAAGTTAAAATTTATTTTATTTTTTAAGGAAGGTGTTGATATTGAGATTGCCATTTATTGCCGAGATTTGTGAGTTTGCAAAAGTTGTTTGATCAAATGAATTTTGTGATTCATTAAAGCCGATATTAGCCGATAAACCATTAGTGCCAATCGAGCCACCAAGATTTCTCGAATTGGATTTTGAGCTTTGTGAGAAGGTTGATTCACCCGCTTCGATGTTGATATTGCCCAGCATAGAATTAAGGTTTATATCGCTATTTGTTGATGACACATTCGAGCCGACGATGTTAATATCGTGATTGCCAGAAGCAAGATTTATTGAGTTGTTGGCGATGATTTATTTCAATTAATTTTTTAAGTGCTAAATATTTTCAACGCTTTCACTAAATGTAAAATTGATAGAATGAAGATTTTTAGAATATTAAAATTAATTCCAAATAAACTTTTGCTTTGTTGTTTTTAAAAATAAGTAAACCTTGATAATTTTATTTTTTAAAAAGATCTTTTTGTTCGAATTGTTCAAAATTTTTTTCAATTTTATTTTTCTTTGAGGTTTTTGGTTTAAAATTATCATGATTTATTATTTTATCATTAAGCTTCTCAACAAATACTGCTCTATATTTTTCTGAGTTCATAATTTTTTCTCCGTCAATGTTTATTTTAAAAGTTATTTCAAGAACCGAGGTAATAGTTTTGATTTCCGATAATTTATATTTTTCATTTATAACATCTCTTTGAAAATCTTTATCTGCCATATTAAACTGGATTTGTTTATCTTTGTAGAGTCCTACCCATTGTAAGCCATTTTGATTTTTAGGTTTTTGTATAACTGGAGCAATTACTTTGATAACCGCATCATTATCAAACTCTGATTCTTCTGGCACTTCTTTTGATATTATAAATTTAGAAAAATTTTCTCTTGAAACAGACTTAACTTTTTCTTTTAATAAAATATTGTTTTGATCGTATGGGGAATATTCTATCTCTTTTATTTTAGGACATTTTAAGCTACTTTCATAAAAAGTTGATCTAGCATCGGAAATTTCTTTTTTTGAATAAATTTCTTTTAACTGCTCTTTTTTAATTTCGATATCCAAGTCTTTCAATTGAGTGTCTTTAGGATCATATGTGATTATTGACATTATAATTCCAGCTATAATTGTAGCAGGAAGGGGTTGATTCACATTCTTATAATTCACATTCTTATAAATAACGGTAAAAAATTCTCTTAACCCTCCTTCCTTAGTACCTTCGATTTCTATATTAATTTTTATATCTAGTATTTGAGCAATTTCTTTAAAAATAATTACAATTTGTTCTGAACATTTATTATAAATTTCAGCTTCCATAGAATGACTTTGATCATCAAAATAATAATGGATTTCTAAATGCTCTTTATTCATATATTTGCAATGTTTCAATAATTTATTTATATCAATTTTTTATTTCTTCACTCACCTAGAATTCTTAAAAAAAATTTAAAATGAAGAACTTGATTCATTTATTAGTAATTTTTTTTGGATTAATTCTAGTGCTTGATGTTTGTTTTTTATGCGTTCTCTAATTTTTACTTTCTCCCCCGAAACAAGAGAAATTTCAAAAATTGGTCCTAACCACATATCATTAATAAGAATAATTGACTTTATATCGCTGTAATTGAATTCAAAAACCTTGCCATTAAAGAGAGAAAAAACAATCTTATCTTCTAATATTTCTAGTATCTTTATATGTTTATTTGTTATATCCCATCCAACTATTTGAAATAGAGCAATCATTCCTAAAAATATGCCAGTAAGCCTAATATCAGAAAAAAATGCTATTTTAAAAAACTTGAAAAACATAAAACCTTTTCCAAGAGCTAATGGATAAAGCAGTATCCAAGCACACATTGATAAAAAAGCATTTAACCAACCAAAGTATCTCATGGAATAGCTTTGCCAGACTGCGTAAAATTTCATAAAATTTTTTAAGGTTTAATTAAGTAATTTGACTGAGTATTAAAATTTGGACTGAATAACCAACTAGGATTATTTGCAAGGTTTTTCGGAGAATAATCATTATATTGAGTTTGATTTGTATTAAAGAAATTAAGATTTGTTGTAATCGCTGAAGCAGTAATACCAGCTCCTAAGCCCATCATTGCCGATACTGATTCAGCCGCATAACCAGAGACCACAGTTGCACCGATTGCTCCTCCAAATCCCCCACCAACTGCACCACCTATCGCCCCAGAAAATGCGCCTTTGGCAGTATTATTAATTATTTCTTGGGTACTTGCGTTTGGATTTGCCACCACTGTTGTTATTAGTCCTTCAAAACCACCGCCAATAGTGCCTACAATGGCTCCAGTTTTTATTCCTTCTGCAACACCATAAACATTTCCAACCGCCCCACTGGCTGCACCAATTGCCCCACCAATTCCAGCTGCGATGGCAAGTTTTTTTGGATCTCTTTCACCTTCCATATAAGCCCCAGCAGTTGCTCCAGTTGCACCGACAACTCCACCAACAATAGCAGTTGGAACGAAAGCAAAGTTATTTTGAGCCGCATTAGTTGCAATCCTACTTCCTTCCCAAGCGTTATTAGCCATTTCATCATCTGATTGTCCTGTTAATCCGCCATAGGTAATTGATGAGATTGCTCCAGCTAGATTAGCTAATTGAATTGAAGTTGCAACATCGGCTCCATTTTCATTGGCTAATTCTGCGGTTAATTCTCCCGCAACTCCCGCAATTGCTCCACTCATAGGATCATTTCCCGTAAGAGATGAAGTTATCGCACCAAGTCCGGCGTGAAGAAGAAGTTGTTCTGATTTGCCGATTGTTGGCGGAGTTTTATCAATTACATTGCCATTTGCATCTAATGTTGTAGTGCCGTGATAGGCTCTGCCGATTTCATTGGCTCCAACTTTCGCTAAAGTATAAATTAAAACATTTTTTCCTTGAGCTTTAAGAGAATCGCTAAAGCTATCACCATTTATTGCTGATTGCGAAGCCGATGAAGCAACGGTATTAATGGCGACTTCTTGGAAAGAGTTTTGTAGATTAGTGCCTATTCTTTCTAATGCGCTGGCGTTGTTACTAATTGTGCTTGCTGTGTTTGTGGCTGGTGCCACAAACGATCCGCTGTTGATTGCATTTGTTAATCCGACAGTTAGTCCGCCAGCTAATGAAGCAATGGCGATATTTTTAACACTTTCTTTTGAGGTGGTGCTATCCCAACTATCTTTCGAAATTGTTTTGAGTTGTTTGGAGAAATCTCCGTCTGCATTCATGGCAGAATTTGTTGCCGAAATCGAAGCGGTTGAAGCGGTTGCGGAAGTTCCCGCAACTAAAGCTCCCTGTACCCAACTTCCACTAACTGGATCCATTGCGCCCATGGTTAAAGCGGTGGCGGTAATTGCCACGACAGCTTGTCCAGCTTTGGTTAAGCCTCTATTGGTTTGATCCCAACTTTTGTTGATTTCTTCAACTGAATTATAAATTGTTTTCGATGAATCAAGCTTGTCTAAATAAGCGAGTTTAGAATTTTTGGAGAAATCGCCGTAAAGAATAGAGCCATCAAATCCGGTTTTTGTAATGCCATTTGTGTTATCGCCACTGGCTTTGTTATATTGGGCGACCGTTGCATTTCCAACATTGAAGGTAAGATTAGAATTTGTTCCGCCATTAGAAGTTATTTCAGTATTGACTATATCAGTGTTATAATTTCCCGATTGACCATTTTTGAAAAAATAATTTCCTTTCTCTTTTAGGTCGTATGAAGTCTGGTGGGCTTCAGAAGCTGTTGCAATTGTAAGATTATTTACGGCATTGATTGCAATATCTCCGCCAGCTTCGACTTTAGTTGCCCGAAGATTTACATCATTCATTGAAGATAATGTAAGGTTATTTCCAAAATTAATTTTACTGCCGATAATAGTTTCGTCGTAATGAATTTCTGTGTTAATATTTTTTTGTTTGTTAATCGATCCAATCGCACCGCCAGCTGCTCCAGAAGCTAATATTACGCCAGCCCCAGCGCCTCCAGTAAATGCTACCGCACCAACCATCGCTGCAGTCATCAAAGCATTTTCAAGACTTAAGCCAGTTTTTGTTTTGGTTGATTCCAAATAAAGTCTTTTAGTGTCAACGCCATTCAAAATATTAAGACTCGCATTATCATTATAAATGGTTTGACCATAAGTTGCCGAAGCAGTATTTAAATCAGTATAAGCGCCAACCAAAATATCGCCATTTCCTGCTCCAGTTAGATTAGAAGCGAGAATGTTGGTATCATTTCCAGAAGAGATATTTATGTCCCCGCCACTGGTTAAATTTGAACTTAGATTTTTCGTTTCATCAGCTATTGCTTCATAGCTTTTCTTAAATGTAAAACCTTTTTTGTGGGATTTTTCTTCTTTATGATAAATATCAATCGCCGATAAAATATTAACATCATCCTTCGCAACTAAATTCATATTTCCTGTGCTTGCAATATCCGAGCCGATAATATTAATATCGCTTTTTAGGTCTGGAATTATTGAGTCGGTTGGCGAATCAATTTTAAGTCCCGTCGTCCTTAAACTCAAACTCCCTGCACTTTCAATATCACTGCCGAAATTTTTGGTTTCATCAACAACCAAAGTGCCACCTTTTTTCTTATTGCCACACGCAGTTTCTTCGCGATTGCGTAATTGCAAAGTGGCAATATTTATGTCACCGCCGGCGGTGATTGAGATATTTCCCGAGCTAGTGTTCAAGCCATCCGCTGAGATATTTTTGGTTGCAATCATATCGGCGCCGAGATTGTTAAAATCCCCACCGGCATTGATGGCGATTGAGCCGGCTTTAATCGAAGCATCTTGCAATAATGTCGAAGAAATATTGCCGGAAATTTTGCCAATATTATTAAAGCCTAATTGATAAGAATCCGGATTTTGATTTAACAAATTTTGGTCGTTAGTTTGAACAATCGCGGTGTTTAAAATATTGCCATTCGACGCTGAGAGGCTTAGGGCGAAGTTCGAAGCCATCTTCGCTCCAATATTCTTAATATCACCATTTTGGGCGGTGATTGACAAATTATTACCAGCAATAATTTGGGCTTGAGACAGCGATTTAGTTTTATTTACAAGCGAATCGAGATTTAAAGTAAGATTTAAATCACTAATGATTGAGCCATTATTTAAAAGTTGAGCGATAGGCGAATCGATGGTTAAATTTTCTTTGGCAAAAAGCGTTGATGAATTGGCAAGAGCCTTACCGCCAGTTAATGGATTGGCGTTAAATAATCGGTTGCGAGTTTCCCTCGTTAAATAAATTTTTGGAGCTAGAACACTGATACCATTGACCTTAGTCGCCTCAAAAGTAATTATATTTTTGGTTAAGGAATTAATTTGATCTTGAGTAAGTCCATTGAGCGCAACCTCTTTAGGGTCTAAGCCCAAAGCCAGAAATGCTTCAATCGAATTATCGAGCAATTCTTTAATTTGTAAATTAGAGTTATTAATATTTTTACTTAAAAACAGTGAATCATTAGTTAAAATTCTTAATTGATCTAGAATTAATTTATTTTCAATAAAAGCATCGCCGAGTATTCGCGTTGAGGGTTTATTCAAGCCGAGTTTTTCAAAATAATAAGAGCTTCCGAAGAATTTTGAAACATCGGTGAATTGGCTTCTTGACTCAACGAGCGGAGTCGTCGCCGACGGGTCGAGATTAATTTTAAAATTACCCGCTAAAATTATGTTGGAAGAAATTGGCGTTGAAGCTTGGGCGACGATATCAGTTTTATCGATTTGTGGATTATTTATTTGTGGATTTGCAAGATTTAAATCATCAACATTGCCATTATCAATCGCCTTAATAATCGACGATAAATCAACCGCTAAAATTCCAGTTTTGGCAAGTTGGAAATTATCGATATGATTAATTTTAGTCGATTGCACTTGCTTTGAATTGCCTACGCCCGCAACGAAAGAAGCGACATTATTTCCATTAATCAAACTTGGTTTTAATGCACCATTTTGCGTAATCGTAAGTGCGCCACCCGCCTTGATGAAAGAAGTGTAATATTCATAATTTCGGTAATTATCATTATATTGAACGAAGCTATAAGAATTATTGTTAAAGTTCGAAGCGTTAATTCCAAAATTTGTTGAAGAAATTATCGAAGAAGCGTCATTTAAGAAATTATTTGCAGTGATATTTATCCCGCCACCAGAAAGCACTGAAGCCTCCAATCCAGCAATGCCGTAAATATTTGCCGCATGTAAATCGCGATAAATTGTTGGATTGCATTTTAATTTTCCCTTCCAATTTCGATGGCAATCACCACCCCATATCTTAACTTGACCATAAACATAATCTCCGCCTTGAGTTTTCATCGAGCTTCTTTTATTTTCTAAAGTAACCGCTTTGATATTGATATCGCCACTATAAGTTTCTAGGCTTCCCGAAATATTTTGTACTAAATTAGTTTTATTTTGAGTAGGATCGAGTGAAGTATTTTTTTGAATTGTTAAATTTCTATCGGCGTAAATATCGGCTTGATTATTGAGAAAAATATTGGCGACGTTAAAAGTGGCGTCGCGACCGCTCCAAATCAATGCCGTCGGATTATTGGTTAAATTATTTGTGATGTTGGTAGTTAAATCATTGGCGACAGAAATTTCGCCAAAATTATTAAGATTATTAACATTAAAAATCGCATTATTATTGGCGGTAAAAATTGCCGTTTTGGCGTTATTATTAAAAGCTCCATTAATTGTATTAATGGTGGCAAGACCTGAGCCCGTATTAATTTTACCATTATTGTAATTATTGATATTGCCATAAGTTGAAGTTAAAGTAAGATCGGTGCTTCCAAGAATCGTGGCGTAATTTTCAATATTATTTTTGGCGATAAAATCGATATAACTTCCCGAGGCAAGTAAAATATTGGAATTATCGCCACCTGCCAAACCATTGATAATATTGCCATTTTGAGCATTTTTAGCATCGCCCGTCGCATTTAATTTTATAAAATCCGATGCCACAACATTGCCTCGATTGAAAATATTATTGGCGGTGATGTCAATATTGCTGGCGGTAATATTTCCCGTAATTGTGTAATCGAGAGCGCCGAGATTTAAATTAATTTCTTCGGTCGAAACAAACGCCCCAAAATTATTATCAAGATTTACGCTTGTAGCGGTTAGAGCATTTAGAGTAGTGGCTTTACTAGCGATTAATCCGCCATTATTATTTAAATTATCGGTTAAAATATCCACCACTCCAAAATTTGAAACGATACCTGAAGTGATGATGGGATTCAGCGGTTTGGTGTTTTGATTTTCAATGCTTAAAGCCTGAAGAGTTAAATTATTATTTGCTAAAATAATTGCAAATTGTGAATTAGTTAATTTATTGGCGTTGATCACAAAATTATCAGCGCTTTCAAGATTGCCATTATTGGCGACATTGCCGGTGGTTGTGATGTTAAAATTGCCACCCGAAATTATTTTATTAGCATTGGTCAAATCGACAACATTTAGTGCAATGTCGCCATTGGCTTGAATCCTATCGGCATTATTCAAATTAATCGCAGAAATATTTAAATTGCCATCGCTTAAAATCTGATTATTATTTATAATCGAAGAATTACTTGTGATGTTGAGAGAGCCGATTGAACTAAGTGTCCCAACGTTAGTAAAGTTGTTTGATAAATTTAATTTTAAATCTTTGGCGGAAAAAATCTCGCCAAGATTGGTGGTAAAATTATTATTTAAATCAAGTTTTTCATTGGCTAAAATTGTGCCGGAATTTATAAAAGAATTAGTGGAATTAATTGTGGAATTGGAGTTGAAAAATAGCAAAGAATTATATTGATTATTAATCGAGTCGGCATTGATTAAGCTTTCACCAAAAACTTTAATTGAGCCAGTATTTTCTATGTTTTTTGCGGTTAAGGAAAAATCATTTACGCTTTGTATATTACCAATATTTGTAATTTGATTATCAATTGATGTAATTAATTTTGAACCAGCTAAAACATCGTTAAAATTTACAAAGTTTTTGGCAAAAATCGCCAGATTTTTTGCTGAAGAAATTTGTCCATTATTAATAAAATCATCTTTAATTGTAAAATTTATATCATCAGAAAGCGAAGCAATCGCAGAAAAATAATTATTATTGAGATTACTGGCTGTAATGTTTAAGGCACCATTGCTTAAAATTTTATTTGAGTTATAAAGATTATTTGAATTTAAATTCAAACTTCCGAAGGCAGAAATCTCTCCAGAATTTTGACTATCATTGCCAATTGATAAAGCCAAATCTTGATTGGCTTGAACATTTCCAAAATTATTAAAATTAAAATTTGCGATAAGTGAAATGTCTTTGTTGCTGTAGATCAAAGCCGAATTATTATTGTGAATTTCATTACTAGAAATTGCTAAATTCCCATCGGAATAAAGCGTTCCTGAATTTGTTAAATCAAAAATATTATTGATATTAAAATTATTCGCAGAATAAATCGCTCCTGAATTATAAAAACTTGCGGAATTAGCACTAAAATCATTAGCGGAAATTTTAGAATTATTGCTAAAATTATTTACCGTTATATCCAAGTTATTTGGCGATGAAATCAAGCCAGAGTTGCTTAAAAGACCAGTTAAATTTATCGAATAACTTTGTGGCGAGTGAATATTTCCCGATAAATTATTAACTAAATTTTTACCCGAAATTGCTAAATTATTTTGCCCAAAAATACTTCCCGAGTTATTGATATTATTAATATTTGCGAATGTTAAATTTAAAGCTTCAAGATTGCCCTCATTGTTAAAATTTTCACCATTTTTAATATTGAGATTATAAGCTGAAATTAGCGCCGAATTGTTGAAATTCTGGGCTTGAATATTAACATTTGATGCTAGAATTGAAGCTTTTGAATCGATATTTTGAATAGTGCCACTCGATTTTAAATTTGCCTCACCACCAACCGCAATATCTTGGTAATAAATATCGCCATTGGCTTCAAGATTTAAAGTTTGCGATGCCAAAATCTCATTTGCCATTTTTACACCAACGCCATTTTTAGTGGC
>SXGQ01250895.1_pt1 | contig 10075 bp, 11 predicted proteins | sample 3178371 | NCBI WGS metagenome assembly SXGQ01 (sample SAMN11356859, study PRJNA531348) | freshwater metagenome | isolation source: freshwater sample F1-20 | place: China: Fuxian Lake, Yuxi | collected 2017-12-25 | reverse complement strand
AAATGCTCTAAAAGAAACTCAAAAAGTAAATCATGTGAATTTTACACCAGAAGGTGTCGTTGGGAAAAATACCCAATATAATTCACCCGGTGCAAAAGCTGAACAATTTGTTAAATTAACAAGAGAACAAAAAACAAATGTTGCAATATCAAGACCCGCCATTGATAATACCCAAAACACAATGAATTATCCCAAATTCACTCTTCCAAGTGATAATCCAAATAAAGGAACGTTAAGAAGGGATAACAGTGGTTTTGGTCCAAGAACGGTAAATGAAGATAAAATTAAAGACGTGGTTAGACAAAATCTCATTGATGTGATAAAGAAACAAAAAAACAATTAAAGAAAACCCCCAAATATGGGGGTTTTTTATTATATTTATTTTTATGAGATTAATTTTATTATTTTTTTTATTTCCCCTTTTAACTTTTGGACAAAGTTCTGAAAAAAACGAAAAAATCCAAAAAAGAAATGATAAGTATTCAAATACTTATCGGTATTCAAGACCAAATAATAATTGGAACACGTATCGATATGTTCCACCGGTAAGACATTATTGGAATTCACCATATATCTATTCTCCATGGAGAAACGATGTGTGGATTTCTCCTCAACCTCAAATAAATAATTATTATTATAATAATCCCATTCCATCGGTGAGTCCAAATTATTCTTCACCAATTGGAACAACATTAAACCCCATTCAAAATACAATTGGAATGTCTTTTTCTTTTGCCAGAGAACACGAAATGGGAATGGGGGTATATTATTCGGTTGGAAGGGAAAACGTGTTTGTTGCAAGTTATAAGTTTCCTGTGACCAACATTGATTATTATGGGAACATATCCATATATGACGTTATGAGATGGAATGATAGATATATAAAAACGGATAAGACATTTTCAGAATTTACCGTTGGATATGGAAAAAAAATAAATTATATAACCCCATATGTTATGGTTGGCTTTGTGGTGGAAAAGGAATTTCCTCGGTATTTTGATGAGTTGTATATTTTGGGAAATAACGGGTATTATAATATTTTGGGGGATTCTCGCATGGGTCCACAATTTTCCGTTGGGACGTTATTAAATTGGGATTTCTTTAATGGGAATCTATCCGTTTCCCTTTTAACCACCCCAAATTTTTCGGTTGGTTTTGGATTTAATTTTTAAAAAACGAACCTCGGGCGCCGGTTAAGTTTTTTGATATTTATATATGAATATAAATCCATAAATAAAATATTTATTAATAAATAAAAATAATGAAAAAAATTATAATTACCGAAAATCAATTAAAAACCCTTCTTAAAAGAAGAGCGTTGGATGAAATGGAAATGAATCCAGAAGCAGATGAAATCAATCCCGAAGATTTGGATGCTGCGGCTCAACTTTATGATGTATTAAAACTAAATAGGGGACAAAAACCAAGTGATAGATTGAATGAACCATCTTCCGATGAAATGAATATCATGAAACATGGTGACTTTGAAGAATATGGTAATACAGAAGAATATGGTAATACAATTTCATTGGATGATTTTGAAAACATGAATCCCGATGAACTATCTGAATACGATTTAAATTTGAATGAAGGTCAAATTAAAATGAAAAACGTATTTAAAAAATACATGAAAAATCCGATTATTAAAGGTCTTGGAAAATAATGAAATATATTTTTACAGAAGCTCAATTAAAAAATCTAATCGATAAAGAAATCGATGAAAGGTCTCGCACCCTTGCGAACGCCAGAAAAAAACGTAGATTTCCAAAAAATGCGATGATGTCAAATCCTGACCGATTCAAGGAATACGATAAGGAAGTTAACAATATTAAAGAGGAAAAAACAACAGATTTTGAAGAATTTGCTGAAATCAGAATGGGTGGTGCGGAAAAAATATCAAGTAATGCAAAAGAAAAAGGTGGTTTGTCCATGTTAACATATCACCACTTTGTTGTTAAACTTCCTTATTATAAGAAAGCATCGGAAGGAAAATTAAATATGGAAGATGCCGAAAAGGAATATAAACAATTATTGGAAAAACTTTATTCATCCACAAAAAAGGGAATGAATATTGGTCAGGTTGAATTTCAAAAATTGGTTGGAAAAATCGAGGTGTTGGGAGAATTGTTGATTAAAGATTAATCTTCTTTTTTGGTTTTTGGAACCGGTTCATATTTGGATGTATCGATTGGTATTCTGGGTCTTTTTTCTTTTGGTCGATAACTAAAAACATTTTCCAATCCAAATTGGGAACATATTTCTGGTGTTGCTCCCAATATAATATCGTTATTTTTCAATCTATCTCTATTAATTATATGTCTTGAATATCTGAACATGGAAGTGATTGCCTCATTTCCTTTGCAAAGAACAATGGCAACATCACCAGTTGAATTTTTGGAGTTACCATCGTCATCAACTTCCCCCGATTCATGTTTTAAATACATATTATAAAGTTTCCCGCTTTCTTTTTCTTTGATGGTTTCATTTTTAACATGAAGATTGTTGAATTTTATATCAATTGTGCGAAGGTTAAATTTATGAATAACAATTTGATAGTAAACATCTTCTTTTAAATAATCAACATCTTGCAATTTTGAATACAATTCGTACATGTCTTCTTTTATATCGTCACTAATATTATATGTGCCGACTATTTTGAAATAAAAATTTTTTTCTGGTGATAATTCATTTTTTGCATATTTTACAACCAAATGGTCATGATTCATAAATCTTTTAAAATACCTATCAACCGCGTGTTTGGTAAAATCAATCTCTGTTATATCAGAATCTCTTTGTTGAATATATTCCTGTAATATTCTTCTAATAATGTTATCCATAATATATAAATATTATGGATATTTATATAGGTATGAAATTAATTAATTTGCTTGAATCAATATTATTGGAAGCAACACCAGAAGAAATCTATAAAAAATATTATGGGGATATTTCTTTCAATACGTTTAAAAATATCATATCAGCTGACCCGGGAACAAAAATAATTGACGATAGAATTGAAAGAATTGGACCTTATTCAAAAATACTTTTAAATATTCATCGAAATGGGAATTTAAAAACCGAAGATTTGCCCAAAGCAACAGAATATTTGACTTTAGTATATAAACACAAGATTCCGTTGAATGCATCAACAATAAGATATATATCCGACATCTATCCGTTTGTTCAAAAATATTATGTTAAAGATACCATTGATTTAAATGCGGTCATTGGTTCATTATCCCCAAATGAATATGATAAAGTTTTCGAAGGAAATAATTGGACCATTTTTGTTCCAAAGACAGAAAAAGCATCTTGTTATTTGGGTGTTAATACCGAATGGTGTACAACATGGGGACCATTGTCCCTAAACCCAAAATTTAAAACCAGAAATAACAGGTTTCAACATTATAATAGTTCGGGACCTTTGTATATTATTATTAAAAACAACAATATAAAAGAGAAATATCAATTTCATTTTCCAACTGAACAATACATGGATGTGGATGATAGACAAATCAACGCCGAAAGTTTCTTGTCAAGAAATTTAGAATTAAAATATTTTTTCTTTCCATCTTTGGTCAATCAAAACATATCCGATAAACAATTTTCAGAAGAATTAAATAGATTACAACTTTTGGGTCCTGATGATGTTCAAAAAATTGTTGAAAGAATTTCATCAAATACGGATAATAAATTGGTGAAAGCCATTGTTTTAAAAAATATTGAAGAAGCAAATCAACTTATTACTTTTTCACAAAGCAAAGAAGGTCTTATTGATATTAAAAATGGTAGAGTATGTTTTTTAATGATATTAAGTGGTGATTTAGATAATGTAAATAATATGTTAAGAACTTACCATTTAGAAAAAAACAACTCATATGAATTTGTTTATAATGATTTTGAAAATTTGGGTAACGAAGAAATAACAAATGAAATAATACCATTATTTGAAGAATATTATAAACAAAATAAATCCGAAGTTTTTGAAAAAACAGGGATAGACACTTACGAAATATTTAGTGAAACTTATTTAGAAAACTTTATTGAAAAAATAAAAGAAAAATATATTGATAAGTATTGTGATTTAAATGCTCCGAATTTTGAATCAAATATGGACCAGATGATAAATGAAATTGAAAATTACATTAAATTTGATAATTACGGTAATAGACTGAACGAAATAAAAATTAATATCGGTCATTTTGTTCAATATTTGGTTAATAATAACATTGAAAAAATTGACAATTTTGATGATTTATTGGAGAATTTTATTTATTATAACGATATACCAACAGATTACGGTGACGAGTTTTATAATTGGCCAAGAACCGACGTTAAATACAAAGACATGGAATATGATATTGAAAGGGTATTTGATGAATATTTTGAAGAAAGTGAATTAAAATGTACTGAATTAAGAAAAAATCTGAATCAAATTATATCAAAATTCATGAATGGTAAAAATGAATTTGAAAATGAAGATTTTAAACTTGTGATACCCAATAAAACTGTTGATTGCGAAAAGGAATCTGTTTTTGTTAACTATTTAAGTAAAAAAACAAATGAAAAATTTGATGGATTGATTAGAATAGAAAATCTTCCACAATATTTTACAACATATAAACTATTTGAAACAATATTATCATTTAAAAGATTTATATGAAAATAATAAATTTAGTTGAAGAATTGGTCTTGGAGGTCAATAGAAAAGATATATTGGTGAACAAGCTTGGGTTGAGTCAAGATAATGCGGACCAAATAGAAGAATTATCGGGACCATTATCTGTCATATTAGCTAATAAATTAATCGATGTTTTTGCCCAACAAAGATTGGAATATATGGTAAGTGCGGTACCTAAAGACGCGGAAAAAGAAGCACGAGAAAATTTTAGAAAAAACCCTGAGTACAGAAGAAAGATGGGTATTGACGCAATAAATAATAGTGCTGGTGTCAGAGGTATGAGAAGTAATATCGTATCGATTATGGATTGGATACGCATTGGATTAAATGGAAATTTAGGTGATTATAAAAATTTAGATTTCAACCAACTATACTCTGAATCAAGAAAGTGGCACCAAGAGCTAACTTCAGGAGAAGGAGATATTAATTATGTTGAAAAAAATGAAATTGTAAAAGATTATCGAGATGAAAACGGTGTCGGTTTTTATTGGGTAAATCTTAATACAAACGATTCAAGAGAAGAATGTAATCGTATGGGTCACTGCGGTAGAACAAATTCAAGTAATACAATTTTCTCACTAAGAGAAACAAAAAAACTTAAAGACAATTATACAATAAATAAAAGTCATTTAACTGCAGCAATTGGTGACGACGACGGTATTGTTTACCAATTAAAAGGCCCAAAAAACAGTAAACCAAGACCAGAATTTTACCCATACGTTGTCGATTTAATTTTAAATACAGACATTATAAAAGGTTTCGGTAGTGAATATAATAGTTCTGATGATTTCAGTATTGCAGACCTTTCTGATGAACAAATAATGCAGATATATCAATCTAAACCTGAAATATTCAACACTCGTAAACTTAAAAGAAAACTACAGAAGATGGGTATCACTCAAGAGTTTCAAGAACCTGACATGGTTTTCGATTGGGATATTGGGGCAGATTCTGTTTCGTACTATGTGGATGGTGATTGGACAATCAGACAATCAAAAGATGAGTATGGTCGTACAAAGAAAATAGGTTTTATTGAAACATTATTATCTGGTGATATTTGGGAATTAACAGATGGTTATTATGATGATTGGAAATCAGCATTAGAGTATCTCGCTGATGATGAAAATAAATCAACGATTATGGATTATCTCAAAGATAGGAGTGGTGAAGAATTTGACCCAAACATGTCTATTGAGGAATTAATAGATGAACACGATGACAATTATGATGTGAGAAACGCATTAGGTTCAGCATATTCAGATGCTGCAAATTCATCATACTACGATTATGCGATGAAACAATTAAGAAACGCATTAGACGATTATGGTCAAGTAACTAAATTAAACGATACTGGTGCCACGATTAGAATTAATTTAAAAAATATTATCAATAACATGGGTTACGGTGAAGATGAGATGGATGAATTTTTCGAAAAGTGTGACGATAACCCTGAATGTGTTTTTAACGAGTTGTTAGGTGAATACTACGATAAACCAAGATTTTATCTTGATGATAGATGGTATCCTGATATTAATGAAAAAGAATTTAACGATTATTTAACTGATAGACTTTCTGAATTATGACAATAGGTGATATATGTACATTTAAAACTAATTTCCCTGAAGCGGATTTTTGGTTACAAAGAAAAGGTTCCGAAGATAGTGTCGGAAAACCATTAAAAGAATTCAATGAAGAAAACATTGGTGTTAAAATAAACGATGAATATCGAGATAAAGTAGACCCAACGTATTTGTATTATCATTTTCAATACCTACATATGAAGGGTTCCTTTAAACCAATGGCACATGGAACATTGGCTTTGAAAAATATAAAAATAAGTGATATTAAATCAATACCAGTTGGTTTTTAAATAAGAAAGGGTTACAATATTGTAACCCCTTCAAAGACCTTGTGATTAGTTTATTTTAATATTTTGTTCCACAATGTGGGCAGAACTTATGATTATCTTTTTTACGTTTACTACCACATTCTGTACAATAAACGACCAAATCTTCTTTAAAAAATGGTTTAGTTGAGTTTGGTTTTATTTTCCACCAATCGGATTTCGTGGGGTAATAATTAAAAACCGAATTATCATAAATAAATGATTGGTCCGATGTTGAACCTTTTTCAATACGTCCGGTTTCTTTTAAATTAGATAATTTAGAACAAAACAAAAATTTATCATTGGAGTTAAATGATGTGTTATTTGATGTATTAAAAACAGAATACTTAGTAGAAGTGTTATCATTATTGTAATTGAAAACAATATCATTAGAGTAAGATGAATTTGAAAAATATTGGTCATAAAACTTAATGATAACATCTCCATTTTTTTGAATGGCGTCTTGAACATCTTTATTATCCATTTCCACGTGGTAAGTTTCAAATAAAAACTTCCTAGCCACATCCAAGTACCTTTCGAGGAAAACTCTCTCACCAGGACGAACTATGATACCACTGCCAATGGATTTACCATTCAGTTCAATCTTAGCTAAAACTTTATTTTCTGTTGGATTAAAAAGTTCAATTTCGAACTCATCACCGTTATTCATGTAAACGGTATCTACGTGTTGTTTTAATCTTTGCTTACCCTTGGTAATGAAAGATTGAGGTACAACAGACCCCTTTGAGGTTGTGTAATTCATTTCCTTATTTTTTTTTGTATTTGAACCCGAATTCGTTGGCATCAATTCCAACTCAAATGCCACAAGGACACTTCAAAATTCAACCACAAGGTCTAATATAAATATAACAAATTAAATTAAAATGTAAATCCTATATGGATGTGCCATAATTTACAATAACACCATCAACAACCAATTCACCACTTTCGTTGTTACCCAAATCAATTTGAATTAAATTACTGATACCAATATATCCTAATGTTTCATCTTCTTGCATCTCAACATTTTCCCAATTAATTGGTAAAACAACTGTTTCCTCAATCGTATCCCCCTCATCCTCTTGGGTCCGGTAAGAAATCTCTAATTCGATTTCTGATGGTCCTTCAACACCGTAAACTGAGATATCTTTAATACCATAACTTTTAACACTCATATCAATAAGAAAATTTAGAGTCATATTTGATGTGGTCACGTCATTGACTTCGTATCCCTTAAATTTTAATCCGTAGTAATTTAAATCGACACTACAATTTTGTTCGTATGTGTCGTTTAAATCTACGTAATTTTCGTTTAAATTTTTTGTTAGTTTTTTTAACTGATTTTCTGTAATTATAATTTGAGTCATAATTTTTTTTACTTATAAATATACAAAAAAAAACTTACGAGATATTTATAGTTAAAAAAAAACTATGTTATTAAAAAAAGGTTCAACTGGAGAAGACGTAAAAAAATTACAATCAAAATTGGGATTAAAACCTGATGGAGTTTTTGGTGCAGGTACCGAAATGGCCGTAAAAGGTTGGCAATCATCAAAAGGATTAACTGCCGATGGTATTGTTGGTGAAGGTACTTGGTCTAAAATGTTCGGTGAAGAGAAAAAAGTAGTATTAACTGAACCATCACCAGCACCAAATCTTGGTGGATTGAAATTGGAAAAGTTAAGAGGACACATTCCCGATAATGTAATTGCTATGATTCCCGAAACTGCGGAAAAGTTTAAAATCGACACACCACTAAAATTAGCACATTTTTTATCTCAATGTGGACACGAATCCGGTGGGTTTAAAGTAACACAAGAAAATTTAAATTATTCCGCAAAAGGATTAAGAGGTATTTTTGGAAAATATTTTCCGACGGACCAATTGGCTGAACAATACCAAAGAAAACCTGAAGCAATTGCGTCCCGTGTTTATGGTGGTAGAATGGGTAATGGTGCGGAAGCAACAAAAGAAGGGTTTAAATTTCGTGGTAGAGGTTACATTCAACTAACAGGAAAAGATAATTATACTGCGTTTGGTAAAGCAATAAATGAAGACGTGGTATCAAATCCCGATTTAGTTTCATCAAAATATGCACTATTATCAGCCGCTTGGTTTTTTCAACGTTGCTTACCAAAATGTAAAGATGCAACAGACGCATCGGTTACTGCGGTTACAAAGTGTGTGAATGGCGGGTCAATAGGTCTTTCAGAACGAATCAAAGAATTTAAACATTTTTATACTTTACTATCTTAGAGTTCAATCATAAAATGAACTTTAAGATATTTATCATATATGGATTATAAAAAAATATATGATAATTTCATGAATGATAGGTTTAATAAAAAACCAGAAAGATTGGTATTAAAAAAGAAAGGTGAGTATTTTGAAGGTCACCACATAGTACCCAAATCAAAAGGTGGTTTAGGTAATAGTAATAGACCTAAAAATAATACAAATATAGTGTTATTAACAGCGAGAGAACATTTTTTAGCACATTGGTTATTGTGGAGAATTTATCGAGATAGACAAACGGCGTTGGCTTTTCACAAAATGATGTCTATAAATAAAAACCAAAATAGGATAAAATCATCAAGAGGATATGAAGAAGCCAGACTCGCTTTTAGAGTAACTAACATGGGCAATAAATATGGTCAAAAATCTAAAAAAATCATTAGTGATGAACAAAAAAAAAGACATTCCGAATTAATGAAGGGTAGATATGTTGGACCAAAAAATGCGTTTTATGGGAAAAAACACACCGATGAAACAAAAGAAAAAATAAGAAAAAGTAGAGAAGGAATTTCAAAAGAAAAAACATGGAATTATAAAGGAAAAAAGGTTCTTTTGTTAAATGGTTTGTTTATAAAAATGTTTGACACAACAAAAGAAATATCGGATTATATTGGTTGTTCCGAAAGTAACGTCAGACATGTTTTATGTGGTGCACAAAAAACAGCTAAAGGATATGAAATAAAACACTTTAAAGAATATTATTCTTTGTTAATGTAAATGGGGACTAAAGTCCCCATTTTTCTTTTATGTCCGCATAGTCTTTTGGATGACTACTTCTATTTTGTGCCGTTTCATCCACCGGTGTTAATATGTTTTTTAGTTCCATGAACTTTTTGTTGGATAAAACGTGACCAACTTTTGGATTATCTGGTGAATACACAATATAAAAACAATCATCGGATTCAGAGTTATTTCTTACACCAGCACAAAAAGGTTCAACAATGAAAAATTCACCAGTTGTTTCATCAACGTAGTATTCAATATCACCTTGTTTTATTAAATCTTTATATTTGTTATCGTATGTTTTTCCATCCATAACCAACCAATCTAATTTTTTGGAATCAAAAATACCGACTTTTCCGTCTCTTTTACTTTTATATATTGAGATATTTGGGTTATTTACATTTTCTCTTATATTATCGAATTCAGTTTCAAATAGTTTATCGACCAAATACGAGGTCCCCCTGTTATCAAATCTTTTTATGGCGTTGTTT
>SXGQ01021814.1_pt1 | contig 10075 bp, 7 predicted proteins | sample 3178371 | NCBI WGS metagenome assembly SXGQ01 (sample SAMN11356859, study PRJNA531348) | freshwater metagenome | isolation source: freshwater sample F1-20 | place: China: Fuxian Lake, Yuxi | collected 2017-12-25 | reverse complement strand
CGGCGGGCACTAACGGACGAGCGGCTGCTCCGAGGTCGCCGCTCGACCGGAACAATAAATTTTGAACCGTTTAGAGGCGGTCTGTGACCGCCACCTGCTATGACAATATTCAACTCTACGCAGAAGAACGTCTTTCACTACATTACGATCGTTGCGTTCAGGCGCACTCCGATCTTCAAAAGCGAAATTGCCTGCCAGATCTTGATCGATGTCATTACCGAGACCCGTAAAACGCAGAAATACAAGCTTATTGCTTACGTGATAATGCCGGATCATGTTCACCTGATAGTCAATCCCGCTGGCTGCGACATTAGCGCAGTTTGCAAGTCGATCAAGGGAATTTCTTCACGGCGAATTCTCGATTGGCTTAGAACCGAGGGTCACCATCTTTCGTTGAAAAAGCTTGAGCTTAGCGTCGCCCAAAAACGGAACCACACCCACGCTGTGTGGCAAAAAGGTGTAACCTCGATAGATCTTTGGAGTCCAAAATTTATTCTGCAGAAATCGGGATACATTCATATGAATCCGGTTAGAGCGGGCCTTTCCGATCACCCGGCAAAGTGGCGTTGGTCGAGCTATGGAACCCTGAACGGAGACGAAAATGCGCCGATCAAAATGGACCGAGTGCCGCTCTGGAACGAAGCAGATTTTGAATAAGGACGGATGGAGGCGGTCGCCGACCGCGATGCGAAGGGCGGTCTAAGACCGCCTCTAAACCGAGGTGATTATTATGTTTAGCGTCAACTTTCATTTGCGTCTCTGCGTCTTTGCGGTTTTGTTAAGCGTAACAGTGGCAGGACAGCAGCCGGCGAGGGATTTTTCGAAGGAGAACGCTCGGCCGTCGCAAGATTGGGTCCGCGATGCGGTGATCTACCAGATCTTCCCTCGGCAATATTCGGCGACCGGCGATTTCAACGGCATAACGAAAGACCTTGACCGATTGAAGACGCTTGGCGTCGATGTGCTTTGGCTGATGCCGATCCATCCGATCGGCGAGGCGAAACGTAAAGGCACGGTCGGCTCGCCGTATGCGGTCAAGGATTTCTACGCGATCAATCCGGACTACGGAACGCCGGCGGACCTCAAACGTCTCGTGGCCGAATCGCACCGCCGCGGGATGAAGGTGATCATCGACATCGTTGCGAACCACACGGCGTGGGACAGCGTGATGATGAAAACGCCGGCCTTTTACACGCGAAACGCAAAGGGCGAGATCGTCTCGCCGGTGCCGGACTGGGCCGACGTTGCGGACCTCAACTACGACAATCCCGAACTTCGCAAATACATGATCGAGATGCTGAAGTTCTGGGTTCGCGAATATGACCTCGACGGATTTCGCTGCGACGTAGCCGGATTCGTGCCGACCGATTTCTGGGAAACGGCACGTGCCGAGGTCGATAAGGTCAAGGCCGATACGCTCTGGCTGGCCGAATGGGAATCGCCGGACCTGATGGTCAATGCCTTCAACCTCGATTATTCATGGGCGATGCACGCCATGCTCGATAAGGTGCTCCACGGCCAGATGCCGGCCTACGAGCTTCGCAAGGTCTGGGAAGATCAGGCCTCGAAGTTCCCTCGCGGCAGCCTGCGGATGCGGTTTTCAGATAACCACGACGAGCGGCGTGCGATCGCCCGCTTTGGCGAGAAAGGAGCCTTGGCCGCACAGGCACTCGCCTTTACGCTCGACGGCATCCCGCTCGTCTATAACGGAATGGAAGCGGGCGACACGACCGAATCGGGCGCTCCGGCTCTCTTTGAAAAGCGGCCGATCTTTTGGCAATTTGCCGAGCGGCGACCGGAGATGGTGAAGTTCTATCCGGCGATGATCGCACTGCGGAAGTCTTCGAATGCGCTCCGCCGCGGAGAGCTGCGGTGGATCAGGAATTCGGACGAGGCTCGAGTTGTCACCTTCGCCCGCCGTGCCGGAGCGGAAGAGATCGTCGTCGCGATCAATATGTCGAGCTCGCCCTTCATCGGAACCATCGAGGCAAGCGGCAGCTTTGAAGAAGTGACGCCGAATGCTCCCGAGCGGACCGTTGCGCTCCCGGCGATCAGCCTTGAGGGCCACGGGTTCAGGATCTTTCGGCGGAAGGGCTAGACGCAGGTATTGGAGAAGAGGAGACGCGGTGACGCGGAGTTTTTGTTTTGAAACTGCATCCTGTTTGATTCGTCCTTGGGTTACAATTCATCGCGAAGGAGTCAACCAACAATATGAAGCTCGCGATAGTGCTTTTCTTCTCCCTTAGCTCGGTCTTTTCGTGCGGGGTTGCCGCACCGACGGCGAACAATACTGCACCCGCCGCGACGCCTGCTGCTGAGGCTGGGACCGGCGAGGCCGGGGATGCGACCGTTGTTTCTCAGCCGCAAAACGGCCCGCGGACTGTGATGGATTTCTTTGCATTGCTGCCGGACGAATACTTCACGCTTGAGGGCTGCGACCGGGCACGGGACAAGGGCTGCAAAAAGGCACGCGCCGAATATCTTAAGACCTTTACCGAGGTCGAGGACATAAAGAACGGCTACTTCAAGGGCGGCTGCGACGGTGCCCAAAGCTGCATCGAGATGGCCATCTTCAAGAAGCCGGACGGCACCTATCTGGTCGGCGTCGCGACCTTTGCCGAGATGATGAACGACTTTCATTTTCTCGAGTACAGCGGCGGGAAATGGACGGACGTCTCGCTCGTCGCCGTGCCGGACTATAACAAGAGGCATTGGTACGAGCTTCCGCGCATCGGGACGACGATGAAGGTCTTCGCGAAAAAGATCGTCGAGGAAACGGCCGATTTCGAGATCAGCGAGAAGGGCCGATTGCTCTATTCGCTCGCGTGGAAGGACGGGAAATTTACCAGGGCAAACTGAGGCTTTTTCGGAATAAGTGGTAGGTGAAAAGTTATAACTTGTCACTTATCATTTCTAACTTACTCCGGAAAGTGCGTTCGAAATAGGTTGATCAGATGATGAAGGTCCGTAGTATCGTTTTCGCATTTTGTTTGTTGATTACTCTTGCCATCGGTGCATCGGCGCAGTCGGTCGCTCCCGGAGGGCCGGGCAAGGATGCCCAGTGGGCGACGGCCGCGAAGCAGGGCGTCGGCACTTCGGCGACGACCAAGAGCAAGGTCTGGTTCACACTCGCACAAGGAGTGATGACCGAGGTCTATTACCCGGACGTAACGGTCGCCAACGTCCACCTGCTGCAGTTCGTTGTCGTAAATCCAAAGACAAAAAAGGTAGAGACCGAACAGGACGATGCCATCCACACGGTTCATGGCCTTCCGATGAGCCGCCGCGAGAAGATCTTCAATTTGCCGACCACCACTTCTATCTCGCGTGTTCCAGTGTCAGAGTTCTACCGCTCCGCAGAATTTCCTGGATCGATGGCTTTCCGCCAAGTTAGCACTTCGAAATCAGGGGAGTGGTCGATCCTAAAGACCGTTCTGGTAGACCCGGAGGCGAATTCCGTAGTCATTTCCGTCGATTTTGAGCCCAAGACGGAAGGCCTCGAACTTTATCTCTACTACGACCCGTCTCTCGCGAACAGCGGTTTGAACGACACGGCTTGGACCGACGGGCGGTTCTTGTTAGCCCAAGACGGGGCGATATCATCTGCCTTAACGTGCGGCCGCTGTAATTTCGACAAACCGTCGAACGGATTTCTAGGAGAGAACGACGGCCTAACCCAGTTACGTCAAAACGGCTCTATGTCGGCGATTTATGAGCGGGCCGAGCGCGGAAATGTAGTTCAAACCGCTAAAGTCGTCCAGACACAAGCCGGTGGTGGAAGGAATCAGTCGATGATTTTTGTACTGTCTTTCGCAGCCGATCCCGCCGCGGCAAAAGAAACCGCATTCAGGTCACTAAGCAAAGGTTTCGACAAGAGTTATCAAGAGTATCAAGCGGGCTGGTTCAGCTACTTGAGGAACCTGCCGAGGGTCGATCCGAAGTATCAGGCGCAGTTTAACATGGCGGCGATGCAGCTCAAGGCGCATGAGGACAAGGCGAATCCGGGTGCGAACATTGCTTCGATGAGCGTGCCGTGGGGCGGCGGGGCGAACGCGAACGAGCCGAACATCGGCGGTTATCACTTAGTTTGGTCGCGCGATCTTTATCAGGTCTTTACGGCCTTTATGGCCATCGGCGATACGGCGGCAGCGAATCGTGCTCTCGATTTTCTTTTCAAGGTGCAGCAGAAGCCCGATGGCAGCTTCCCGCAGAATTCGTGGCTCGACGGGCGGCCTTTCTGGGGCTCGCTGCAGATGGACGAAGTCGCCTATCCGCTGATAATGGCGTATGAACTGAAGCGGTTCGACAAGGCGACGTGGGAAAACCACGTAAAGAAGGCGGCCGATTTCATCGTAAAGAACGGCCCTTCGACGCCGCAGGAACGCTGGGAAGAAGAGGCGGGCTATTCGCCCTCGACCATCGCGGCGGAGATCGCGGGACTCGTTTGTGCGGCCGAGATCGCCCGCAGAAATGGCGACACTGCCTCAGCCGAGCTTTATCTCAAGACGGCCGACGAGTGGGAAGCGAACATCGAGAAATGGACGGTGACAAAGACCGGCCCGCATTCCAAGGAGCCTTATTACATCCGCATTGCACAGAACGGCAAACCCGACGCCGGCGACAAGATAGAGCTGAACAACGGTGCCGGGACCTTTGATGAACGCGAGATCGTCGATGCCGGTTTCCTCGAACTTGTCCGGCTTGGCATCCGCCCGGCGGACGACCCGATCATCATCAATTCGCTAAAGGTCATCGACAAAGTTATCAAGGTCGAAACGCCAAACGGCCCCGCATTTTACCGCTATAACAACGACGGCTACGGCGAGATGGACGACGGTCGCCGCTGGAACTGGGACGGAAAATACACCGGCAAAGGCAGGCTCTGGGTGCTGCTCTCAGGCGAGCGAGGGCAGTACGAGATCGCCGCGGCCAATACGCCGGTCCGATACTGGGTAACCGGTACACAACCGCGCGATTTTTTTATGCAACTGGCCGGAAGCCGTCTCGACCATATGTTAGCTTTCGCTAATGAAGGGCTGATGATCCCCGAGCAGGTCTGGGACAAAAAGGAGACGCCGAGGAACATCGACAAGCAGTTCATTCCCGAGCTGAAGTTCGGCGAGGGGACGGGCTCAGCGACGCCGCTGGCTTGGTCGATGGCGCAGTTCATCCGGCTTGCGACGAACCTGAAAGCCGGCCGAAACCTCGACACGCCTGACATCGTCTATCAGCGTTACGCCGGCCGGCGGCGATGATCACCCGCGGAGCATTTCCCGCCAGCCTTCGTAGATCATCACCATCGCGAAGGTATCGAGCTCGCAATATTTGAGCAACGCCCTGATGATCTCGCCGCGTTCGTAGTCGGTCATGTCCTCAAATTGCAGTCGTGCATAGGCCGTCATCGCCGCTCCGCCTTCGTTGAGCATATCGCTATCGCTCAAGAGCTCCAGATCATCCTCGGGAATGTCCGCGAACATCCGCGGCAGCCGCTGATATGGGTCGATAACGAAGCCATCTTCGTGTGCGATCCATGCCCACCGCTCGAAGTTTCGGCTCGGGATATGATCATCGTCGCCATAGATCGGCAGCGAGTATTTCGCCTGTAGAAACTCGGAGCCGTTCAGGATCGCCGGAAGCACTTTTTTGATCGAGTTCGAGCCGCCCATATAGGGGTCGTAGAAGTACCGTTTTACGAGCTCAAGCTGATCGACCATCTTCCGCTCGCCTTCCCACGTCTCGGCCGAGTCCTTCCCGGACACAGTAATCGAGCGGATGAAATCGCAAAGCTCTTCGCGGTCGGGGATGTCGCTCGTGTCCTCGCGAAGCTGGCGATAGATCATGTTCAGGTAGCTGTTCTCATGTGCGGCATAGCGGAAGATCGTGCCCGAGTCCGTCTCAAGCTCGGCCTTCAGTGCACGTGCGAAAGCATAGTTCGGGAACGTCCCGCGGTCGGTGTTTATGTATTCGCCGGCGTGGCGGATGGTGCCGTCGGCCTCGACCGTGTGGTGCGAAAACTGGAAGGCGATGCCCTCATACGGACGGCGGCCGCGGTTGAAGGGGATCGCCGGTGTAGCGGTTTCAAAGTCGATGAAGTGAAGCGGAAACTTCCAGCTTTCCATCTCGCGGGCGAGGTTGTCGGCGTCGATATAGAACGAGCCGTCGCCGCTCGCGGCCTTGCTAACCTGCAGCCATTGGCGGTCTGTGCGGGAAAGCCCCGGGCGGTCGTCGGCCTTTGAGCCGATGTCGTCCTCGGTGATCGCCGCGAGCTTGATCTTGCCCGCCGCGATCATCTTGTCCTTTTGCCGGTAGTCCCAGATGTCGAGCACGGTAGGCTGTTCGAAATCGGCGTCGGTCCAGCCAAGCTGCCCACGCCAGCATTCCTTAAAGCCGCTCTTGAGGCCCTCGGCCTCGTCCTCCGGCGTCGCGATGAACTCACAGTCCTTGCACTTTTGCCCGATCGGCGAAGCGAGCTTCTCGTCGCGTTCGTAGCTCGCGGCAAATAGCGAAACCCGCTCGGGGAACGAAAGCGGATCAGCCGGTTTCGCGTCCTCATTGGCAAAAATGCGGTCGCATTCTACATCGACCGGGACAAGGCAGAGGAGCTTCGTCTCGAGCTCGGCTTCGCTAAGCGGCTCGACCAGCTTCGCCGACTTTCGATCGCCTTCCCTAACGATGCGGATCTTTTGGTTAAGCCCGTCGGTCGGGCAAGCGGCCGTCTTGTCCGTCATAATCAGAAAGGCCGCGACCTCATGGCCCGGAAACGCCCTCTGCACGACGTATTTCTGAAACGCAATGTCGTAAAGATACGCCTTCCACGCCGAGCTTATCCCGCCACGCTTGCCGAAAAATGCATCTGCCTCTTTGTCGTAGGACTTCGACTTGACCTCGATGGCCTCGATGCGGTTGCCCGAGAGCCGAAGGATATCGACGCGGATGAAGAGATTCTTGAAGCAGACGGCGGCTTCAAAGATGGTCGCATCGCCGGTCGCTAAAAGCTCATTCGTCGCGGCAAGAGCTTCGTCGTAACCGAGGGCCTTGATATCGACGCCATCGGGGTAATAGGCCTTTGCCAGCTCGCCGATCTGGAATCCGCCCTCGGCAAGGGCGAGCAGGAACGGGTCGTCGATGTTCTGGTTCGCGTATTCGTCGTCCTTGCCCGTGTAAAAGAGCTTGGTCGGGCAATCGATAGCTAGCTTGAATCGTGATTTTGTGAGATATCGGGGCTTTGTCATAGGGATGGTCGGGAATGCAGTTACTTCCGCCCGAAGAGTATATTCCGCACGGCCGGGAATAATAAAGCGGACGTGCGGAATTTAACCTTCGCTAAATGATTTAATGCGGAGTTCAACCGGCCGTAACCGCCCGTTCACCTCCGTGAAAGATGATAGCGGGGTGATGACCGGAGCGATCAGAGCACGAATACGAAAACCATTTTCGCGAACCGCGGCGATCTTGAAACTCGTCCGAGCGGCGAGAAAATTTGCCATCACCGACGGCCGCTACACGGTTCGGCTTGCGCGGACCAACGCCGAGGTGCGGTCGGCGCTCGAACTTCGGTATCAGGTCTTCAATGTCGAGATCGCCGGGCGCGAGGCGAAGCCGGGCGAACAGGCGATCGACTTCGATGAATACGACCACCGCTGCCGCCATCTCGTCGTCATCGAGAACGCGACCGGAAGAACGGTCGGCACATATCGGATAAACTCGATCGAAACCGCAAAGCGGCCATCGGGATTTTACTCTTTCGGTGAATTTACCATCGAAGACCTCCCGGCCGAGGTGCTCGAACGCGGGATGGAAGTTGGGCGGGCCTGCATCGCTCCCGAGCACCGCAACACAAAGGTTCTGTTTCTTCTCTGGAAGGGCCTTGCGACATACCTTCAGGCGACGGGCAAGCGATATCTTTTCGGCTGCTGCTCGCTTTTCACAAACGACAAGGCGATTGGCCGTGCGGCACATCAGCAGCTCGAAGCCGGAGGGCATTTTATGCCCGAGTTTCGTGTCGTACCAAAGGCGAACGGCATTGAACCTGCCGCCGAGCCGACGTTCGATTCGGTCGCCGTCGAGCTGCCGCCGCTCTTCAATATGTATCTCCGCGTCGGGGCAAAGGTCTGCAGCCCGCCGATGCTCGACCGCGAGTTCGGCACGATAGATTTCTTCGTCGTCTTTGACCTCGAGAAGATGAATCCCAAATACAGAAAGATGTTCTTCGGCGATGCCTAAATGTGGACTCGTTCAACGAGTTGCGGCGGGCTCTCTGCATTGAGCCGCACAACCGTCGAGCAACGCGTTCCGTAGATCGGCGTTTCGATAAAGATCGGCGAGAGCAGCCGCTCGCGTTCGAGCCCGATGCCGGTATCGGGCAGTTCATCGTCGCTTGCGAGCGTTCGGTCGGAGAGAAGTTCGAAGAGGGCGTTGTCGTCGTCGGCCGCCGCGGCTGAGAACATCTCCTTTGCCCGCCGCACCTTCGGCCAGGGCGTATCGAGCAGATGATTGCTGAGCCCATAAACGCCGGGCTCGAGGTGCCTAATACGGCCTTCGCGGTTCGAGAAATATGCGGCCTCGATGCCTCCTGTGCTGGCCAGACCGACGATCAGATTGAACCCGGAAAACTCTTCGGCGGTAGAGGCAATGTTTTCGAGATAGTCGCGGATGGAAACGCCTGACGAGAGAAACCCCGAGACGAGTTCGCCACGCGACCGGCTTCCCTTTTCTGCTTTCGGGTCGCGATAATTAGTAACGGCGGCAAACCTTCCGCTTCGCGAAACGCCAAGCCAAGTTCCGCCGCCGACCAGGTCGCGGCCGGCGAAGATCTCGGGAGCGTCTTCCCAAGCTGCGGCGGTCAGCGTCGGGCGGTCGTAAAACTCGTCGCGGTTGGCGGCGAGCAGCAGCCCGCGGGCAGGGTCTTCGCTTATCTCAAAAACTATCAGGCACATTGCTCGGCATTTTCCCGGGGCTTGACGGCCGCCCGCTTGCCAAAAGCTAGGCGGACCAGCTCACCAACGCTGACAGGTTCGGCACCGTTCGCGATGTTCGCCAGTCCGACCTCGAACGCGATCCGCCATTGGCGAAAAAGTATCCGGTAAGAGTCAAGCAGAGTGTATCGCGGGTCGTAGATGTTCGTCGATTCGCTCGTAACGCCGTTGAGTTCGATGATGCTGAACCGGCCCGCTTCGAGAGCCTCAAAGCTCTCGGCACGGAGGTCGAAGCGGCCGAAATTGAACCCTTCGAGCCCGCGGCAAATGGCGTCGATGCGTTCTTCAAGTCTGGGCGTCAGCAGATGGCCGCCATCAAGGAAGACAGCACCTCGCGAGTGTGTGCCGATGTCGATCAGACGAAAGCTCTCGCCCTTGCCAATCACGCGGGAAAGATCGCCGGCATTTCGTTCAAAGTATTTCTCTGCCATCGCGACGGCACGCGGATCTTCGAGGATCAGCTCTTCAAGCGTTGAGCGCCCATCGCCAATGACTTCCGGGAATCGCTTTTCCGTTATCGAAAAGATGTTGCCACGATCCTCGCCCGAAAAGCGGTAATAGAAAACGCTCGCTTCGACCCCGGCGGCAAATTCCTGAATTATCATGGGCCGATCGGCACGCTCGAGCGCAGCCTCGAGTTCCCGGCGGTTTCGAACGATCTCGACACCGGCACCGCGCTCACCAGCATCGGGCTTGACCACGACCGGGAATTCGAGCCCGGCAGCGGACATCAAGCCGTCGGCGGCAAACAAACGGTCGCTCACCGAAAGCTCGGCCGAAACGACAAAGTGCCGGAGCAAATGACCGTCGGCTTCTTCATTGGCAGCAAGTAGGCGATAGATATCGTTCTTCGATTCGCCCTTGAATCCGCCCGCCGGAATCGCCGGATTGGCCGAGGCGAATGCGGTCGGCCGGCGAAACCGCAGCCCGAGCCAAAGGACATAGATCACGACGGGAGTATAGAAGATCCAAAGCGGCCAGAACTCCCATTTGGTAAGCCTGCGGAAACGGCCGACGAGCAGCCGCCGGTTTCGCCACGACGAGTATTTGTGAATGATCCGAATGGCGAAAAATAGTGCGACCAGGCCGATCAATGCATT
>SXGQ01525184.1_pt1 | contig 10076 bp, 9 predicted proteins | sample 3178371 | NCBI WGS metagenome assembly SXGQ01 (sample SAMN11356859, study PRJNA531348) | freshwater metagenome | isolation source: freshwater sample F1-20 | place: China: Fuxian Lake, Yuxi | collected 2017-12-25 | reverse complement strand
GCCGGGAGTGGCGATCACCAGTTGCGCGCCGCGCAACTCCGCAATCTGCTTGCCAAAGGCCATGCCGCCGAGCACGGTGGCTACGCGCACACCGCGCTGTTGCTTGAGTACCGTGATGGCGTCCTGGGCCACCTGGGCAGCCAGTTCGCGGGTGGGGCAGAGTACCAGGGCGGTGGGGCCAGCCAGCGATTTGAGCTTGCTGTCGTTGTTTTCAATGATGTGATGCAGCACGGGCAACAGGAAGGCGAGCGTTTTTCCGCTGCCGGTCTGGCTGCTGACCATCCAGTCGCCGCCTTGCAGCGCCTGGGGAATGATTTGGGCCTGTACGGGCGTGGGGGTCTCGAAGCCTTGGGCGGCAAGAGCGTTAAGCAGGGGCGATGCAAGCCCCATGTCTGCAAACAGCGGCATGTTCATGGTAAACCGTTCAAATTGTGGACGCAGGTTGTACGAAATCCGTGTTCTTCACACAGGTCGACCAGAAACACGTCAAGAAGGGCTTTTGGATGAAACAGCGCTTGGCTGCATCGTGCCCGGGTGCTGGCAGGGAGGAAAAATACGGAAGGGGAGACCGCCGCTTGCGTGTTGCGGAGGCTCAATCGCAAAGAGCGCGAGTATGTCACACATTGTTGCTGTGCACAAGGTTTTTCGGGTCTGAATCGGGGTTGTTTTTAGGTAGTCATCTCGGTTTTTGGGAAACAGGGGCCGCTTGAATGCGTCCCGGAGCGATGAACTCAAGCCTACCCGATTGTCCCGGTCCACTTCGTCAGCCTGAGCGCATTTGCAACGACGCTGACGGATGAAAGTGCCATGGCAGCAGCGGCCATCATGGGGTTGAACCAGCCCAGGGCGGCCAGTGGTATGCAGACGGTGTTGTAGGCGAATGCCCAGAACAGGTTTTCGGCAATGTTGCGGTGGATGCGCCGTGCGATGTCCAGCGAAGCGGCGACGCCCGATAACTGGCTGTTCATCAGTGTGATGTGTGCTGTCTGGGCGGCGATGTCGGTACCGCTTCCCATGGCAATGGCCAGATCGGCCAAAGCCATGGCGGGCGCATCGTTCACGCCGTCGCCCACCATGGCAATATGGCGTCCCTGCGCTTGCAGGTGCTTGATGCGTGTTGCCTTGTCAGCCGGTGAGCATTCGCCGATGGCTTGATCAAGCGGCAAGTGTCCGGCCAGCCCATCGACGGCAGCCTGCCGGTCGCCCGACAGCAGGATGAGCTTGAGCCCGCTGTCTTTGAGTTGCGCAAGTGCTGCGGCTGCATCGGGGCGTTGGGCGTCCTCGAATGTGAACACCGCCTGCACCGCCCAATCATTGGGCCGCGCGGATCGCAGCAGCACCGATATCGTGCCGGTTTGTGCCGTCTGTGTGTCCAACAGTCGGCCAAATTGGGACAACCCAGAGTCTTTCAGCAGGGATGATGCATGGCGAGGGTGGCACAACAGCCAGCGAAGCTCTTGACCGGCAGAAGCGTCCAGACGCTGCCATCCTTCCATGCCGATGCCGGGCAGCAGGGTGATGTCCCGCAGGGCCACGGCCTTCAATGTGCTGTCATCAGGGGCGATGCCCATGGGCGGAGTTGCGTTGAATGCCCCGCCATCTGCGGTCATGCCCGACCATTTGCGCCCCAATACCGCCTCGCGCAGCGCATGCCCGAGCGGATGGGCCTTGCCGGTCTGCAGCGCTGCGGCGATTTGCAGTGCAGAGGCGGATGAGGTCTGTGCATCGGGGGGTAGCAGTATGTCCTTGAGAACAGGCTGCCCCAGGGTCAGGGTCCCCGTTTTGTCGAAAACCACGGTGTCGATGCAGCGGGCAACATGCAGCGCCCTGGGGTCGCGTATCAACAACCCCGCTCTGGCTGCGGCACCGGTTCCGGCGATGATGGCCGCTGGTGTAGCCAGGCCCAATGCACAGGGACAGGCAATGACCAGTACGGTTACCGCGCGCAGCAATGCTGTCTCGAGCCCGTATCCATTCAATAGCAGCACTGAAAATGTCACGGCGGCAATCAGCAGCACGATCGGCACAAACACGGCGGCAATGCGGTCGGCCAGTGCCTGTGCCGGCAGTTTTTGCCCCTGTGCCCGTTCTATCAGATGAATGACCTGACCCAGCAAGGTCTTCTCGCCGGTCTGGGTGACCTGCATGAACAGGATGCCATCCAGATTCAGAGACCCGGCATGCACGGTATCTGTCGCGCTGCGTGGAGCAGGGATGGATTCGCCTGTCAGGGATGACTCGTCAATGTGGGACGTACCCGCCAACACCAGACCATCGCACGGTATGCGGGAGGCTGGATTGATGCGCAGGACGTCACCTGTCCGGACCTGTGACAGCGGTACGGTTTGGACCTGAGCTTGCATCAAGGCAGTTATGCGGTCAGTTGGCTGCGCCCCGCCCGTACCGGAAACCACCCGCTCGACGGTGTCGGGTCTCAGCTTTGACAGGCCGGATATGGTCGCAGCGGTCTGGTCGCGCGTGCGTTTTTCCAGCCATTTGCCCAGCAGGACAAATGCAATCACGGAGGCGGATGCTTCAAAAAACAGATGTCCCGGCATGCCGGCCAGCCACATCACGGTTGACCATGACCAAGCGGTCAGCGAGCCGAGCGCCACCAGCATGTCCATGTTGGGAAGCCCGGTGCGCAGGGCGCCCACCGCACCCCGCAGAAAAACGGCACCGCTGCCAAACTGCACGGGGGTGCAGAGCAGAAATTGCATCCATGCCGGCCACTCCGGCAGTCCGGTGAGCATGGGCAGCATCAGGATGATGGCCGACAGCAGCGACAGGGCAATCGGTGCAAACGATTTTGGGTCGAACAATCCAGGTGCAAGCACGCTCGGCCGGGATGCCTGGTCTGAGGTGGGGCCGGAGTCTGCCTGCGGGTCTGCGGCTGTCTGCTCCAACTGTTTGGCAGCGGTGTCGGTCTGCCCTGTTTGATGTGCCTCAAACCCTGCCTTGCGGATAGCGGCGATACTGGATTGCACCTGCCAGTCTGCGGTATGTTCAATCAGTGCCGATTCGGTGGCCAGGTTCACGCTGGCGCTTTGGACACCGGCTTGCCGGCCCAGGATTTTCTCCAGTCGGGTGACGCACGCCGCGCAGTGCATGCCGTCGATCGTCAGGCGGGTGAATCCGGTGATGGCCGAACGGTCCTTGCCGGCTTGGGGGTTGCCATCCCTGCTTTCATCTGCGCGGTCAGTGGCTGGCTTGTCGGACATGGGTTTACCGTAGGTCGGGCGGGTGTTGATGGTTTATCGGTGCGTGCGGATGCAGGTGTCGGGACGGCAGGACGCATGTTGCATCATGAACCTGTTGTCCTGACACTGTATTTATAGCGGAAGTTTCTTTTCGGGGTATGAGATGAATCAAACTTTTCAGGTCAGCGGCATGCGTTGCGGGCATTGCCGCGCCAGCATCACGGAGGCCATCGCCACGCTGGACGAGCGCGCGCATGTGCACGTCAATCTGGAATCTGGCGAGGTGCGGGTGGATTCGCCATCGCTTGCGCCGCAGCAGGTGATTGATGCGATTGAGGAATTGGGTTTCAGCGTGACAGGTCCCTCAACTTTTGAAGGCGCTGGACGTTAATTCTTCTGTGTCGACTGTCCGCGCCTCATGGACTGTGCGAACGCTTGCTGGGCTGGCATGGTGCCGCGCCCGAGAGGAATTCCATCATGAAACCCACCCAACGTCCTGCCCGCTGGATCTGGTTGTTCGTCTTTCTGCCCTTGTCAGGGTGCGAGATGGTGCAAAACCTGCCCTATGTGGGCAAGGCGCTTCCCGAGGCGGAAAGCAAGGCCATTGGTGCCGGTTGCCGGCATGCCGGGCGTGCCATCGAAGACTGTTTTGCCATCAACCCGCGGGCCAGCCGCTCCGGTATTTTTGCGGGTTGGCGCGAAATGAACGACTACATGACCACTGGCAAGATCGGCGAGGTCAAACCGTTGGTGGCTGCCAACACGCCGCCGCCACCCGAGCCGGTGGCCAAGGACGACCACGATACGGCACATGACGACGAGGATGCAGATGATGGTCATGGCAACAAAAAGTCGGTCGCCAAGGCGGACGACAGCCATGATGAGCCGGCAGCCAAGTCTGGCGCCAAGGGGTCTGACAAGTTGGCCGACAAGTCGGGTGGCAAGTCATCCGGGAAATCGGCTGACCACGGTGACGAAAAATCGGCTGACAAGCCCGAGAAAGCTTCTGCCAAGTATGTAAGCTCGGCGGACCGTCCCCCGCCAGCGGCCAAGTCCTCACCGCGCCCGCGCTGGGAACCGGGTAAAAAAGACAAGGAAGGTGAGGAGTCACCGAAAATCTGGGAGCGCAAGCCCAGAACCTGATAACCGGGTGGTGACTTGTCGGGGCATCTCTATAATGTCCGCATGAAAAGCAAGCGCCACCTCCTGTTCTTCGCTGGGCTGCTGGCACTCCTGCCCACAGCAAATGCCCAGAGCCCCAACACCGAAGCACTGCCCGCTGCAGTGCTGGCGCAGTTGCGTGACAAAGGCGTCCGCCCCGAACAGTTGTCATTCATTGCGAGACCTGTCCGTGCATCGGGCAGTGCCGGGCTGACATGGGCGCATGGTGCCCAGCAACCGGTGCAGGTCGCATCATTGGTCAAACTGCTGTCCACCGGAGTGGCCCTGTCCCGCTACGGCGCCGAATACGGATTTAAAACGGAGCTGCTGGGCAAACGCAGTCAGGGCGGAGACCTGATTGAAGGGCCGCTGCATTTTCGGGGCTCGGGAGACCCCGATTTTCAGGTGGAAGATCTCTGGGTGGTGCTGCGACAGTTGCGACAGTCGGGCGTGAAGGAGATCAGCGGTCCGCTGGTACTTGATGATTCCGCTTTTGCCCACAAGTCTCAGGCATTCGCCCGCGAGCCGGAAGGCAGTTTTGTCGATGAGGGTGTCTACCGGGCGTATCACGCCAGACCATCGGCCGTGCTGATCGGGCATGGAGCCGTCGGTTTGCAGATCCGCCCGGGCAGCGGAGGGGCGACCGTCGATGTTTATGCCCCGCTGGCGCCTGCTGCGTTGACTCTGGACAACCAGTTGCAGGTCAGGCGCGGCGATTGCGTCGCGTGGAAAGACAGTCTGCAGGTGGATTGGCCACAGCCAGATCGCCTGCGCATCCGCGGGTCGTATCCTGTGGCCTGCGGAGAGCAGCGTTTGCCTGTCAGGGTGGTCGACGGTGCTGCCTGGCTGGCGATGTGGTTTGCGGATGTCTGGCGTCAATTGGGCGGGCTGGGGCCCAAGGCCTGGGAGGTGGGCAGGGTGCCGGCGGGTGTGCCCGTGCTGCAGACATGGCGGGGTCGCGACCTAGGTCTGATTGTTCGCAACACCAATAAGTTCAGCAACAATGTGATGGCACAAAACCTCATGCTGGCATCCACGCAGCCGGGGCAGACCTCGCAGGAGGCCATCGAAAAATGGCTTGCGGGTCTGGGTGTCACCGGTATCTCGGGTCTGCAGGTGGGCAACGGGTCTGGTCTGTCGCGCACTGACAGGGTATCGCCCGCCCTGCTGGCCGATGTACTGGAGGCCTACTATGCACAACCGGCCTTTCCCGATTATCTGGCGTCGCTGCCCCGGGCGGGCGCTGACGGTACACTTTCAAGGCGTTTTTCAGATCTGCCGGTATCCGCTCACCTCAAAACCGGCCGGCTCAAGGGCGTCAGTGCACTGGCCGGCTACCTGCGCGACAGAAAAGGGCGTCACTGGGTGTGGGTCAGTGTGCTGAATGGTGACGGTCTGGAAGACCGCAGCGATGTTCACGATGTTTTGCTCAAATGGTTTGCTTCCATGTTAGTTGGATAACCACACGCCCGTACGCTTTTTCGCTACACTTGCCCGTGCAGCAAGGGGAGGGAGCGATCATTCGCCGACGGTCCCCGTTTTTTATCGCTTTTACCCGTTTTTGACCCCAACCAGAAGCAAAAAGGGCAGACCATGGAAACCAAAGACAAACTGTTCAGTGACATGAAAATCGTGCTGGCCGACGCAGAAGACCTGCTCAAGGCTGCTGCTTCCACATCCGGCGAGCGCGCTGCCGAGCTGCGCGAAAAGGCGCTGATCAGCCTGCGCCGTGCCAAGGAAGCCGTGCAGGACGCGCAGGCCGCCGTGGTGGAAAAGAGCAAGGCAGCCGCCCGTGCGACCGACGACTATGTGCATGACCATCCATGGCGCGCAGTCGGCATCGCAGCGGCTGTGGGTTTCCTCGTCGGTCTGATGATGAACCGCCGTTGATTCTGACTGTAAAGATACCGTGACCACGCCATTTACATCCCCGGGCACGCTGGCCGCCGGCAAGCGTGTACTGGTTACGCTCATGTCCATGCTGCAGACGCGGCTGGAGATGGCGGCACTGGAGCTGGGCGAAGAAAAAGCCCGTCTGCTGTCGCTGATCTTCACAGGCCTGTCTGCCCTTATTTTCATGAGCTTTGCCGTGTTGATGGGCAGCCTGCTGGTGGTGGCGTGGTTCTGGGAAACCCATCGCATGGCATCGCTGGCCGGGCTGGCGGTGTTTTATGCTTTTCTGGCTTTTGTCCTGTGGCGCCGTCTGCAGTTCGCGCTCGAACACCAGCCTCCCGCATTTGCCTACACGCTGGCTGAATTGGCGAAAGACCGCGATTCACTGGCAAAGTCGGCGCAGGACGACGAGACCCGTGCCGCATTGGAGCGTGATGCCGGAGGCGCTGCATGAGTGCCCGCGAAGACCGCCGCCTGCGACTCGAGCTGCTCAGCCTCAAAGCGGAGATGCAGCGCATGGAGCTGCGTCAACAGGTTCAGGAGGTCAAGGCATCCGTGCAGTGGGGACGTCTGCTGGTCTCCGGTGTGCAAAAGCTGATGCAAAACCGCAGTCTGGCGCAGGGCTCTGAACTGGCGCGTCAGTTTGCTGCCCAATACCCCATGCTGGCCATGGCCGGTTCCGTGGGTTTCGGGCTTTTCCGCAAACCCATTTTGCGGGCGGGCGCCAAGCTGGCCGTACTGGGCGCCATCGGCGGTGGCCTGTGGTGGTGGTGGAACCGCTCTCAGGTGGCGCAGATGCCCATGAAGGACATCAACACCCCCTGACGCGTCCGGCGGCGGATTGCTTCCGCTATGTCAGCGAATGCCCAAGCGGGCAAACAACTCGTCGGCACGCGCACTGGCTCCGGCGTCCGGATGGATGGCGCGCCCCCATTCCCGTTGTGTCTCGCCAGACCATTTGTGTGTGGCATCCAGTCCCATTTTGCCGCCCAGACCACTGACAGGGCTGGCGAAGTCCAGATAATCAATCGGCGTGTTGTCCACCAGCAGCGTATCCCGCACCGGGTCCATGCGGGTCGTAATGGCCCAGATGACGTCCTTCCAGTTACGCACATCGATATCGTCATCCACCACCACAATGAACTTGGTGTACATGAACTGTCGCAGGAAGCTCCACACCCCGAACATGACCCGCTTGGCATGACCGGCGTAGGCTTTCTTGATCGAGACCACCGCCATGCGGTAGCTGCAGCCCTCGGGCGGCAAATAGAAATCCGTGATTTCCGGATACTGCTTCTGCAAGATGGGCACGAACACTTCATTCAGGGCAACGCCCAGCACGGCAGGTTCATCGGGCGGCTTGCCCGTGTAGGTGGAGTGATAGATAGCGTCTTCGCGGTGGGTGATGCGGTCGACCGTGAATACCGGGAACCAGTCGCGTTCGTTGTAATAGCCGGTGTGGTCTCCGTACGGACCCTCCAGTGCGCAGTCCCAGCCCTTCAGGGCGTCGGGCACCGGCGGCACCGGACCGGTGGTCACATGGGCGGGCAGTGACGGGATTTCCGGACCACTTTCACCGCCCCGGCATGCTTTGACGCGTGGATGATCTGCCGGATAAATGTGACCTTCCAGCACGATTTCGGCCGAAGCGGGAATCTGCAGTGTGTTGCTGATGCCAGCCACCAGTTCTGTGCGACTGCCGCGCAGCAGGCCTGCGAACTGGTATTCGGAAATGGCGTCCGGCACGGGGGTGACCGCACCGAGAATGGTGGCGGGGTCCGCGCCCAGTGCCACGGTGATGGGGAAGGGCTCGCCCGGTTTTGCCAGCGCATGCTCGCGAAAGTCCAGTGCGCCGCCACGGTGGGCCAACCAGCGCATGATCAGACGTTGGGGGCCGATTTTCTGCTGGCGATAAATGCCCAGGTTTTGCCGTTTGCGATGCGGACCTTGTGTGATCACCAGTCCCCATGTCAGCAGGGGGGCTGCGTCTTGAGGCCAACAGGTCCAGATGGGAATGCGGTCGAGGTTGACGTCGTCGCCACTGAGTTGGTGCGCTTGACAGGGGGCGTCCGACACCACCTTGGGTGCCATGGACAGCACCTGTTTGACCATGGGCAATTTGTCCAACGCGTCGCGCAGGCCTTTGGGTGGTTCCGGTTCTTTCAGATAGGCCAGCGTTCGGCCGATTTCGCGCAACGCATCCGTGCTGTTGGCGCCCATGCCCAATGCCACCCGCTTTGGTGTACCAAACAGGTTGCCCAACACACGGAAGTCGTAACCCAGTGGTTTGTCGAACAGCAGGGCTGGGCCCTCGTGACTGAGTGTTTTTGCACACAGTGCCGTCATCTCCAGGTCCGGGTTGACCGATTCGGGTACCCTCACCATTTCGCCCTGAGCGTATAGTTGTTGGCAAAAATCTCGTAAGTCTTTGTATTGCATAGGTTGTTTCTTTTTTGTCGGGCGCGCGTGATCGCTGCGCCAAGCCGGCTGGCACCGATATATTGTGCAGTTTTTCGGCTGGTTTTCGGGGCGGTTTTAGAAAATTTCCTCCATGTAGACGTTTGACGTCAGATTTTTCCTTACCTACAGTGCTGAAAAGTCCGCAATCGGACGCAAGGAGAAACCATGAATAAGCAATCGCTTATCCGTGTACGCAACGGGGCCACAGCCCTGTTGAAGAGCGCATCACTGCCGGCCATCAACGCCGGGACGATCAAAAACGGTCTGGCCCTGGTCGGCATGGCCTCCACCATTACTTTCGCCGCAATGCAGGCCAATCCGCAGCTGGCCTCTGGTCTGTTTCAGACCGTATTCCCTTCCGCATCTGCCATCGTTGAAGCCGAGGCAGATGTCGAGTCTGTCGAATCGGTATTGGGCGATGTGGCCCATACCAGTCTGAATGACCGCAGCGAAGAGCGCATGGCCGCTTATCTTTCCAGCCGATTCCGTGTGTCGCGCGATGCGATGGTTGATATCGTGAGATATGCGGGTCTGGCAGCGGAGAAACACCGTCTGGACCCTGCACTGGTGCTGGCAGTGGCCGCGGTCGAATCCGGTTTCAATCCGTACGCAGCCAGCCCCATGGGTGCCAAGGGTCTGATGCAGGTGATGCATGGCATTCACCGCCAAAAATTCGAGGTGTACAGCGACATCCGGAATGCGGCGACCAACCCGCAGGTCAACCTGATGGTGGGTGCCGAAATTTTGCGCGACTGCATCAGCCGGGGTGGCAGCGTGAACGGGGGTCTGAAACTGTACCTGGGTGTGGGAACCGGCGATGACAATGGTTACGTCGCGCGCGTCGTGGGCGAAGCCGCCCGTATCCGTGCCGCAGCCAAAGGCCGACCGATCGACCCGCCGCAAATCAGGTCTGACAATATGAAAGTCTCCGCAGCAGCCACCACCAAGGTGCGCGTCATGCCAGCCAAACGCCAGCCAGAGGCGCAACGCGCCGAACGGATACTGAGCGAAGGCAGCGATTCCTGATTTGTAAAAATTTGTTTCTTATCAATGCCCGTATCATCAGGCGGGATGCAGCAGGGTTAAGCCTGTTCAGAGCCTTTGGAACAAGGCACTATAATCGGGTTTTTCCAAAAGATCCGGCATCCCATGGCTCAGCCTCTCGATCCGCGCTTTCGCGCCGCTGCACTTGAGTATCACGAGTTTCCCACCCCCGGCAAAATTTCGGTGGTTCCCACCAAGAACCTCGTCAATCAGGGCGACCTGGCGTTGGCTTACTCACCGGGCGTGGCAGCTGCCTGTGAAGAAATCGAAGCGGATCCCAACAATGCGTTTCGTTACACCAGCCGGGGCAACCTGGTC
>SXGQ01045135.1_pt1 | contig 10076 bp, 9 predicted proteins | sample 3178371 | NCBI WGS metagenome assembly SXGQ01 (sample SAMN11356859, study PRJNA531348) | freshwater metagenome | isolation source: freshwater sample F1-20 | place: China: Fuxian Lake, Yuxi | collected 2017-12-25 | reverse complement strand
TTATGTATACGCAGGTACCTACACTAATTTCATTGGTGGTGTAACTGTTATACAATCTCGCAATGGCGCAGCACCTAGTCCTTTAGATGTGTTAGATGCAAGTAAGCGTATGGCTTACAGTATTTCTACGAATTCTGATGGTGATGTCACTACAAAAGGTTGGGGATTGTCATTAGATTATTTATTACCTAGAAACTTTAGCGTTTCTGGTAGCATTTTCTCTGATGAAATTGGAGAAGTAGCTCCAGGAGTAGTTCCTTATTTTAATAGTCCAAAAATCAGAGCTAACATCGCATTAAACAACAGTGGTTTCTTATTTAACAATCGTTTGGGATTCAGTGCAAACATGCATTACCAAGACGGGTTTAACTACGAAAGTACATTTGCTGTAGGTAAACTTAGTGCTTATCAAACAGTGGATGCTGTGTTAACTTTCAAAGTTCCAAAGTACAGATCGTTGATTAAAGCAGGTGGTACCAACATATTTAATAAATATTATAGAACAGCATATGGTAGTCCTCAAATTGGTGGATTGTACTATGTAAGTTTCGCGTATAACGTATTTTAGTAGATTAGGATGGGTTAGTCCTACAAGTCCCTTCTCGATTTATCGGGAGGGGATTTTTTTATGCGTAAGAATTATTTTTTTCCTTTATAAAGCTTTATTTTTGCCACTCAAAATAAAATGACACCATGCGTTCAATACCATTTAGAGAAGCCCTTCGTGAAGCAATGAGCGAGGAAATGCGCAGAGATGAAAGAGTATTATTAATGGGAGAGGAAGTTGCGGAGTATAATGGCGCTTATAAAGTAAGCCAAGGCATGTTGGCGGAGTTTGGTGCAAAACGCATTATTGACACTCCTATTTCTGAGTTAGGCTTTACAGCAGTAGCAGTAGGCGCTGCTCAAAATGGCTTAAGACCTATTGTGGAATTCATGACTTGGAATTTTGCGGTGCTACCCTTGGATCAAATTTTAAATACGGCCAGTAAGATGCTAGCGATGAGTGGTGGTCAAATTGGCTGTCCTATTGTAATGAGAGGTCCCAATGGTAGCGCAGGTCAATTAGGGGCGCAACACTCCACTGCATTTGAAAGTTATTTGGCTAATATTCCAGGTATTAAAGTGGTTTCACCTTCCAATGGGTATGATGCGAAAGGTTTATTAAAACAAGCCATTCGTTATGAAGAGGATCCTGTGATGTTTTTAGAAAGTGAAGTGATGTATGGAGATAAATCAGATGTTCCAGATGAGGAATATTATATCCCATTAGGGAAAGCGTATGTTAAAAAAGTAGGTCGCGATATTACGATTGTTTCTTATAACAAAATGATGAAAGTGGCATTGGGTGCCGCAGCTGAATTAGAAAAAGAAGGTATCAGTGCAGAGGTCATTGATTTGCGTACCATACGTCCCTTGGATTGGATGACTGTTTTGGAAAGTGTTAAAAAAACCAATCGTTTGGTGATTATTGAAGAACAATGGCCATTTGCTTCTGTATCTTCAGAATTATCTTACCGCATTCAAAAAGAAGGATTTGACTATTTAGATGCACCTATTCGTCGTATCACAAGTGCCGATGCGCCGATGCACTATGCACCTAATTTAGCAGCCTTGGCCATCCCTGATGTAGCCAGATCCGTGAGCTTGGTGAAGGAGCTCATGCAACAGTACAAATAAATGTGGCATATACATGCTTAAAGTGAGTTAAATGATGGTGTTATCATTTATATACACCACTTATATGAAAACTTGGACGCTTTAAAAATAAAATTATCAATATCCCTCACAAAGGGATATTTTTGTTATATATAATACAACATCATTTTATGGGCTATATTTTATTGATTTTATTTTGGCTGGGATGGCATATTGGTATTTATTTAATGCTAAAGAAAGCAGGGGTGTCAAGTGCTAAGGCCATCATTCCCATTTATAATACTTGGGAGGTAGTAAAACTTTGTGGAATATCAAAAATGTGGTTTTGGATACAACTAATACCAATTTTAGGTCAATTTGTAACCTTATGGATATCGATCATATTCGTAATGCATTTTAAAAGAGTAGGTTTATTGCAACATATTTTAACAGTGTTTGTTCCATTTATTTATTTACCTTATTTAGGATTTTCTGCCAATGAACGTTGGCATGGTAAAGACGCATTACAGCACTATCACAAATCAGAATCAAGAGAGTGGTTAGATGCTGCTGTTTTTGCTATTGTTGCGGCTACATTAATTCGCACTTTTATTTTTGAAGCCTATGTAATTCCTACGGAAAGTATGGAAAAAACATTATTAGTGAACGATTTTTTATTTGTTGACAAGATCACCTATGGTGCACGTATTCCTCAAACTCCAGCAAGTTTTCCATTTGTTCATAATACATTACCTATGGCGCCAACAACGCCATCCTATATAAAGTGGGTGCAATTGGACTACACCAGATTGCCAAAAGTGAGAAGCATTAATCGTAATGATGTTGTGGTATTTAATTTTCCAGCAGGCGATACCATTATTAACCTGCCCGAATTTGGTAGTAAAATACCTTATTATGATGTTTTGAGAAGCCCTGAGTATGCAAACAACCGCGAAAAATTATTGAATGATTATCCAATTTTAGTGCATCCAGTGGACAAGACAGATAATTATATCAAAAGATGTGTAGGAATACCTGGTGATATTATTGAAGTGAAAGGAAGTCATTTATGGGTGAATGGCAAGCCGGGGTTTGTTGCGCCTTATTCGCAAACTGAATTTATTGTGCAAACCAATGGCACACCCATTCCAGAGGACTATATTCAAGACAGTATAGGCATTAATATAAATGATGCAAGTTCCGATTTCCAAATCATGGAAGGAAGTGCCCATACTTTTAAAATAAATATGACAGCGTATGCTGCTGAAAATTTGAAAAAACTACCACAGGTTTTGTCTGTTACTAATTTTGATGAAAATACAGTGGGATATACTTTCCCTTATGATATGACCCATTTTCCATGGTCGGTAGATAATTATGGTCCGATACGAATTCCAAAACAAGGAGATGTGGTGCAATTAAATGACAGCACCATTGAATTGTATCGTCGCTTAATTTCGAATTACGAGCATAATAAATTAGAAGAGAAGGAAGGGAAATATTTTATTAATGGTATAGCAGCCACTTCATATACTGTGAAAGAAAATTACTATTGGATGATGGGTGATAATCGTCACCGTAGTCAAGATAGTAGGTATTGGGGATATGTTCCTGAAACGCATATTGTAGGACGTGCAGCATTAATTTGGTTCAGCTACGGTAAGTCAATTAGATGGAATAGATTATTTAGCCAAATAAAATAGATTATTTTTAAACCTCACATTAAGTGAGGTTTTTTATTAAACAGCCATGTATGAAACAAAAATTCGAGTTTGAGTTTGAGTATTTTGAGCAGATGGAATCATTAAATGAATCAGATGCTTCATTACTCATTGCAGCACGCAATGCAACTAAAACCGCATTTGCGCCTTATTCCAATTTCAAAGTGGGGGCCGCTGCATTGTTATCCAATGGTCAAATTGTGATTGGGTCCAACCAAGAAAGTGCCAGTTATCCAGTGGGTATTTGTGCTGAACGAAATTTATTAAATAGCATTGGGAGCCAGTTCTCAAGCGAAACCATTCTTGCCATGGCAATCAGCTATGACACGGACAAGGCTGCTTGTAATGAACCTATTTCTCCTTGTGGCATGTGTAGGCAATCCTTACTTGATTTTGAAAACAGGTATCAGTCACCTATCAAGATTATTTTAGCAGGTAGAACAGGGCCGATTATGGTGGTAGCAGCAGCTAAAAATTTATTACCTTTTGGATTTGATGGGGCAATTTTGAAATAAATTAAAACAAGGTTTGTACACCGAGTGCCAATCTGAATTCGTGTTGCAATAACCATTTTTTTCTTGTTTTACCCCAAGCGTAACCCACCAGTGATCGGTCTGATCCAATAATCCGATGACATGGAATTAATATTGCCACTTTATTTTTTGCATTTGCATTTGCAGCAGCCCTTACTAAATTAGGGTCGCCCATTTTTTTTGCCAAGTCCCCATAGCTTAATGTTTTTCCAAAAGGGAGTTCGTATAATTCTTTCCAAACTTTTTGTTGAAATTCAGTGCCCTTCTGATCAATGGCAACTGTAAAACATCGCCTATTGCCAGCAAAATATTCAATTAGCTCATCAATGCATTGGTGCATCACCGCTGGTATGGTTTGTTCTGTCTTATTATTTTCTAATTCTGGAATGTCAATAAATGAAAGTTGTTGAATGCAATGTTCTGACGAAACCATTTTAATGGCGCCAATAGGGCTGTGATAAATGTGAACAAAGCTATTTTGCATTAACCAATGGGTTGGCCGTTATCTACGGCTTGTGTTGGGGTGAGTAAAACTACTTGGTGTTGTAAATCATATACGCCCAACACCAAACATTCGCTCATAAAGTTAGCGATTTGTTTTGGAGGAAAATTAACTACAGCAATAATTTGTAGACCAATTAATTGATCCGTGTTATAATGTGTGGTTATCTGAGCCGATGACTTTTTAATTCCTAATGCGCCAAAATCAATGTGAAGTTGATAGGCTGGTTTTTTAGCGTTGGGGAATACTTCAGCACGAATGATAGTGCCACATCTAATATCCACCTTAGTAAAATCGTCCCATTGTATCATTGTTCATTTTTTGGGAATGCATGAATTCTAGTTAATCCAATAAATCAGCTAAGTCGTTTAAATCCTTTTGTTTGTATTGCAATGTGGGGCTTTGAAAACATTTTGAAAATTCAATCAATAGCTTTTTTATAATTTTAATATTGGATAATTTTTTATAATACCTATTTTGCGGTTCTATATTTGACCTCAAAAAATATTGGTCCAAATCTTTTTGTGAAAACGCATGACCAGTGGTTCCTTTCACATAAAATTGTATGTATTCTTGCGGATTAGGATAAACCTCTGTGTCATCCCAGTCGGAGGAATAAAATGCAATGATACATTGTTTAGGGATGTTGATGAATTCAGCGTCAATTTCTAATTGCGCACAAAGCTCAGCATACAAAATGGTGTTGGCAAACGCGTTTCCTTTTCTTGCTTGCAAAGGGCCAGACATTAAAAATTCATCCGGCTTGTCATAATTAATTTCAACCCCTTTAATTTGATAATAATTATACAAAATATTTTTGATCACATTGGCTTGCTCAAGTGGTGTTAAATAATTATTTAACTCCAGCCATATGTTTCTTCTAATTTTTTCTAATTGATGCCTTAAAGTATCTGTAGCTAATTCAGGATATTGGAATTTAGTCACCAACAAAGCGCCTTCTAATAAAGAGGGATTAGCTTTTGACATCCACTGAGTAAATTCTTCTTTTAAATCATTCAAACGAAGTTTGTAAATCATTCTTTCAATACGCTCCAAAGTAGTTTCATCCAATGTGTTTTCCCAAAGATTTTCTAAATCAGGAATAATCGGTGAGCCATAGTCTAATAACCTGTCCGAAATAGTATTAAATACTTCCTCATCAGGATCATCAATCAGTTGGAATAAGGCGGTAATTTCGGAAGTGTTTGGCATATTTTGCAACAACTTAGTTTTTCAATATTCAAATTGACGTAATATATGGGGAATTGTTCATTTAAGTTATCCCAATGGTGTTGATATATTTAACAATAATTTACATAATAAATAGAATTATTATTCGTTCGTGTAAATATTCTCTAATTACGGGGTATCTTATTAGTAATTGCCCTTTCTTTGCATATATACTAATTTATATGTCAAACGAAACAATTGCCACCCCAAAATTTCCTGTAATGGCAAAGTCCTTGCATGCCGAATTAAAGCGTCGCGTTAATTTATATTTGGAAGAGCATGCGGTGATTGGTACAGGAAATTATAAGTTGTTTTCAAAGGCAATTTTTTTAATGAGTTTATTTGTCATTACTTACATGCATTTGGTGTTTTTCACGCCACCTACATTTTATGCAATATTGGAGTGTATTCTTTTTGGCGGGCTCATTGCAGCCATTGGATTTAATGTGATGCATGATGGTAGCCATGGTAGTTTCAGTAAGTACAACTGGTTGAACAAATTAGCATCCTCTTCTATTAGTGTATTGGGAGCGAGTCGGTTTATGTGGGCGTCTAAACATGTAACTATACACCATACTTTTACAAATATTGATGGGGTAGATGATGATATTGAAGTGGGCGCGCTCATGCGTATGGCACCTACACAGAAGCACTATATTTTACATCGTTTTCAACATATTTATTTTTGGGTGTTATATATGTTATTGTATATTTTTTGGATTTTTTATACCGATTATAAAAAATATTTTTCTAGAAAAATTGGATCAGTGCCTTTGAAAAAAATGACCATTGGAGATCACCTAGAATTTTGGATTGTTAAACTTTATCATGCTGCTGTATTTATTATTATACCTGTTTATATGTTGGGATGGGTGAGTTGGTTGGTTGGATTTTTTGTGACTGGATGTTTTGCTGGCTTTATTCTAAGTATCGTATTTCAATTGGCACATACGGTTACTGAAACTGAATTCCCAGTTGCTTTGCAACCTGAAAATATAATGCCAGATGAGTTTGCAGCACATCAAATAATGACGACGGCTAATTTTGCAACAAAAAGTAAAATTGTCAGCTGGTTGGTAGGTGGTTTGAATTTTCAAATTGAACATCATTTGTTTCCTAAAATATCACATGTTCATTATCCTGCAATTTCAAAAATAGTTAAAAAAACATGTGCTGACTTTAAATTACAATACAATGAATATCCAACGGTATTAAGCGCAATTCGTGCGCATGTATTACATCTTAAATCACTTAGCAAGCCTAGCTTCGCTTAATCGCTTATTACGCAGTTATAGTGTAAACAAAAAGGACGCCGATGTTTCGGCGTCCTTTTTGTTGGTATCATGATCTCACTCATTGAATTTTTAATTCATATGCTTAAGAAGCTTTTTTCTTTCTTGCCATCTTACGCGGTGGATTTGCTTTTAATTCTGCGATAATTGCATTTACTTCTTCAATGGTTAAAGTTTCCACTTTTTCCTGTTGCTCTTTGGTTAACTTATAGTTTCTTAAACCTTGCTTAATATAGGGGCCATAAGGTCCGCGTAATAATTGTATTTTTTCTTTTTCAAACACTTTAATAGTACGCTCATCTTTTGCTTTACGCTTTTCTGCGATCATAGGGGTTAATTCTTCTAGGGTAACGGTATATGGGTCCATTTCCTTGTTCAGGGAATAAAACTTCTTGGCATGGGCCGCGTAAGGGCCAAATCGGCCAATATTAACCGATACATCCTCCTCCTCAAATTGTCCTAATGTGCGTGGTAGTTTAAATAACTCTAGTGCCTCCTCAAAACTGATGGTTTCAATACTTTGAGACGCCTTCAATTTGGCAAATCTTGGTTTTTCTTCTTCATCCTGATGGCCTATTTGAACCATTGGGCCATAACGACCCATTCTAGTGATCAATTTTTTGCCACTCACTGGGTCAAATCCTAATTCTCTTTCCCCTTTGGCTCTCTCCGCATTCTCTAAGGTATGTTCAATAGTGGTGTGGAAGGGTTCATAAAAAGAAGCAAGCATATCACTCCATAAAAGTTTGCCTGCAGCAATTTCATCAAATTCACCTTCAATTTTAGCGGTGAAATTAAAATCCATCACTTTTGAAAAGTGTAGTTTTAAAAAGTCAGTCACAACCAAACCTAAATCAGTAGGGGATAATTTATTTTTTTCAGCACCCGTAATTTCTGATGAAGTCACGGTAGTTATTTCATCCTTATTATTTAAAGAAAGTACTTGAAAATTCCTTTTAATACCTTCTTTTTCTCTTTTTTCCACATAATTACGCTTCATGATGGTTGAAATAGTTGGCGCATAGGTAGAGGGACGACCAATACCTAATTCTTCTAATTTTTTCACGAGTGATGCTTCTGTATATCTCGCACTAGGTCTGCTGAAACGTTCTAAACCTGTCATTTCAATAAAGTCAAGTACTTGACCAACTGCTAATGGTGGTAATAAACTTTCTTCCCCTTCCGCAGCAGTTGCATCCTCGTCCTCGTCATCATTACTCTCTAAGTATACCTTTAAGAAACCATCAAATTTCATCACTTCGCCAGATGCAGATAGTGTTTCTTTATTGGTTGACACCTCAATTTTGGCAACTGTTTTTTCGAATTGCGCATCACTCATTTGTGAAGCAATAGTGCGCTTCCAAATTAATTCATATAATCTATTTAAGTCAGCGTCGTCTACTTTACTTTCATTCATGTAGGTAGGTCGAATTGCTTCGTGCGCTTCCTGTGCATTTTCGTTTTTATTTTTAAACTTACGTGGTTGGTAATATTTTGCACCAAAGCTTGAATTAATTTCCGCTTTAATTGCTTCTACTGCAGTTTCACTCAAACTAATACTATCAGTTCTCATGTAAGTGATTTTACCACTTTCGTATAATTTTTGCGCAAGTAACATAGTCTTACTTACGCTATATCCTAATTTTCTTGATGCTTCTTGTTGTAAGGTTGATGTAGTGAAAGGCGCTGATGGCGTACGTTTCCCTTCTTTTACATTTATATCTTTTACCGTATATTTTGCTCCCTTACATTCGTTTAAAAACTTTTCAGCGGCTGATCCTGTGGCTAATTTTTGTGGCCCTTCTGCTTTGAATTTTACTTTTTTCTTATTGATATCTGGTGCAGTAAATAGCGCTGATATTTTAAAAACACTTTCTGGTAAAAACTGGTTGATTTCTCTTTCGCGTTCAGCGATTAATCTTACAGCAACACTTTGCACACGACCTGCGCTCAAACTTTTTTGCATGCCAATTTTACGCCAAAGCACTGGGCTTAATTCAAAACCAACAATTCTATCTAAAATACGGCGAGCTTGTTGTGCATCCACTAAATCCATATTAATGAACCTAGGGTTATCAACTGCTTTTTTTATTGCAGGTGCAGTAATCTCATGAAAAACAATACGCTTTGTTTTTTTAGGATCCAGACCAAGTACTTCCGCTAAATGCCAACTGATACTTTCTCCTTCCCGGTCCTCATCCGATGCTAGCCAAACTTCCTTGGCTTTCTTTGCCATGGATTTTAAATCTTTTACCACTTTCTCCTTGTCTGATGGTACCGAGTATCTTGGTGCAAATTTATTTTTAAGGTCAATTCCCATCTCGCTTTTCTCTAAATCACGGATATGACCATAGCAACTTCTTACTTCAAAATCTTCTCCCAAAATTTTCTCAATGGTCTTTGCCTTTGCAGGGGACTCCACGATTAATAGGTTCTTTGCCATACGTTCTTTGGGTGTTTATAAATTGAAAATCAACTATTTATGTTTCATGAAATTGGCATTGTTTGCTAATCCCATATTCTTTTCTCGCGATGCAATATTAGAGCTTTCACCGAAAAAATAAAAATTACCTAGTCTTCTGGGGCTAAAAAAGCCATTATTTTATCAATGACCGCTTGCGTTTTATATACTTTATTATGACCTAATCCATTGGTTATCAAGAAATTAATATTTTTTGGTGCTTTTTCTTGAAAATTTATTAAATCTTTATATGGGCAAACCTTATCCTCGGCATCGTGCACCCAAAGGACAGGTCCTGTGTAGTTTTCAATGGACCGGTCAGCTTCAAAGTGGGTAATTGGATGTGTGGTTAAAGTCGCTGCGTAGGATAAAAATGCAGTTTTAATGATTTCACTGAACCGCATTAAATCAAAATAATTATTAAAAGAGGTGGTCGTTTTAGTTGCTGGTGCAATTAAGACAAATTTATGTTGTTCGGGATTTGGAATAGTTTCAGCGAGCATAGCTAAAGCGATACCCCCTAAGGAATGACCTATAAAATGATCTACTGGCCCCGCCGTTTTTATTATTTGTTCAATGGCCTTTAAATAAAGTAATATATTAATTTATTTGACTTGACTTAATCCATGTACTGGGGCGTCAAAAATAAAAACACCAAAGCCTCTTTTTAATAATTGCGCAACAAATTTTTAAAATTTA
>SXGQ01450430.1_pt1 | contig 10077 bp, 8 predicted proteins | sample 3178371 | NCBI WGS metagenome assembly SXGQ01 (sample SAMN11356859, study PRJNA531348) | freshwater metagenome | isolation source: freshwater sample F1-20 | place: China: Fuxian Lake, Yuxi | collected 2017-12-25 | reverse complement strand
TCATCGTCAGCGAGGTCAGCGGGACGACACGCGACAGCATCGACACCCCGCTCGTCGTCACGCGGCCAGACGGCACGACGCAGCGCTACCTGCTGATCGACACGGCGGGTGTCAGGCGTCGCAAGTGGATCCGGACGAGCGTCGAGAAGATCAGCATCGTCCGCACCTTCAAGAGCATCGACCGCGCGCACGTCTGCCTGCTCGTCCTTGACGCGAGCGAGCCGATCTCCGACCAGGATGCGCGGCTTGCGGGCCTCATCAGCGACAAGGGGCGCGCCTGCGTCGTCCTGCTGAACAAGTGGGACGCCATCGCCGAGAAGGACAACAGCACCTTCGGCGCGGCAATCAAGCACGTCCATGACACCCTCGAGTTTATCAAGTGGGCGCCGATCACCACAATCTCGGGGCTCTCGGGTCAGCGGACGCAGAAGATCCTGCCGCTCGTGGATGCGGCCTACGCCAACTACAATCGTCGCGTCGGGACGGGCGAGCTGAACCGGGCGTTCGATGCGATCATCCACAAGCACCAGCCGCCGATCCACAAGGGGCGCCGGCTGCGCTTCTACTACGCGACGCAGGTGCGGACCGGCCCGCCGATCTTCGTGTTGTGGTGCAACGATCCCGAGGCGCTGCATTTCAGCTACAGACGGTTCCTCGTGAACCGTTTCCGCGAGTTCTGGGACCTCGAGGGGACGCCGATCCGCGTCATCGCGCGCCTTCGGAATCGCCGCAGCGCACCGCCCGAGGGGCTCTCGGCCAAGCGTCGCGAGCTCGCGGCCTCGCTCGCCCAGGGTCAGGACCTGTCGGCGGCCATCGACCAGGACCATGAGGGCGGCTTCGACTGGAAGGCGGTCGACTGGGACGATGAGGAGGCGGTCCGCGCGTTCCTCGGCGACGACGCCTTCGAGGCGGAGGACGGCGACGCCACGGGTGACGCCGACTTCGACGACGACGGCGGCGAGTGGGACGACCTCGAGGAAGGCTGAGCGTCCTGGACACGGGCGCTGGCCAAGGTTGCGGAGGGTGGCCCGCGCCGGACTTTGGCCTGGGTTCGCGCGTCAGGGTGCCGCGGTGGCGCGGTCGAGGCGCAAGGCCAGGTGCTGCCGGAAGGCGGGCGCGGTGACGGTCGCGAGGCCGTCGGGGCCGACGTTCAACTCGCGCGCGTCAGCCGGCACGGCGCGTTCCGGGGGCTCGCACGGGAAGGCCTCCGGGCAGGACCAGCCGACCGTCGGATCCAGCCAGCGGGCGACCCAGCGCCCGGGTTCGAGGCCTGCGAGCGTCACGGTCGACTCGGGCAGGACCCGATCGGCTGGTGCCCAGCGCTGATGCGCCGTGTCGCGCAGCCACGCGAGGGCCACGGTCGCGCCGACGAGGGTCTGGACGGTCAGCTCCGGGGTCGGTTCGCTCAGCGCCGCCACGAAGGCCTCGCGATCGAAGGCGACACCCGCCACCAGCGTCGCGAGCGGCGCAAGCAGCTGTTCGAGCGCCATCGGATGCGTGATGTCGTCCCACCACCAGCTCATCCCGCCGCCGAAGCCGCCTGCGAAGAGGCCGCCCCACAGGATGTCGGTGAAGGCGGTCTGCGTCGGGTCGGCGCTCAGCGTCTCGTCGGCGCTCACGGCGCTGACGCCCGCCTCCGCGACGAGGAGCGGCCGTTCAAAGGACGCGAGATACGGGGTCAGGCGGCTGATATCACGAGAAAAATCGAGCTGGAGCGCGCCGAGTCCGTAGAGGTGCAGCTGGGTGAGATCGATCTCTGGCAGGTCCCACAGCGGGGCGTGCCGCTCCGCGAGGCCTGCGACATCGTCGTCGAGCAGCGCGGCGAGGACCTCGAGCCCGCCGAGGCTTGTCGTGACGAGGCGATCGTGCGGGTCGAGCGCGCGCAGCTCGGCCCCCATCTCGCGATGCCACGCGACGACCTCGGGTGAGGTGGGCGCGTGCACGAGGTCGACCTCGTTCCAGAGCTCCCATGCGAGCAGGTTGTCGAGGTGCCCCCAGCGGGCCGTGATGTAGCGCAGGCGGCGCTTGAACAGGGCGCGCGCGGTCGCGTCTCCGAAGACCTGCTCGGGTGCCGCGAGGGGACCTCCGAGAGCTGCATTCCACGGGTTTCGCGCCCACTCGCTCGCGTGGACGGTCGAGAACGGGCCATGGTTCTGGAGCGTCAGCATGACCTGAACGCCGCGTCGGCGGGCCTCGGCGAGGACGGTGTCGAGGCGCCAGGCCCGATCGAGGCGATCGCCGTAGTCGCCTGGCCGGGCCGACAGGGTGCCGTCGGCCGCGCGCGTCGACCACTCCAGCCCGAAGGCCCAGCTCGGCATCCAGACACGGATGAAGTTGCCGCCGCTGCGCGACAGCGTCGCGAGCCAGTCATCGTAGGCGAAGCTGCCGCGCGCGTCGTGCCAGGCCATGTTTTCGCCGATCGCGACGAATGGCGCTCCATCCTCGTGTGCGAGCTGCCGGCGATCATGCGGGCTGGTCCGGACGAGGCCATGGGTGTTGGCGTCGGGTGTCGGCGTGAACGTCATCTCGGGCGAGGTCTCGACGCCGTCCGGGGTGGTCGCGCGCCACGACCAGCGCCAGACGCCAGCGGCCGCGTCCATCGGCGGGCGGAAGCGGACGCGCCAGACCCGGTCGCCGACGGGCGTCAGGCGCTCTCGCGGCGGGGTCTCGTCCGAGTCCAGCGCTCGGCTGAAGTCCTGGAACGCGAAGGCTGGCACCGAGAAGGTCGCGCCGTCGGGTCCCGTGAAGGTCGCGTCGATCGCGATGATACCGGGATCGAAGGGGTTTTCCTCGGTGACCGGTCGGTCGAGCGTCGCTTCGAAGGTCTGCCAGTGGGTGCGGGCGATGGGGGCAGCCAGCTCGGACAGGTCGGAGGTCGCGGCGTCCCCGGCGGCGTCGAGCGGCGTGGGGCCGTCTGCGTCGCCATCACGCCCGTCATCGTTTGCGCCACCGCAGCCAAAGAGCCCGGCGGCGATGAAGGCCCCCAGGAACGGCCACGTGCAGCGTACGGCAGGCGAAAGACCCGCGGGCTGCCGGTACGCAACGGGTTGCGGTTCAGGTCGGAGCGCGAGGGCACGGGCGACGGGGCAGGAGAGGTCCATTCCGCGAGCTTGCCGTCCTGCGCGGCGTCCGGGAAGGGCGAAACGCCCCGTGTCAGAGCGAGATGTTCGAGACGCGCCACGCGCCGCCCGCCGCGGGGTCGCGGGTCAGGACGAGCGGGACGGGCATGCGGTCGTCGACCGTCTTGACGAAGAGCCGGATCTCCTTCTCGTGGCCGCGCGGCTCGAGCGGGTCCGTGTACGCGATGCGGAAGCTCGCGGGTGTCCCGTCAGGCAGGTAGATCTTCGCGTTGCGGCGCAACCGTGTCCACGCAAACCCCTTGAAGTGGTCGAGCGCGCGCGGGCCGACGAGCTGTGACGAGTGAAAGAGGCGCATGAGGATCGCCCAGGTGTCCTCGGCCTTCGGCTCGAGGGCCGCCTCGAACAGGCGCTCGACAATCGCGTGGATCGGGGCATCCGGGCCCGGGACCGGCGGACCGTCGCCCTCGCTCAGACTCCAGCGGGCAGGCTCTGCGGGTGCGGGCGCTGGTGCCGGTTCGGCCGGGAGGGGGGCCGCTGCGGCGCGCACGGCGGGAGTCCCGGGTGGCGCCACGCGAATGCGCGGCGGCTCGTTCGGCGCGATCGGCTCGAGGGGGGCGGCTGGCTCGGGTGTTGCGACCGGCGCAACGGCGGGGCGGGTCCCCTCGACGGCGATGAGCACGCGCGCGAGCAGCGCCTCCATGCGGTCGAGGCGCGCGATCAGCGCCTGCGTCTCGGTCGAGGTCGTCATGATCATTACTCCGTGTCTCGGGCGGGTCTCGGGCGACGACCTCGGGGTGTGGTCGTGCGAACGCCGGGGCCGCGTCCGGAGGTCTGGACGCATCGACACCCGTCACGTGGCCGACTCTAGCCCGAGACCTGTCAGCGGGGCAACCGGCCCGACACGCACCGCTCTGACGGGCGCCCCAACCGCGGCGGTCCTTCCGCACGTCACACCGCCCGGCGATGACTTCCGCCGAGCTCCCGCAGCGTCGAGGTTGACGCGTGCACCAGCCGCCCGCTAGGTTCCGGGGCCCTCTCGCCGGAAGCTGCCCACGTGACACGCCGCGGTCCCCGCCTGCCTCGCCTCGAGCGGCTGCTCCTCGCTCTCGCCGCCGCCACGGCTGCGTCCGCGTGCGGCTCCAGCGGGCCCCCGCTCCCGCCCGACGCCACCGATCCGTCGCGCATCGCCTACTACCGGGGGATGGAGCGACTCGTGGCGGGCGACTACCTCCGCGCCTCCGAGATCTTCCAAACCCTCTCGGCCGCTCCGCGTCACGTTCGTCACGCGACGCTCGCGCGGCTCCGTCACGGGGACGCGCTCTTCCTCGAGGGGCGCTACGCCGAGGCGACCGAGATCTATCGGGCCTTCGTCAACCAGCACCGCGGGGACCCGAACCTCGCGTATGCCCGGTTCCGCATCGCCGCGGGCTACTTCCGGCGACTGCCGACCGAGTGGTTCCTGTCGCCGCCCGCGCACGAGATGGATCTGACGCTCACGCAGCAGACGGAGACCGAGCTGACGGGCTTCCTGACGCTCTTTCCGACCAGTCCGTACGCGGCCGAGGTGCGCACGATGCTGACCGCGACGCGTCGGCTGCTGCTGAATCACGAGCTCTACGCGGCCCAGTTCTACGCGGGCAAGGCCGCGTGGTCGGGTGTCGCCGCGCGGCTGCTCGGGGCGTTCGAGCGCTACCCTGAGCTCGTCGACGAGCCAGCTGGGTGGCGCCTCGTCGAGGCTGCGGAGCGCATCGGGTCGCCCGCTCAGAGCGTCAAGGCGCTCGCGAAGGTGCTTGAGCGCTTTCCGGAGTCGCCCCGCCGCTCCGAGCTCGAGCGCCGTCTTGTCGCGGCGCAGGCGGCGCTCAAGGCGGCCGAGACGTCACCGCCTCCCGAAACGGATGACACGGTTCCGGATTTGCTTGACGCCCCGCCCGATTTCAGGCTGAAGCTTCCGGACTCCGTCGCGCCCGAGGGCGAGCCGGAGGGCGAAGATGGCGACGAGGACGACGCCGACGCCGCGGGAGACACGGACGACGACGAAGGTGAGGGCGACGAGGCCGAGGAGGACGACTCCGAGGACGACGCACCTGCCCCGCGCCTCCGCCCGCCGTCTGTACCGCGCCTCGCCCCCTGACACGCGGTCAGCGATCACGTCCACCCTGTGCCGGGCGCGGAACGCCCGCCGATATGGAGGCCATCATGAAGCTTTCGCCGAAGCAGCTCGTCGTCAAGACCTTTGGAACCAAGCAGGATCTCGTCAACGCCATCCTCCCGCTTGTCGGGGGTGGGGACAGCGTCCGTTCGCGCCTCATGGGCGCCACCAACGCCAAGCTTCTCCGCATCCACGAGGTTGCGAAGTCCGTGAAGGACAAGTTCGGCGGCAAGGGCGGCCTCATCGACGCGATCGCCAAGCTGCAGTTCGCGGGCAAGGCCCCGAACGCGGGCTGGCGCGAGAAGATGGAGGGGTTCACGGTCAAGCGTCTCGCCGACAAGTTCCGCCAGCTCGGCGGGACGTGAGCGCGCTGGCGCGGTGAACGCCGCGCCGTGCCAGTCCCGAGCCAAGGCCCCCGTTGACAGCGGGGGCCTTTTCTGTTTGGATGACCGCTCCGCTCCGTGTCGGCCCCAGCGAATCATCGCGGGTTCCCGCCGGACCGCGTCGCGCAGGAAAGACACCCCGATATGCCAGTGACCTGTCCCGTGATCCCCTCGAGCTTCGGCCCCGCCCCTCGCATGCCAGTGGCGGCGACGGTCGGCCGCGTCTCGCGTGTGTTCGCGCGGCCGGGTCCGGGCGCGGGCCTGGCCAGGACGCCAGCCTCTGGGTGTGCGAAGGAGCCTCCATGCAGCCGACCTTCAAGATTGGGGACATGGCCGTGTACCGAAAGCACGGCGTGGCGGTCATCAAGAGCATCGAGCCCGTCGAGCTCTACGGTTCGCCGCAAAACGTCTATGTCCTCGAGGTCCTCGACTCCAAGCGCCCGATGCCCGAGCGCCTGCGGATCCCTGTCGAGAAGGTGAACTCCGTCGGCCTCCGTCGCCTCATCAGCGAGGAGGAGGTCGAGGAGGTCTACGACATCCTGCGCGAGCGGCCGACCAAGTTCGACCAGCAGACGTGGAATCGACGCCAGCGGAAGTACAAGGAAAAGCTGAACACGGGGTCGATCTACGATCTCGGCGAGATTATTCGTGATCTTTTTCTGCTGCGTTTCACGAAGCCGCTGTCGTACGGCGAGAAGCTGATGCTCGACGAGGCGCAGGAGCTGCTCGTCCGCGAGCTGTCGATCGTGCTCGCGCAGGACAAGGTCGAGGTCGAGGCGGCCATCGAGGCGATCTTCGCGGATGCGGCGCCGCCGCCACCCCCCGAGCCCGCACCCGAGCCCGAGCCCGAGCTCGAGGCTGCACCGAGGACGGCGCGCAACCCGAAGTCGCGCACCACCACCTCACGCAGCCGCGCCTCCTGAGGCGGTCACCCCTAGGCCGCGCCCAGCGCTCGCCAGTGGGGCCCCGAGCGTCGTCCGGGTGCGTGCCCCTCGGTGCGTTTCAGCGTCGCGCGCAGAGGGCCTCGAGGGTCGCCTCGTAGAACCGCGTGGCGGCTGCGAGCTGTTCCACCTCAATCGCTTCTCGGTCATGGTAGAGCGCGTCGATCGGGCCCGTCGGGCCAAAGACCAGCGCCTCGACGCCAAGTTGGGTGAAGAGGCCGGCGTCGGTCGAGGCGAGCCCTCGCTCGAAGGTCGTCGGCAGGCCCGCGGCCTGGGACGCGGCGACCGCGATGGCGTGCAGTGGCGCCCCCGGTATCGGGCCTTGCCAGGCAGGGCGCGCAGACAGGAGGTCGAGGTCGAGGTCAAGCTCGTCATCGCTGGCGATCGCGGCCATGGCGGCCTCGGTGAAGCGATCCATCAGGGCGTCCGCGTCCGCGCCGGGTCCGGTCCAGATCGCGATGAGCCCATGGAGGCCGTCGCGCTCCGAGGCGAGGCGGCCCGTGGTGATCGCGTCCGAGCCCGTGAGCGGTCCCGCACGGGAGGCCACTGGCCTGACGAGCCCCGGAGCGGCGGCGATGGCGGCCACACCAGCGTCACGCGCCGCGAGCCATCCCGCGAGCACCGCATCGATTGGAAGTGGCACGACGGCCCCGTCCGGGATCGCGGTCACGACGAGGCCGGGGGCGACGCTGTCGAGGATCGGCGGCTCCGGATCCAGGGTCGCGACCTGCAGCGTCGCATGGGCTGGCCGGCGGCAGCCCGTCTCACCGGCCTCGATCGCGAGCACCCGGATCTCTCCGCGGGCCCGCATCGCGTCGAGGGCCATGCGCGCGAGTTCGAGCGCGTCCGGGCCGGGGCGGCCGAGGTTGACGTGCCCGGAGGTCTCCGTGAGGAGGAGCTGCCAGAAGCCGCCGTGCGGCGGCATGCGTCGGTGACGCGTGCGGCGGGTGACACGGAGCTGCAGCAGCAGACAGCCGGGATGACTCGACCAGAGGTGGCCACCCGTCGGGCCGTGAACGAGGGCGGTCCCGGTCGCGCGCGCGGTGCCGTCGGGGAACAGGAGCGGCGCCCCCGAGCCGAGGCCCTCCTCACCCGACAGCGCGGCGATATGGATCGGACGGGCGAGGCGGGCGGCGGGGATGCGCGAGGCCGCAAGGATCTTCGCCATCAGGTCGACGCGACCGCTCTGGGCACCGAACGCTGAAAGCCGGTCCGGGCCTGGCAGGCGGCGAGGCACAACCGGGTTGCCGTCGAGCCCGGGCCACAGGGCGGGCACGGGCGGGGCCCCGAGGCCGGTCTGCGCCACGAGCCACACGGGGGCTGCCTCGGCAGGCCCCTTGCGCCCGATGAGGTTGATGCGGTCGCCGCCCGGACCGGTCGAGAGCTGCTCAAAGATGTGAAAGTCCCCGAAATAAAGCCGATCCATGATGGCGGTGATGGACGCGGCGTTGATCGTGCGGTGGCGATCCGGGTTCGGATCCCCGCGCCCAAGGAGGTCGAGGACACAGCTGACGAGGTGTGGCGTGGTCATGGCGGCTCAGCCCGGCGTGGGGCGTGACAGGGCAGGTGGGGCAGACTACATGATGGCGGCGGGGCGACAAAGCACGTCGCGCCGAATCGCACGGGAGGCGGTGGGCATGCGGGTTCTGGTGCAGCGGGTGGCATGGGCGCGGGTCGTCGTGGGCGACACGGAGGTCGGGGCGATCGGACGCGGGCTGCTGGCGTTTGTCGGCTGCACGGAAGGCGATGACGTCGCCGCGGCGTGGTTCCTCGCGGAGAAGACCGTGGGGTTGCGGGTCTTCGAGGACGAATCTGGTCGGATGAACCGCGCGCTGGGCGATGTTGGCGGCGGCCTGCTGGTGGTCAGCCAGTTCACCCTTTACGGAGACTGCGCGCGGGGACGGCGACCGTCCTTCATCCGCGCGTTGGCGCCCGAGCCCGCCGAGCAGCTCATCGCGGCCTTTGTGGACCACGCGCGGACGCTGACCCCGATCGTCGCCACCGGACGCTTCCGAAGCCACATGGAGGTGTCGCTGCTGAACGATGGGCCCGTGACCCTGATGCTCGAGCATCCAGGCCCGACCTGAGCCTCGACGGGCGATCTCGCGGGACGGAGAGGCCTGTCGGGGCCCGACTTGGAGCCCGGCGCGAGGCGTGCTACCGTCCGCCTTCAAGGCGAGACAGGCGCGCGGGAACAGGGAGGCGGCGATGACAGGTGAAGCACAGGACGGCGGGACCGGGCAGGGCTCCGCGACGGAGCCCGTCGAGGCCGCGGCGGTCGTGGGTGAAGCGGCGCCGGCTGGTGACGCGCCGACCGAGCCAGCGGTCGCCGAGGCGGCGCCGCTGTCCGACCTCGTGCGAGACGCCTTTGCGGTTTATCTCGATAAAAGTGGGGCACGGGCGGAATATGGGGACCACGTCAACGTGGACCTCGCGTTCCTGAAGGCGCACGGCGTCCCGATGGTCGCGACCCTGTTCCGCGAGCTCGCGACCCGCCTCGTGCCGCAGGACCTGAAGCTCGACGTGCCGCTCGTGCCGCGGCCCCTAGCGCCTGACACGGCGGCTCCTCCCCCCGAGGGCGCCGCGCGTCCGGTCTCCGTGAACCTCGATCTCGGCGGGATCATCGGCCGCATGTTTGCGCCGAAGCCGCCCGAGCCGCCCAAGGGCCCCTGAATCGGGTGGAGTCCGCGTCGTGTTCGGCTCTCGGCGCGCGTCTCGCTGACGCGAGGCCTGCAGTGAACTGTCGGGGTAGCCCCGGTCAGGGCTCCTCGCGGTCGAAGACGCGGCGCCACCAGCTCTTCGGCCGCTCGCGCGCGGCCCCTTGTCCGCTGTCCTCGAGCAGCAGGCGGATTTTGCGGATATAGTCCTCGACGCGCTCGAGCCGCTCGACGCCGAGCTGGTACTCGCGGTCGCCGCTGCGGGCCACCGGGCCGAGGGCGGTCGCGATGAGGACCGCCTCGGAGGCGAGGGCGCCGAGTGTCGACTCGGCATCGTCAGGGCGGGCGGCGCCGCGCAGGACGTCGCGCTCGACCACCGAGAGCGCCGCGAAGGCGGCCTCATAGAACGCGAGCGCGTGCCCCGGCGTCAGCAGGTGCGGTGCGGTCGCGGCTCGCGCGACGGGGCGCACGACCTCTGGCAGGGCGCTCGAGGGGGCGGACGAAAGTGGGCGCGGTCCCTCCCGGGCCCCTTCAGGAGGGCGTGGCGGCGGACCTGGCAGAGGCTGCGAGGCGGCACCTGCAGGGTCTGGCAGGCGCGCAGGCGGAGGCCCTTCAGGGGGACGGGCGGCCTCGGGCGGCCGGACTGTCGGCTCGGCGATGCGAGGAGCTGGCTCGTTCGACGCCGGCTGGCTCGTCCGCAGCCGGTCGGCGGGCGGACGGATGTCCTCGGTCCTCGGTCGCTCGGCGGGTGGACGCGCCTCCTCGGTCCGAGGCCGCGTGCGCGGCGCGGACTCGGGTGGCCGGGGCGCGAGCGGGGGCAGCGAGCGCGAGACCGGGCGCACGGTTCGCTCGGGCAGCTCGGGCGCG
>SXGQ01326279.1_pt1 | contig 10077 bp, 10 predicted proteins | sample 3178371 | NCBI WGS metagenome assembly SXGQ01 (sample SAMN11356859, study PRJNA531348) | freshwater metagenome | isolation source: freshwater sample F1-20 | place: China: Fuxian Lake, Yuxi | collected 2017-12-25 | reverse complement strand
GACGCGCAGGTCCCGCCCGGGGACGCCGCCGCGCTCGCCGCCGCCGCGAGCGCCCGCTTCGCCAGCACCACCGCGGGCAACGCCGACCTGGCGCGGGTCCGCGAGGTCGCGGCGCCCGAGACGGTCGCCGAGCGGCTCGCCGCGGTGTACGCCGACGACGGCCGACCGTCCCGTCAGGTTGAATCAGCGCTGTGAACGCGCGCGCCGAGGCTTTCGAACGACTGGGTGGGCGCTACGACCCCCGGGTCCTCGAGCCCTCTCCGCCGACCGTCACCGCCCCGCCGTGGTTCGCCGACGATCCGGTTGCCCGCGGGGAACCGCAGGCCGGCCTGCCGATCGTCTCACCGGTGGCGACGGGTGACCTCACGTGGACGGAGCTCGTCGCTGACGAACCCGGGCTCGCGCCGTGGGCCGCCGAGCGCTGGCTCGCCGCATACCCGGAGCTCACGGCGCCCCCGGCGGGCCTCGCGACCACGCGCGTGGCGCTGCACCGGCTCGCCGAGCACGTCATCTCGCCGACGCGCCAGCGGGCCAACGGCAAGATCGGCCTGCGCTGGACCCGCGGCGGGTTCGGCACGCCGTACTTCGGCAACAACGTGCAGATCCGGGTGGCCGGGGACGTCCTGACCGTCGAGATCGCCGGCCGCGAGCAGCAGGGCCGGCTCGTGACGCTCAAGGATGCCGCGGAGTTCGTCGGCTTCGACCTCACGCGCCAGGACGCGGCGTACGACAGCTCGCCGCTGGAGCTCGACCCTGCGGCGAGCACGTGGCTCGGCGACATGTACGGGTTCGGGACCTCGGTGCTCGAGCAGCTGCGCGCGGAGGCGCCGCCGGAGAGCGAGCCGAGCCGGGTCCAGCTATGGCCCGAGCACTTCGACCTGGCGGTCGAGATCGGGGACGAGTCCGCGGGGCGCCGCGCGGGGTTCGGGATCTCTCCCGGCGACGACGCGACGCCCGAGCCGTACCTCTACGTCACCCCGTGGGCGACCGAGGGCTACGAGGCCGCGCCGCTAAGGACGATCCTCGGCGCGCCCGACCAGCGCGAGGCCGCGCTGGCGTTCTTCCGGGCGCGCCTGACGTAGCTGCGGTCAGGAGGCGCCGCTGCCGTGCGGGGCGAGCGACGCGGCAGCCGCGCGCGCCTGCTCGGCGGCATCCTGCAGATTGGTCCCGTTCTGCGGCGGGGTCGGCGCGGACGCCTCGGTGGGCGCCGCTCCCGGCACGGGCTCCACCTGCTTGCCGCGTGCGCGCTTGGCCGCGGCGAGGCCGATGACGGCGACGGCGCCGGCACCGAAGACGGTTGCCACCTTGCGCACACCCAGCGTGCGCAGGGCGACGAGGGTCGTGATGATGCCGCGAGCGCGCTGAAGCTTGCTCGGGTTCTTGCTGCGGCGAAGTGCGAGCGCCATTGGGTCCTCCTGGGAATCGGGTCCACGCCCCGCGTACCCGCCTCTCGCGGTTTACACTCACGCGTCTCATGCGCACCCTCATCACCGGCGGCGCCGGGTTCATCGGCTCGAATCTCGCGGACGGACTGCTCGACGCGGGGCACGAGGTCGTCATCCTCGACGACCTCTCCAGCGGCAAGGAGGCCAACCTCGAGGGCGCCTTCGCGCGCGGCGCGGTGCTGGAGATCGGCGACATCCGCGACGGCGAGCAGGTCGCGTCGATCTTCGCCAAGCACCGGCCCGAGTGGGTGTTCCACCTCGCCGCGCAGATCGATGTCCGCGTCTCGCTCGAGCGTCCGGCGTATGACTCCCGCACGAACGTCGAGGGCACGGTGAACGTGCTCGAGGCCGGACGCCTGCACGGCGTGCAGCGGGTTGTCTTCTCCTCGACCGGCGGCGCCATCTACGGGGACACGGAGGTCATTCCGACCCCCGAGACCGAGCCGTGCCTGCCGATGGCCGCGTACGGGCAGAGCAAGTTCTGCGCCGAGCAGTACCTCGGCCTGTACCAGCGCCTGTACGGGCTGTCGTCGATCGCGCTGCGGTTCGGCAACGTCTACGGCCCGCGCCAGGACGCCCACGGCGAGGCAGGTGTCATCGCGATCTTCTGCGGCAAGCTGAAGGCCGGCGAGCGGCCGAAGATCTTCGGCACGGGCGAGCAGACGCGGGACTACATCTACGTCGGCGACCTCGTCGAGGGGATCATCGCCGCGGCGCAGAGCACCGAGACGGACCCGATCAACCTGGGCACCGAGGAGGAGACGTCCGTCCTCACGCTCGTCCGCATCCTCACCGACCTCTCCGGTCTTGGCGGCGACCCGGAGTTCGCCCCGGCCCGCCTCGGCGAGCTGGACCGTTCGTGCCTCGCGGTGACCCGTGCAGGCGACGCGCTGGGCTGGACGCCCGCGACCTCCATCGCGGAAGGCCTGGAGCGGACGTGGGCGGCGGCGCCGGACCTGTAGCCGCGCCCGCGGCACCCAAGGCCAGCATGCTGCCGATCGCCGTCCTGGCGGCGGCGCAGTTCATCATGGTGCTCGACACCACGGTGATGAACGTGGCGATCAGCCAGATCGTCATCGACCTGGACACGTCGATCACGTCCGTCCAGGCGGCGATCACGCTCTACACGCTCGTGATGGCGGCGTTCATGCTCACGGGCAGCCGGATGGGCGACCTGTTCGGGCGGCGGAAGATCCTGGGTGTGGGGTTGGTCGTCTACGGCATCGGGTCGTTCACCACCGCGATCAGTCCGAACATGACGGTTCTGTACTTCGGGTGGTCGCTGGTCGAGGGCCTCGGCGCCGTGCTCGTCATCCCGGCGCTGGCGACACTCATCGTGGCGAACTACAGCGGCGCCCAGCGTGCCCTGGCCTACGGGATCCTCGCGGCGGCCATGGGCGCAGGCGCCGGGCTCGGCCCGCTGATCGGCGGCTTCGCCACGACGGAGTTCAGCTGGCGCTACGTGTTCGCTGCCGAGAGCGTCGTCGTCGTCCTCGTGCTGCTCGTCCTTCCGCGGATCGGCGACGCGCCGCGCTCGGCGCACAAGGTGCGCATGGACTACGTCGGCGCGGTGCTGTCGGCGATCGGGTTCGGCCTCGTGGTGTTCGCGATCCTGAAGACCGGCTCGTGGGGCTGGATCCAGCCGTCGGGCGCGCTGACCATCGGGGGCACGGAGATCACGCCGTTCGGGTTCTCGGTCGTCCCCTTCCTGATCGCCGCCGGCCTGTTCGTGCTCGCGGCCTTCCTGCGCTATGAGGCGAAGCTCGCCACGGAGGGCCGCGACCCGCTGCTCGACCCGGCGATCCTGCGCATCGGCCCGCTGCAGAACGGCCTCGGCATGATGGCCACGCAGCAGACGATCCTCGCGGGCACGTTCTTCATCCTGCCGGTCTACCTCCAGGTCGTCCTGGGCCTCGACGCACTCGACACGGGCATTCGCCTGCTCCCGCTCTCGCTGGCGCTGATCGTCATGAGCGGCATCGGCGGGCGACTGGGCGGCCGGATCGCGCCGCGGACGATCGTCACTGCGGGCGTCGGCGTCCTGCTCGTCGGGATCCTCGTGCTGCTGGCGACGATCCAGCCGGAGCTCAATGGCCCGCGCTTCACCGTCGCGATGCTGCTGGCAGGCGGCGGGATCGGGCTGGCGCTGTCGCAGATCGGCAACGTGATCATGTCGTCGGTCGGCTCCGACGAGGCCAACGCGGCGAGCGGCCTGCAGGGGACGGCGCAGAACCTCGGCGCGTCGCTGGGCACGGCGCTCATCGGCTCGGTGCTCATCATCGGGCTGACCTCGGGCGTGCAGGACCGCCTGGCGACGGACACCGCGCTGCCTGCGGACGTGCGCGAGCAACTGGTCGAGGGGACCGCGGGCGGGGTGGAGATCATCACGTCCGACGAGGCGGCGACGAAGCTCGCTGACGCTGGTCTCACGCCGGACCAGGTCGACGACGCCGTTGCGATCTACGAGGAGTCCCGGCTCGATGGGCTGCGCACCGCGCTGTTCCTGGCCGCGACCCTCGCGCTGCTGGCGGTGCCGGTGGCGCGGCGGCTGCCGGACACGCCGCTGGCCACCGAGGCGGCGCCGGGCGCGCCCTGATGTGCCCGTCCGGCTGACGGCACCGGTCGCCGTCACGCCGCGTCCGTCACAGCGCGGCCAGGGTATTCGTAGTGCTCACAGTGAAGGACGCGACACGCACCGACGCTGACCTCCTGGCCTCAGTGCCCGACGACCCGGAGGCGTTCGCCATCTTCTACCGACGGCACGTCCGCGCGCTCCTGGCGTACCTCCTCTCCCGGACGGGACGTCCCGAGCTCGCCGCGGATCTCTGCGCGGAGACGTTCGCCGCTGCCCTGGAAGGCGCCGCGCGGTTCGAGCCCGCACGGGGTCCCGCGCGGGCGTGGCTCTTCAGCATGGCCTCATCCCGTCTCGTTGACGGCGCGCGCCGCGGTCGCATCGAGGCCCGCGCGCGACGGCGTCTCGGCATGCCCGCACGGGAGCTCACGGACGCCGACCTCGAGCGGATCGAAGAACTGGTCGACGTCTCGCGCGGCCTCGACGCTGCCGCGCTCGTCGGCGACCTGCCACCTGAGCAGCGCCAGGCCGTGCTCGCACGTGTCGTGGACGAGCGCTCATACCTGGAGATCGCGGCCGATCTCGACGTGTCACCCGCGGTCATCCGGCAGCGGGTGAGCCGCGGCCTGGCGGGTATTCGCGCCCGATTCGGGGAGGAGCACGCATGAATGACTTCATCGACACCCTCGAACGTGACCTCGTTGATGCGGCGCGGCGCCGCACGGAGGCTCGGCGCGCGAGGCGGCCCCACCCGTGGAGCGGGCTGCGGGGCGGGTTCCTTACCGCTGCGCTGGTCGTCGGCGTGGCGGGTACGGCGGCGGCCGGCACCCTGACGGCGCTCCGCGGAAGCCCCATCCCCACACCGCGGGCAGTCCCTGCCGAGCAGACGGCGCTGGCCAACACCGCGCGGGTGAGTGCGGTCCGCGCCTCTGACCCACGAGCGAACGAACCGCCGTGGACGGTACGCACCGCGCGGGGTGCAACCGGGCTGCTCTGCAGCACCGTAGGGCAGGTCGTCGAGGGCGAGTTCGGCATTGTCGGCCTCGACGGGCGGTTCCGGCCGATCCCCGCTGATGCGAGCGACTCGTGCGGCACCCCGCGTACCGGCGCGGCCTCTCTTATCGGAGCCCGGGTGTTCGACGCCCCCGCGCCGTCGGACGTCCGCACCGTCGTCAGCGGTGTCGCCGGGCGCGAGCTGCGGTCCGTCGTCATCCGCGCGCGCGGACGCGAGATCAGCCTGCCGGTTGCCCACGGCGGGGTCTTCGCCCTTGCGCTGCGTGGGTACCCGGAGGACTCCGCGATCACCGCGACGCTCCGTTTCAGGTCTGGCCGCCGCGAAATTCACCGGCTCGGCGCCAGCCCATCGATCGTCCTCGACCCGGAGGGCGGGCCCGCCTGGCGCGTCACGCAGGGGATGACGAGTGGCGATCGGCGGCTCTGCGTGGCGTTCACCCCGGCGCGGCGCACCCGCAACGCACCGATGAGCCCACCTGCATGCGGGGATCTCGGTACCTGGACCCTCGGTACTCCATCTCGTCCGCAGCGCAATTCCTGGTTCTTTGCAGCGCGGCGCCTGACACCGGGTTCGCGCGGCGGGGGAGGGCGCGCTTTCCCGCCCGGGAACTGGCGTCGACACCCGCCCAGGACCGCGGTGTGGGGCGCCGTAGGCCCCGGTGTGCTCAGCGTCACCGCCCAGTTGCCAGGACAACGTCCCCGTTCGATCCTCCAGCGCCGGCTCCGCACGATCCTCGCCGTCTACCCGGGGGATGTGGACCCCGCGACGGTGGTGATTCGTATCCGCCTCCGGAATGGGAGCAGCGTGGTCCGGCGCGGGAGCGACCGTCTTGTGAACCGGCGGCTCCCGGCTCCCAAGCCGGTCCCCCCACCGCCGTCTAGGAGGTCTGGATGACCCTGTCTGTGCGTCGCCTGTTTGCCGCCGCCGTCGTGGCCGGCGTCGTGATAGGCGTGGCGGTCGCCCTGGCGGTTCCACGCACCAAGGCAGGCGACGAGGGGAGCCCGCCGGCCGGAGTTGTTCCCAGTCCCACCGGCGTCGTGCGGGTCGGGCCGCCGCTCCACGCGCCCACCGGCGATGGGTACATCCAGCTCCGAACGCTGACCAAGCCGCGCATCCAGGCTCGCATCCCTGCCCCCGATGGCGGACCGGACTGGGCCGTCCGGGTCTTCCGTGCGGAGCGGGTCGTGCCCGTTGGGTCGCGGCGCCCCGGCGTGTCCCCGGTCGTCGGTCGCAACATCTGTGCCCAGCTGGGCCGCCTGCACCGCGGCACATTCGGCTGGCTGGACTCCCGTGGCACCTTCCGCGCCGCGCCGGTTGCGCTCACCGGGGTTCCGACCAACTGCGGCTCGCGCCGGGCCGCGCCGTCGGGCGGCGGCGCGATCGACGTGCGCACAACCATCACCGACCCGGAGGCACCGGCCGCCGTGCCGAAGGTGACGGTGGCGTGGGGGCTTGCCGGTCGTGGCGCCGCCCGAATCGACTTGCGCCTCGGCGAAGCGGGGATCACCGGCCGGCGCACGTCCCGGGACGGCGCGTGGCTGCTGGCCACCAGGGGTCCGCAACCTGCACGCGGACTCCACGGCCGCATCACGTATCGGGAGCGGAGCGTCACGGTCGTTGACGGCAGTCCACGCCGTGCGCGCCCTCGCCATCCTGTTCCGTCGATTCCGCGGTTCCCTGGGCGCATCGCCGCGCAAGCACCGGACCCCAATGGAGGACTGCCGTTCGGGGTCTCGGTCGCCCGCCACCGGGACGGCAGGGTGTGCTGGACCTACGGTGGGCGGGTCGTCGGCGACACGCTCGCCGCCGTTGACTACCAGCTGGACACCATCAGCGGGGCCTTCGGTGGCGGGAGCAGCTGCGGTGCCCCGGCCGGCCGGGAGAGGGTCCGGTTCCCGGTCGCGATCGGATGGGGCACCGCCCTGAGCGGCGACGAACAGGGCACCGACGAAGCCGTACGCGCTCGGGTTCAGCGCCGCACGCAGCGGGGCACGACGGTGTTCTCCGGCAGGGTGGATCCCGGTGTCGTCGCGGTCACGTTCGTCACGCCGCGTGATGTCCGAACGCTGCGCCCCACCAACGGCGCGGTCATCGTCGCCTACGACGGCCGGTTCGCTGCCGGCGAGTCCAAGGTCATCGCTCGCATGAAGGACGGCACAACCCGCGCCATGCGCATCCCGGCACCGCCGATGTGACAGCTCAACCCGCGCGGCGCATTCAGAGGTCGATGACCCGCAGGTCCGGCCGGCGCCGCTGCAGTGCGTCGGTGAGGATCCGGCGGTGGCAGTGCTCGGGGTTGTCCTCCAGGCACATGAGCGCGGTGGTCGGCACGCCCTCGGTGCAGAGCTCCTCGGCCAGCGCGTCCAGCGCGTCGCCGTGCTCCTCCTCGATGTATCGGGTGAAGCGTGCCGCGCCCTCGGCCACCCGGCCGGACTTGTAGTCGTGGCGGATGTCCGGCGGCGTGCCGAGCTCGCGGCGGTGCTCGTAGGCGATGCGGTGGTCGGCCAGCGTCTCGCCGAGCCGGGTCTTGCTCATGCCGGCACGCCGTGACTGGGGCCGGTAGCGCACGTCGATCACGCGCTGGACGTCGGCGACGACCAGCTCGTTGACGAGCGCCGCGGGCAGCAGCTTTTCGTAGCCGATCGTGTAGACGGTGGGCTGCGGGCCGGCCATCAGGCGGTGGCGGGCAGCTCCTGGCGCAGCCACGCGACGGTGTCGGCGATGCCCTGCTCGACGCCGATCTGCGCCTCCCACCCGAGGACGCGCTTGGCCTTCTCGACGCTCGGCCAGCGCCGCACGACATCCACGGCGAACGTCGGCAGGTGCTCGAACGTCAGGGCCTCCGGGTCCTTGCCGCACTGCTCCCAGATGATCGCGGCGATCTCCTTGACCGTCTGCTCCTGCGCCGCGGAGATGTTGAACGCCTCGCCCTCGGCGGCCGGGTGGAACGTCGCGGTGACGATCCCGTCGGCGATGTCGTCGGTGTGCGTGATGGTGCGCGTCTGGGTGCCGTCGCCGAAGATCGGCAGCGGGTCCATGCCCGCGAGGACCTTCTTGATGACGTCGGGGACCATGTGCGCGATGCCGGGCTCGTCCTCGGGCATCTCGCCCGGGCCGTACGCGTTGAACGGGCGGCAGATCGTGTAGCGCAGGCCGTGCTCCTCCTGCGCGGCGCGGACCCAGACCTCGCCGGCGAGCTTGCTGAACCCGTAGGCGCTGGTGGGGACCGGGCAGGTCTTGATGTGGTCCTCGGTCGTCGGGTACTCCGTCGCGTTCTCGAAGACCATCGAACTGCTCACGTACGTGTACCGCGCGACGTCAGCCTTCAGCGCCGCGCCGATCGTCGTCGTGTAGAGCGCCGCGTTCATGTCGGTCAGCGTCAGCGGCAGCTTGTGGAAGTTGCCGATGCCGCCGACGATCGCGGCGAGATGGATGACGTGGTCACAGCCCGCCGCGGCCGCGTCGGCCTGGGCCTGGTCGCGCAGGTCGCCCATGTGGACCTCGACCTGGCCGTCCATCCACGACGGCGGCGTGCGCTGGTCGGAGACGCGCACCTCGTGCTCGCCGTCGCGCAGCAGCCGCTTGACGACCGCGCGGCCGATCGTGCCGGCGCCGCCGGTGACGAGGACCTTGCTCACGAGGGCTGCACCGCCAGCGTGCTGAGTTCTTTGGCGTAGGCGAAGACCTGCCCGGCGCCGAAGGCGTTCCAGGGGTCGACGACGAGCGGGTCGCCGGCGATGGCCGCGACCTCGCGCAGCTTCTCCAGGCCCGAGAACTCGGGGTGGTTCGTGGCGACGACGACGGCGTCGGCGCCCGCGACGGCCTCCTCGAGCGGCAGCGTAGGCGTGACGACGTGGGGGTCGCAGACCGCGACGTCGGCGAGCTCGCGCTCGAGCAGGCGGATGAGCTTGTGGCTGAGCGAGTCGCGCTCGTCGTCGGTACCGGACTTGAACGCCAGGCCCAGGACGGCGACCTTCTTGCCGGACAGCCCGTCGAGGCGGCGCTTCATCCCCTCGACGAGGAACAGCGGCACGGACTCGTTGACCCGGCTGACGGCCAGCAGCATGCCCGGCGCGTTCGAGCGCTCCTCGCTGAACGCGAAGTCCTTGCGCAGGCACGTGCCGGCGGTGAGGCCGGGCGACTTGATCCCGCCGCGCGGGTAGTCGCGGTTGATGAGGTCGATGACCTCGAAGACGTTCGCGCCGTACTGCTCGCAGTCCATCATCAGCAGGTTCGGCAGGGCGAACGTGGCGTAGCGCAGGATGTTGGTCCAGATCTTCGCCAGCTCGGCCTGGACAGGCGAGGTCTGCACCATCGGCGCGGCGAAGACACCGAACAGCTCGGCGGCCTTCTCGCCCGACCGCTCGCCGACCCCGCCGACGATGCACGGCAGCGTGTCGATCTCCTCGAGGAACCGGCCGGCGGCGATCCGCTCGGGCACGTGGGCGACGAACACGTCCTCGCCGATCACGAAGCCGCGGTGCTTGGCCAGGTACCCGGCGACGAAGTCGGTGGTGCCCGGCGCGACGGTCGAGCGCAGGATGATCGTCTGGCCCGCGCGCAGGTGGGGGAGCAGGTCGTCGAGCGCGCTGCGGATGTCGCGGATGTCGATCTCGATGTGGCTGAACGACGGCGTGCCGAGCGTGAGCACGATCGCATCGGCCTGCGCGGCGTCGGCCACGCGATCGGTCAGCGTGAGGTCCACGCGGTCGAGCAGCTCCTGCGCACCATCCTCCTGGAACGGCATGCGCCGCTCGCGGATCGCGCCGAGGCGGTCGGCGTCCTTGTCGACACCGATCACGGACAGCCCGCGGTCGGCGAAGCTCAGTGCGAGGGGCAGACCGATGCGGCCCACTCCGATGACGGCGACATCAGCCATGGCGACGGCTCAGGCTAACGCGTGCGTGCCGCACGGCGCTGTGCCGCGTACTGCCGCGCGAAGCCGAGCACGAACAGCGGGTTGTAGCGCGCGTAGCGCTTCCACAGCCGCCGCGGCTCCTGCGCGAGCCGGAACGCCCATTCCAGGCCGAAGCGCTGCAGCAGCG
>SXGQ01091679.1_pt1 | contig 10077 bp, 10 predicted proteins | sample 3178371 | NCBI WGS metagenome assembly SXGQ01 (sample SAMN11356859, study PRJNA531348) | freshwater metagenome | isolation source: freshwater sample F1-20 | place: China: Fuxian Lake, Yuxi | collected 2017-12-25 | reverse complement strand
CCACGCCACGATGGAACCCATGAACGCCACCGCGCGGGTGACCTTGGGCACCGATGGGAAGCCGCAGCGCTGCGAGGTCTGGACCGGCACGCAAAACGCTGAAGCCTCGCTGAGCGCTGCGGCGCAGGCTGCAGGCCTTGCACCCCAGCATTGCGAGGTTTACAAGTTGGCCATGGGTGGCGGGTTTGGGCGGCGGGGCACCGCGGCGCACGACTGGGTCATTCAGGCTGTGCAGATTGCGCAACAGATGCCTGGTGTGCCGATCAAATTGCTGTGGAGCCGCGAAGAGGACATGGCCCGTGGCCAGTACCACCCCATCACACAGTGCAGGCTCAGCGCCACATGGAACGAGTCGGGGGAGGTACAGGCCCTGCACATGCGCTTGGCGGGGCAGTCCATCGTGCACGCGCTTTTTCCCCAGCGTTGGCAAGGGCGAGATGCGTTGGTCTTCCAAGGGCTCAACGCCAGCGGCGCGGAAAGCGCGATCGGTTACCGGTTTGCCCATGTGTTGATTGACCATGCCCTGCGCAACCCACCGGTGCCGCCGGGCTTTTGGCGCGGCGTCAACCTCAACCAGAACGCGCTGTACCTAGAGTGCTTTCTTGACGAAGTGGCCCATGCATCCGGCCAGGATCCCTTGGCCTTGCGCCTGCGCTTGATGCAACAGCACCCCAAGCACCGAGCAGTGCTTCAAGCAGTGGCCGACCGTGTGGGCTGGGCGCGACCGGCGCCGGCTGTCGACGGGCAGGCGGTGTTTCGCGGTCTGGCCCAAACCCACGGCTTTGGCAGCTATGTGGCCGCCTGTGCGGAGGTTTCGGTGAGTGCGCAAGGCGCACTGAAGATTCACCGTATCGTGGCTGCTACCGACTGCGGTACGGCGGTCAACCCGCAACAGATCCAGGCACAGGTGGAGGGCTCGTTTGCCTACGGACTGTCGGCCGCGCTCTATGGTGCTTGCACCGTCAAGGACGGGGCGATCGAGCAGACCAATTTCGACCGTTACCCGGTGCTGCGCATGGCAGACATGCCCAAGGTGGAAACCATTGTGATGCCCTCGGGGGGCTTCTTCGGGGGTGTGGGCGAACCCACCATTGCAGTGGCAGCCCCTGCGGTGCTCAATGCCATCTTCGCTGCCACAGGGGTGCGGATACGGCAGTTGCCCCTGGGCCAACAGCGCTTGGCCAGGGCCTGATCAAGCGCCAGCCCATGTCGGCGTGCAGGCCCGCTCTAGGTGGGCTCGTCGATTGGAGGGGGTGGAGGGGGCGGAGGGGGTGGAAGGGGCGGCTCTCAGTGCCAGGAGCCTTTGTTTCACCAAAGTCAGTAAATAATTTGACATAATATACATCGTCGTGCTTTTATGGCCCCCAGCGAGATCGAAGGGCCTGCTCCAGCATCTCGGCGAGGTATTCACGGCCCGCCCATCGGGCTGCGTCCACGGCGTCTTGTCCAGCGGGATTGCGATACCGCAGATCCGCTCCTGCTGCCAGCAAGGCCATCACCACCTCGTCGCGCCCAAAGCGCGCGGCCATGATCAAGGGCGTAGACCCCGAGGGATTGGTCGAATTCAAGTCTGCTCCGGCTTTGAGCAAGACGTGCAAGGTGGCCACATCGCCACCTGAGGCCGCATACAGAATCGGCGACCACCCCGGGCGGTTGACCGCTGCGCCGCGATCGATCAAGCGACGGGCCCAAGCCGAAAAGCCGCGCAGGCTGGCCATCATCAAGGCGGTTTCGTTGCTTACATTGGGTTGATCAACCTTGAGATCTGGATGGGCCATGAGCACCTCAGCCACCGCCAATTGGCCATCCCGCAGGGCCGATATCAAGGCCGGTTCGCCGCGGGCGTTGGGGGTGTTGGGGTCGAAGCCACGGCTCAACAAGGCGGAAACGGTTTTCCCATCATCCAGCCCGACAGCCACAAAAAACCGTTCGTAGACATCCGCGTGAACAGGAAAAACCACCAAACTAGCAGCGAGAACAAGTGCCTGCAGAAGGATTTGAAGCTTTTGCTTGAACTGAGCATTAACCCAAGATCGAATCATAAAAAGCCAATCCCTAACAGGGGTTTATAAGTGACTTTTAAACAAACGGTGGAAATTTTCAGTGGTCGATTCAGCCACCTCTTCAACAGCCAAGCCCCTGAGTTGCGCGACCTGCAAAGCCACCTTGGCCACATACGCTGGCTCGTTGACCTTGCCCCGATACGGCACCGGCGCCAAATAGGGGCTGTCGGTCTCGATCAACAGCCGGTCCAGGGGCACCCAAGCCGCCACATCGCGCAAGTCCTGTGCATTCTTGAAGGTCAAGATGCCAGAAAACGAAATGTGGAACCCCAGGTCCAAGGCCGTGCGGGCCACCTCTGCGGTCTCCGTGAAGCAGTGGAACACCCCACCACAGGCCTGAGCGCCCTCTTCCCGCAGGATGCGCAAGGTATCCGCACTGGCGCTGCGCGTGTGCACCACCAGGGGCTTGTTCAGGGCCTTGGCCGCACGGATGTGGGTGCGAAACCGCTGGCGCTGCCACTCCATGTCAGACACGCTGCGCTCGCCCAGGCGGTAGTAGTCCAAACCGGTTTCGCCGATGCCCACCACCTTAGGGTGCTGCGCGAGTTCCAACAGCAGTGCCTCGTCTGGCTCGGTCAGGTTCTCGGTATCGGGGTGCACACCCACCGTGCAGCACCAGGTCGGCTCTGATTCGGCCAGCGCGCGCACGGCCGGAAATTCTTCGATGGTGGTGGCAATCACCAGGGCGGTGTCTACCTTCGCCTGCTGCATGGCGGCCTTCACCGCCGGCAGCCGGTCTCGCAGCTCCGGAAAATTCAAATGGCAATGGGAATCAACGAACATGGGTTTTCTTGGCCTCACGGGCGGGCCAGCAGTGCCGGCCCTGCAGCACCAGTGACTCGATCAAGAGGCTGGCGTTCCAGGGGTGGTCTTCATGGCGCGCGGTGCGTTGCAGCTGCTGCCACCACGCCCCCAGCGCCTTGGCCCGCGCGCCCGCGGGCAAGGCCTCCTGCGGAAAGTATTGCGCCGGCGCGCCCAGCACCCGAGACATGAGGTCTAGACACACCTTTTGCAGCGTGTCCACCACCCGCGCAACCGGCAGCCCCTGAAACACGTCTGCTCGACCCTGCTGCACCGCAGCGGGCAACTCCGGCCACAAGCGGGTGTCCAGGCCGTCGCGCATCATGGCCAGTGCCTCCTGTGGCCGCCCCCCCGCGCCGCACCACAATATCTCGGGTGTTTCCAAGCCCTGCTCACGCAACCAATCCTGAGCCTCCTGAGGGCAGGGCACCGGCAGAGCCAACATCTGACAGCGGCTGCGCAGCGTGGGCAACAAGGCCTGCGCGTCAAAGGTGCTCAGTACCAGTCGAAGCGCTCCAGCCGGCTCCTCCAGGGTCTTGAGCAAGGCATTGGCCGCCACACGGTTCAAGGCCTGCGCGGGGTACATCACCAGGGCCTTGCCCTGGCCTCGGCTGCTGGTCTGGTGCCCCCAATCAATGGCCTTGCGCACATCCGCCACTCGAATCTCGCGTCCGCCCGATGCCGGCTTCTTGTTGGAGGCTCCTGCCCCATCGCCCTCTTCAGCCACGATCGCCAGCCCCAAGGATGCCCGCATCGCCTCCGGCACCAAGACCATCAGGTCGGGGTGTGCACCGGCCTGCATCAGGTGGCAGGCTTCACAGTGGCCACAGGCCGGCGTGCCCGCAGCGCGCTCAGCCTCGCACAACCACGATTGCGCCAGTACCAGAGCCAGTTCGAACTGGCCGACGCCGGGCGGGCCGTACAGCAGCAAGGCGTGCCCTTGATGCGCCAAGGCCTGCTGGAGTGAGGTGGCCAGCCATGGCAGCGGCAGCGCGCCGTTGGCGTCGATACAGGTGGCCGGCATCGGCACAGAGCCTGCACTCACGGTGCCGTGTCCGGTGCAGTCAAGCGGCCATGGCCAGCCCCGCCTTCAACCTCCGGCCCGGTTGCCCGTTCAACCATGATGCTCAGCACTTGGGCCCCCACGGCCTGCGGTGCAGCCGTGGCGTCGACCATCGCAAACCGATGCGGTTGGGCTTGGCGTCGTGCCTCATAAGCCTGACGCACGCGGTAGAAAAACGCCTCATCCTGGGCTTCGAAGCGATCCGGTTGGCGCACGGCCGCGCGCCGCGCTTGGGCCACCTCGGGGGGCACATCGAACAAAAACGTCAGGTCGGGCTGGCGCTCACCCTGCACCCATTGCTCGAGCTGCGCCAGCACGGCACGGTCAAAGCCACGGCCGCCTCCCTGGTACGCGAAGGTGGCATCGGTGAACCGGTCGCACAAGACCACCGCGCCACGCACCAGCGCGGGCTCAATCACCTTGAGCAAATGCTCTCGGCGTGCGGCGAACACCAGCAGCGACTCGGTCAAAGGGTCCATGGGGTCGTGCAGCACCATCTCGCGCAGGCGCTCGGCCAAGGGTGTTCCCCCAGGCTCGCGCGTCAGCACCACCTCACGGTGGCGGGCACGCCACCACTGCGCCAATGCCACCAGGTGGGTTGATTTGCCGGCACCGTCAATGCCTTCAAGCGTGATGAACAAGGCTGGTCCTTCGCCTAGGGTTGGGTATGGCCAGCCGGCATTTTCTGGTATCGCCACACCGCACGGTTGTGCTCGTTCAAATCCACACTGAAGTGGCTGCTGCCATCGCCCTTGGCCACGAAATACAGCGCGGGTGTGGGATCGGGCTGCACAGCCGCCAGCAACGACTGCGCCCCCGGCATCGCAATCGCATGGGGCGGCAGGCCCCGCCGGGTATAGGTGTTAAAAGGCGTGTCGGTCAGCAGATCGCGCTTGCGCAGGTTGCCATCAAAGGCGGGGCCGATGCCGTAAATCACTGTCGGGTCGGTTTGCAGCGGCATGCCCAGCCGCAGGCGATTGATGAAGACACCGGCTATGAGCGCGCGTTCGTCCGCCTGTCCGGTCTCCTTTTCAACAATGGAGGCCAGCACCAGCGCTTCGGCAGCACTGCGCAGAGGCAGATCGGCGCTTCGCTGTTCCCAGGCCTTGTTCACTTGGCGCTTCATTGCCTCATGGGCCCTCAACAGCACCGTGCGGTCGCTCACGCCTGGCCCATAGCGGTAGGTGTCGGGAAAGAACCAGCCCTCAGCGGGCAGTTCAGGCGAGCCGAGCGCCTTCATCACCGCCTGCGCATCCAGGCCTTGCAGGGTCTGCCTGAGTTGCGGAGTACGCTCCAGCGCCAACCTCATCTGCGCAAAAGTCCAGCCCTCGATCAACACCACCGACTCCAGGCTCTCGTCACCGCGAACCATCTTGGCCAACAAGCCCTGTGGACTCAAGCCGGGTTCGACCGCATAGCTGCCCGCGCGGATACGGCGCGCATCGCCCGACCAGCGGAAATAGGCCTTAAGGGCCCAGGCAGGCTCATCCACGCCCGCGCGCACCCAATCCTCGGCCACGCCGGCGGCGCTGCGTCCTCGCTCGATGTTGAGCTCCACTGCGGGTTTTCGCAGGGACAAGGGTGCCTGAACCCACCACCACAGCGCCGAGCCCAAAGCGGCCAACACCACCACACCAGCAGCCAAAAGGCCCCACCACACGCGCCGAGGGCCGTTGATAGCCGTGGCCGCGCGCCGCGTCGCTGCGGAACGCCGCTCCGCAACCCTCTTGGCGCTTTTGTTCATTGGGCAAATCATAATCAAGTCATGTCCACGCAAGACCACCCTCCCACCCAAACGCCTGCAACTGCCGGTTTGCACACGCGGCCCCAGGCTCAAGCGCTGGGCGAGCCCGATGTTGTGCCCGCCCACTCGACGCACCTGCCCCACTTGTGCGTGGTCGAGGTGCAAGGATCTGACGCGGGCTCATTCCTGCAAGGACAGCTCACCCAGGACGCCCTGTCCATGCAGACCGGTGAAGCACGGGCGGGGGGCTACTGCAGCGCCAAAGGTCGCTTGTTGGCCAATTTTTTGATGCTGCACCCCGATAAGGACCGTTGGTTCCTGCTGACGCATGCAGACCTGCAGGAGGCCTTGGTCAAGCGTTTGAAAATGTTTGTGTTGCGCGCCAAATGCAGCGTGCAGGCCCCAAGCGACTTCGCCGTGTTCGGTCAACTCAGCACCGAGCTCCCCTTGTGGAGCGTGCGCCACGCCGGGCTTGCAGACACCGAACAGGGTGGACACGCCAACCCCGCCTGGGCCGTGGGCTGGTGGGGTGACCGCACCCTGTGGATCACATCTTGCGCAAGCAGCTTTGCGTCAGCGGGTGACCACAGCGCTGCCCACGCCCCGCAGGCCTGGCAGCATGGCGATGTGATGGCGGCTTGGCCGTGGATCGAAGCTGCGACCGTGGATCGGTTCGTGCCCCAGATGGTCAACTTCGAACTCTTGGGCGGCGTGAACTTCAGCAAGGGCTGCTATCCCGGGCAGGAGGTGGTGGCGCGCAGCCAATACCGCGGCACGCTCAAGCGCCGCATGGCGCTCTTTGCCTTGCCGGCAGACAGCACGGCTGTTGCGGCTGCAGGCCTCGAGCTCTTCCACAGCGAAGACCCCGGTCAGCCGGCAGGGTTGGTGGTCAACGCCGCGCGCGATCCCAAGGCCGGGGCGCAGCAACACCTGCTGGCCGAGATCAAGCTGGCTGCTCTGGCCACCGGGGCCGTGCACCTAGGGGCCCCGGAAGGCCCACAGCTGCGGGCCCTCCCCCTGCCCTATCCCATCCCCAGCGAAACGGGGGGCTAGTGTGTGCCTGATGGCCATGGCCTGGCAGGTGCATCCTAGGCTTCCCCTGGTCCTAGCGGCCAATCGGGACGAGTTTCACGACCGAGAGTCGGCCCCCATGGCCTGGTGGGACGGCCAGGGTATCCTGGCAGGACGAGACCTGCGCGCGGGCGGCACCTGGTTGGGACTCAGCCAGGCTGGGCGTATCGCTTTGTTGACCAATGTGCGTGAACCCGGGCCACAAGAGCCCAAGCTGCCCTCGCGCGGCGCGCTGGTTCCCATGTGGCTGCAGGGCGAACCGGCCGCCCCAGAGATGGCCCAGCGCCTGCAAGCGATGCACACCAACGGCTATAACCTCTTAGGCATTGACCTAATGGGATCCGAGGCTCACTGCTGGAGCAATCGCCACGGCCACCAGCACAGTTTGCCACCGGGCCTGTACGGGCTGTCCAATGCAGCACTGGATACGCCCTGGCCCAAGCTGAAACGCCTGAAACACCTGCTCGATGAGGCCTGCCGGCAGCCAGACGGCCTGAGCGACACCCTTATGCGAGCGCTGACCGATCGACAGCGCCCCCATGACGAACAACTGCCGCAGACCGGCATATCCAAAGACTGGGAGCGTTGGCTCTCCAGCATCTTCATCCAAACGCCCCACGGGCGCTACGGCACCCGCTGCTCCACCGTGATCGTCGTCGAACAGCAGGGCCCTCAGGAATGGCAGGTACGGGCCGTTGAGCAAGGGTGGGATGCCCAAGGCCGGGCCAGCAGCCGCGTCGAACTGACTTGGATGGTCACCCGACCAGCAGTGCGCGGCGCATGACCCGGTGTTCGATGCCCGCCTCTTCAAACGCTTCAGAGGCCACCTCGAAGCCCGCGCGGGCATAGAAGTCCTGGGCCGAGGCCTGGGCATGCAAGACGACTTCGCTCAGACCCCGGGTCTGGGCATGGTCACACAGGGTGTGCAGCAGGGCCCGGCCGATGCCAGCATCGCGCACCGTGGTCAGCACCGCCATGCGACCGATCTTGCCGCGTTTCACATCCAAAGGCAGCAAGCGCCCCGTGCCCACCGCCAGCCCCAGCCGATTGCGTACCACCACATGATGCGCGAGCTCATCTAAGCCATCCTGCTCGATCTCCTGAGGCACCCCCTGCTCCTGGACAAATACAGCCCAGCGCAGCGCCGCAGCCTCATCACCCAAGGTGGCCCAGTCGCCCTGCGCCACGGTCACCATGGACTCGCCACGCTCGTAGGCCTGCATCCAATCCCGCAGCGCCAAGGGAACGGGCTTGGAGGTCTGCGCCTTCGGATCTGCAAACACGTACACGATCTCGCCATGAACCAAGCGGCGCTGGCCCTTGAAGGCACAGCCCTGCAAAGTCATAGAAGACGTTCCGAGGCGCAAAAGCCGCATCCCGATGTGTAACTGCTCGTCGTAGCGCGCCGAAGCCTCGTACTCCAACGTGGCCTTGCGCACAAATAGGTCTCCGTCCAGCCCGTGCATGGTCTCGTGATAAGGCATGGCCATCTGCCGCCAGTACGCGGCCACGGCGGTGTCGAAGTACATCAGGTAGTGGCCGTTGAAGACAATCTGCTGCAGGTCGACTTCAGCCCAGCGCACCCTCAAAGAGTCCAGGCAGCGAAAGTCTCGGCGTTCGGGCAAGGGGCGTGGTGCACAGGGCGAATTCATGGGCTTGATCTCAAGGGGTTGGCGGGGCCCAGGCCGCGCGCACCACCTGCGCGCGCCCCTCTTGCGCCTGGTGCGCCTGGTGCAACTCGCGCAAGACTCGACCCATCTTGATGAAATCATGCACCCCCCCGGGCGCGAGTTCCAACTCCAAGTGCACGCCTGCACATCGCAGCCGGTCGGCGCAGGCCAGGCCTTTGTCGACCAAGGGATCGCATTCGCCTAAGCGCAGCGCTGCCGGGGCCACCCCTTGAAGATCCGGTGCCTTAAGAGGTACGAAGCGCCAGTCGGTCCGACCGCAGCGGACGGTGTAGCGGTCAAAGAACCACCCCATAGTCTGAGCTTCGAGCTGCTCGCAAGACACAGTATGCGTGACTCGCTCGATGCCTTGAAGCACCTTTGGCATGCCCGGCGCAAGGTCATCAAGGCGCGCCACGGGCTCAGGGCTTGCACGCAAGCGCCTTGGGTCCTGCACTGTCTGGTTTGCTGTTGCCATAAACACCGTCCATTATTGGCGCCTGCTGGTCGGCCAGCGCCTTAGCCCCGCTTCTTGCTTCTTAGAACACGGCGTGCTCGCCACGTTGGTCGCACACCTGACCCCGGGCCAAGGCCCGGTAATGCTCAACCAAGGTGCGCCGGCCGTACTCAGGCGTGTCCTCGGCGCAGTAGCGTTGCTGTTGCGCGTTCCACACGAGCATCGACTCGGTCGCGTAGTAGCGCCCAATGCGGGCCAACTCAGCCTTGCCGGCTGCCCAAGGCGAGATCCCGCCCGCCACACCCAGCACACCAATGACGGTGTCCATCACGGACAGGGGCACCTGCTTGAAGCGGGGCTCCATCTGCAGGGCCTCGAACAGCAGCAGACCTTGCTGACGCGGCGTCAAGGCCGGGCCCGGTCCCCCAATGGGCAGGATGCACTGGTGGTGCGACGAGTCTTCCACGCAGTCGGCCATGAATTCACCCAAGTCCTCGTCTGCGATGGGCTTGCAGGCGGTCAACTCGCCATTGCCAAACAAGAGGAAGGGCCGCCCCCGCCTCAAGCGCTCGACCTGACCTGAAAGCGACTTGAAAAACGCGGTTGGCCTGACGATGCAGTAGTTCAGCCCCGATTCGATCAGGGCCGCCTCGAAGGCCAGCTTGGCCCGCTGAAAAGCCAACTGTGGCTTTTGCACACACAAGGCCGATAGCAGCACCACTTGGCGCACGCCCGCTTCGCCGCAGGCTTGAAGGGCCTGCACATGGCCAGCATGGTCCACCGCCCAAGCGTCCTGCGGCGCGCCGGTTCTGGAGGCCAGGCAGGACACCCAGGTGTCGAACCGTTCGCCGCACAAGCCCTCTTGGCGCAGCGAGACCGCATTCAACGGGTCACCCTCGCGCAGAGTAAGACCAGGCAAGGCCCGCAAGCGATCGAGGCCGCTTGGAGTGCGGAACTGCTTGGCCGACGCTGGCCTCACCAGGGCCACGACCTCATGGCCGCGGGCGGTCAGGGCCGCCGCCGTGGCCTGCCCAATGGTGCCCGTAGCCCCCAGCAAGAAGATGCGACGACTGCCCATAGACCAAGGGTACTCCAGCCGCCTTCACTTCAGTGGAACTGATCTTCTTCTGTCGAACCGGCCAGCGCCTTGACACTGGAGGCCCCGCCCTGAATCACCGTGGTCACATCATCGAAGTAGCCCGCGCCGACCT
>SXGQ01780047.1_pt1 | contig 10078 bp, 7 predicted proteins | sample 3178371 | NCBI WGS metagenome assembly SXGQ01 (sample SAMN11356859, study PRJNA531348) | freshwater metagenome | isolation source: freshwater sample F1-20 | place: China: Fuxian Lake, Yuxi | collected 2017-12-25 | reverse complement strand
GAGTTGGGCCCGATGGAGCACCACCATCGGTTGGTAAAATAGGACGACGGGGTTGTTCTAATAAAACATTAGCAACCGCACTTATACCTTTGGGGTTAGATGCAATTTCGGTTGATACCCCACCAAACACACCGGAGGCATCTGCCGCCTGAAGTACGAATGGGTCTGCTCTATACACCTCTACAACGGGAGTTCCATCAAAAGATTTACTCCACCTACTACCCCTTGCGATTATATAATTACCATTTGGCTGTATTTCTGATGGTCGTAACGCATCACCCAAATTGGAGGTATCATATCTAAATATTGATTGACCAGCAGTAGAGCCCGATTCTATTATGTATATTGGTGGTTCACCTATATAACTCAATGAAGTACCCGATTTCCATATGCGGGCTTTTGAAAATGTGTATCCAGTAGGTCTATAAGAAACTACTGTTAAATCAGGACTTCGCGGTTCAACCCGTGCCCCAAATTGTTGAACTACCGGAGTGGGTTGTGGTTGAAAGTTGGAAGCGGGGTCTAGTGTGGTACTAATTTCTGGCAACACACCGGAATAGTTAGATGCCATACCAGAATAATTCTGATTTGCCATTGAACTTCCCGGTTGGGGAGCGGGACGAGGTTGAAATTGCGGTGTAGGAACTATTGGAATAACCCCTCCCTTGTGCCTAATAGGGTATGGTGATACCACTTCCATTGGGCTAGGTACGCCCGGCCAATGTAACTTATTTCGTTCTAATATATGTGGTTCTATTAATATACCCGAATAATAATTTGCTCTTGCAGGTATTACCTGGTCTATTTGTGAAAATATACTATCATCGTAATTTGATACAAGATTTAACAATAAGTTTGCAGGCGATAAGTCCTGATAACGAATATTTTCGGATGTGTTTAGGTATCCAAAATATTGGGATGATGTAATTCTTAGTGTTGGGTAGTATGTCTTTCTTCTATCTATTGGGTCACCAATCCATTGGTCTATAAGTGAATAATCTCCCGTAGATTGAAAACTCCAAGAATACATATGCGCATTCAATGTATCAGTTGTTGAGAAATAAACACCTAACAAGTTAGAGTCCAATGGAGCATCATCAAATTGCGAAGTTACTCTACTACTATCCGTATCTAAAAATTCTCCGTTTAGGGTTGATGATTCAATTCTAATTTTATTATTAGTGCTATTTTGCAACATCCCACCAACAAAAAACTGATTATCATGCACACTCAAACTTTGTGTTAGAATAGGACCGCCATACTCTTTGATTTTTAAAAACTCTTCGGAAATACCATAGCATGACATTATGGTTTCAATTGATTGTCTTGTTCCCTTTGTTTTATAAATGTAAGGTAAGTTGTTTAACAACCTGCGCCATATCTCATACTTTACTTTTTGCTTTGGTTTTACTACCACCGAACCTGAAATATTCATAGATGCGGTTGTTGGTAATATACTACCTGAGGTACTAGTTCCTAATGTATAATCCCATAAATTAGATGTTCCATACCCATCGGCCAATTTCCACCCCATTGAGTTTGCTACACTATACAATAACTCATCAGGCATACCATCATCAGGGTGTTCCTGCCTTTCATTTATAGATGTCATTTCCCTAACAGCATTCCATATCATATCAAAGAAATGCCCTACCATATCAATAAATTTGATATAATCAGTATTTAAAATATCCTCCGCAATAGCAAATGGTATAAGTTTTGAAAGTTTAGAACCATTATCAGTATCGAATAAGGATGCAGAACTATAAACTCCGGCATACCACCCCTCAACTTCGGGTGAGTTATATCCGTATAATTGGTAAGGTTTTGTAGATATTTTGGGATATGGAACAATACTATTTTCAACTGGGTAATGAGTATATAAAGATGATGATTTATACCCATTAGATACATAAGAGCCTGAACCCTGATAATATAACCAACTTTCAAACCCATCAAAATTTGATATAAGATTATCTCTATTTAAAACTGATTGCGATATATTAACATTGGAATATTGACCTGTAACCGAAGTAAGTGTTGCAATCCTTGCATTATATTCTTCTATTTTTTGGATTTTATTCATAAATACATCTAACCTCTCAACGGCAGATGAATACTTTATAAAGTTTTTGAATCCCGAATAATCAATGTTTAAGTTTTGCGGTTTTTCACTAAAATACTTATCTACCAATTGATTAGATGCGCTTAGGGGTAGTAAATCCTTCCATGATTTATAATCAGTATAAATTGAAGCACCCCACCCATCCAATGGTATATTGAAATTGGGTTCTGACCAAAATGGTATTTCCAAATCACCCAATATCCTCCATGCAATAATCTTTTCAATATAAGATTTCTGCAACCTACCATAAATACCAACCCGCCTACCTTCTTCTATTTCATCCGGCAACGGCTTGTGTAATTTTAATATTAAATTTGTAAATGCATATTGTGCACCAGATGTGGTGTTTATAACACGGTATGGAACTCCTCGTGTGTAAATATTCAATCTAAATGGCCAAATACTGGTCGGTATTGGTGTGAAATTAATGTTTAAATCCGGAAAATAATCATCATCCACATAAACACCATCTTTACTATCAGCTGGTCTTTGTAGTTTCCATTGATTCGTTTCTAAATCTATAATTTTTTTCCAAGTATTTAACCAAGCTCCTACTTGCAATGCAATTGTAGCATGAACTCTCATATACCTTTCTATTACTCTACCTTCACCATTATTCCTTTTTCGAGATGGTAATGCATCCCATTGGGCATCTAAATCAATTAAGTTTCTTTTACATTCATTCACTAAAAACTCTGCAGCATCCAATGAACTATTAGTTAAATTCCCTAACGCAACACCCCGCCTCCATGTGTTACCATTATATAAACGATTTAATGAGTTTTGATGATAACCTATTATTTCTTCATAGGCCCGTACAGTACGTTCAAGCTCTCCTTCAAAAGTTTCTTTGTTCCCAATAAGAATACCACCACCTATCAATGCAGCAACAATAAGAGCTATTCCCCCAGTAGCCACACCGGCACCTACTACTGCCCCACCGGCTGCTCCAGTGGCTGCTCCGGCGGCTGCTCCAGCAAGACCACCACCTGCAGCCCAAAAAGCGGTTGAAAAAGTAGCAGTAGCGGCCGCTTGGAGTGCCGAACCGGCTACGAAAGCAGCACCACCAACACCCAACGCTCCAGCAAAATACCCAAGACCACTTCCCGGTGGGTCATATTCTTCACCCGTTGATATACCAGTTGCAAGTGCCAACCCCGCTATGTATCTTCTTTCCCATCGTTCTTGCCTACGATTTTTCTGATTATCTATTAAGGTTTTTACTATACCATCAATTTGAGAAATACGTTGATTGAGTCCAATTCCCGTTGTTCCTAAAAAATTTGGTAATCCATACCAAAAATAAAACGGAGCACCTAAATTATTAGTGCTTTTATTATATGGGGGTTCGGTATATCCGATTGTATAATCGGTTTCGGTATATTGTTCGATATACCAATTTAAATCTTCCTTTTCATCTAATTGTGGTGGACTTTCTTGCAATGTTTTGGTAGATGGTGGTGCTCCTAACCTCCAAAATGCAGCCCTACCAGTCGAAGTACCGGTTGATTGATAGTATTCAGCAAAGTAAGAACCTCTCCTACCATCCTGATCTCGATTAAATGTTGAACCTGAAACATGAACATTAACCCAAATAGTTTTTAACCCATTAAAAAATGATTGTGGGTATGGAGCGTATTTAGTTTTAGTTCCCTCAAAAAGAATATGGGATATATCTGATATTTGGTTTTCACCACAATTTAATAAAAACTCTTCTTTACCAATACCATAGGTAAATATATTTCCACTTGAGCTTACTAGACCTACGGGCGTAAGTAAAGTTTCATCATCATAAAACTCTTTAAGAGTAATGATAGATTCTTGTAAACCTATTTGGTCCTGCCACTTATCTCTAATTTTTACTTTTACTTCCGTTCTATCCGATGATATTTCTTTAATCACTAATTGAGGTTGCTCTACATTTCCGGCAAATTTGTACATGGTATTGTAAACCATATTATAACTTCCCTGGTCAAATCCCATTGAACGTAAATCCTGTTCGGGATTTAAATAAAATAAACTACCAGACTTTTCAATAGGTTCATCATAAAAGGACTCTAATAATACATCATCCGAGTAAACATGCACTTCCTTTAATATACCTGCAGTCCTACCGACAGCAACGTTACTAGTAATTCTTAAATTTGGTATAATAGTACCATCTATGACCGCATCAATACTACCAGTTAATGGTTCTATTAAGTTTCTATCCTTTTCTAAAAAAGTTTCACCATAGGTAGGAGATATACCTAATACTTCATCTATATTTTCGAATCTATCTAATGACATTTTTGTTTATCTCCACCAATTTATTAACAATCTTCAGCTTGTAAAATTTTACCAGTACCAACCTCTAATTTAAAAGCGCGCTTAATACCACCGGCACTAAAAGCAAACCAATCTTTTGTAACATTGTAAGTTGTTTCATTCAAACTAAATGTAATAGTTATTATTTGTGAATAATTTGATATGTTTTCCATTTTTTTAGTTTTAACAATTAAGGTGGGCAATTGCCCAGATTAGAGATTCTACCAATCTGCGAAAGATCGAAGGTGATAACTTTTATTGGTTCGTTAGATGTAGGTGTACTACTAGAAGCGTATACATGATACATATTCGGTGGGAGATATATTGGGCTCGATCCAGAAATAGAATTTGGTGGAGCTTCATATATAATATCACCAACGACTAACTGATTAACTGGTTTATTCGCATATCCAACAACATTTCTATTAGTATTGGAACGAAGATCATTACACTCGTTCACAACCCCCGCTTGCCCATACCCTGCCCACCGTCCCGACAATAATGTACCATACAAAGGGAAAGATCCGGGTGGTGGAGGTGCTGGTGGTGTGGGTGACCACCCACCAGGTGGGGTTGGTGGACCGCCACTACCAGTTGATAGATATTTAAATTCTAACGCCGGAAAACTTACCTGAGTTACATCAAACGATACAAATACCTGATTAAAAGGTAATTCAAATTCATCTTTTTGTGGTAATGGGTATTGTTCGTTGTATGAATCTTCATCAAACTTTTCAACAAATGGTTCTAAAAATACCTTACCATACTCCAAGTTAGAAGATGTAATTTCATATGAAACTATCTGCCCAAAATCGTTTCTTGTTATTTCTCGTTCCATTACTATCTAACTAATCTAAAATAAAAATTGTCTATATAATATTGTTTATTTCCACCATCATCTATACGAATCATAAATTCATAATATCTTTCAGGTTGCAGTGTATCAAACCAAAAATCGAAATAGTTTCCATCTCCATCACAGCTTAATTTAGTATAAGTAGTATCAAACGGAATAATTACATATTTGCTTTCACCATCCCTTAAAGACCAATATGAGGATGAAGGTAAATATTTGATAGTTGATACTGCCCCACTATTACTAAATGTTCGTTGCGGATATCTTTCTCTACCATATACCCTAATCCGTTCTTTTGAATCTTTTACATACTGCGATTTTAATGTGGGTAAATAAACTATAATATTAGATGTGTTTAATTCCACCAAAGAAGCCGTAGTAAATGTAGTGTTGTCCCACCGAGTTTCTAAAACAGGTGAATATATCGTATTGGTATTCGATGAAAAATATTTGGCAGAACCTAATTTGAATATTGAAGATGATTCATCGGTTTGCGGTAACTTAATCATAAACCCATTATTTGGTCTACTGCCACTCAATATATCATTTACATAATGAGTAATATCAACATTTATATCCGATACATTTCTTGTAAACGATTGTGAATATGTGGTGTTGTTTACCGATGAAGTAAACCAATTACCACCGCCATAGTTTGTTCTATAAAAAAAGTCCGAATTACCTACTGCCAAACTCCACGAAACATCAGTCTGCCTATTATACCAATTTACATCATTTTTGTTTATGGGTGTATCATAAAATCTACCAACCCCATCCGACCAACTCTGCGATATTGGATAAACCTCCAAAGTATATGTTGTTGGTATTTCCACCTCTTCAGTAGATACCATTTTCAAATAATGCTTTATATCACTACCCGATATAATACCATTTGATATTGATTGGGAGATTGACGATAAATTAAACTTAATTAGTATTCTACTATTACCTAAAAAAATATCAGTATTGGTTGCATCATACAACTTTCTGATTTCCAATATCTCATCATTACTTACATTTTGTAATTGACGGACACTATCTTCATATATGGTAGTATCATTAGAGGGGTATATTCTATTTATCATTTATTTCTCCCTTAAAACAACGGAACTACACGCCCCTTAATATCCACATCCGGAAACTTAACTTCAAAGATAGCAGGGTCTTTGGCCGGATATATAATACCATTTCGGGTTGCATTTTTGATGTTATACCGTTTTTCCGAATACTCACCACCATACTTATTCACAATTTGTAATCCACCATCACCCCCAGTGGAAGGTCTTACAACCGTCTGAACACCATCTACTTTATCCAAAAGAACATATACATCGGATAGTAATATGGGTTGATTTATCTGCCACTTATCAATATTGAAATAATTTTTTAATTCCGAAACACACCTCAGCAATACCTCATTTGCATTGTAGTTGGGTAAAACCACCACCTCAAACTCAATCCCAATGTTTATTATATTACCATCCAAAATATTGATAGCATCAGTTAGTATCCTATAAAAAGACATGTAGTTTTTAAGGTTTTGCTTTGTAGCTTGATTTAAATTGGCCAATGCACCTACATTGTTTTTACCCAATGCAAACAAGTTTAACCCCAACCCATTCAATGTTGCTATTTTAGAAGTACTTCTATCCTTATAATCAGGTATTACATACACCTTTGATATCGAACCAAATTGTGGGGGTAATGAATACGCTCTAACCGTATAATCATTCAATGTAACTGCACGATTTTGTGTTGGGAAAAACGATATTGCCTGCTGCCGTATTTCATCAACAGTTTCGGAAAACTTACCACCGGATGATGGTTCTTCATTTACTGCAGCAAGAGAACCCCTAACTTCATTAGAAACTGCTTCTTGTATGGGGGTTCCTGATGGGAGGTTATTTTCAATATTTACGGATGATATATTAGATAAATCCCGTGCAGGTACATTATCACCAACACCCGTACCAACTCTGTAAACAACAGTTAGTGTGGTATTAGCAGGAGCTAATCCATATTCAGCCGTATACAAAAAGTTTGATGGGTCTATCGAATTTACTATATTATCCAACCTAAGATTTAGTTTTGGGTCAGGAACCAAATCTACCATATTTGTTGATAACCCGGAACCAAACTGAATTGATAACGAACCATCATCTTCTATACGGGTAATATACCTTTTTGGTATTTTTTTGAGTTTTAAAACATATGGAGTTTCTTGGCTATAATCTTCTAATCCGGTATTATTACCACTAATATTTCTTACCTGCTCAAAAATTGTTTGCTGTCCAAGAAAATCAACTTTTGTCCACAAATCACCATTTGAATCAGTTATACTAACCACATCAATCAACCCTTCTTCTGATATGTTGATTTTATCATATGGTCGAGGTGTTCCAAATGTAAAAGTACGAGTTACTAATTCACCACTTATCGCTTCAACCTTTTTCTTCAATAAAAACCTTATTGGGATATTACTATTATCAATTTGATAAACGGATACTTCTAATGGGTCAAAAAATGATGATGAATATGAAAAATCAACCTTTTTCTTTGTAGAAAATACAACATTTGGATTAGATGTTGATGTTACCTGCATCCCTTCCTTTACTACAAGAGCATAACTTAAATCAGGTTGATTGTTTATGGCAGGTACTAATTGATATACTGATAAGATTGTTGTTGATGGAGAATATAACTTTGGGGTATATCCAAATGATTGAGCTAACGAAATTACATTTTTTCGTTCCTTTGCTTGCTCTAATATACTTTCTCTTAATTGGGTATCGGTATAATACGATAACACATCCCCAACATAAGATGCCATCTCCATAAACATCATACCTGGAGATGACTCATTAAAATCGTTATATGTGTTTGGGTAATATTGTTTGGCAAAATCTATAAGATTTAACCGTAATCCTCCAAAATCCCTACCTAATAAATTAACTTCTTTTGTTGAATTATTTAACATTTACTACTCCTAAACTATTGATAACCCACCCTGGCCATCAACTTCTAAAATTATGGTTTGATTTGCACCCTGCTCCGTAACTCTAAAACGAACTTTTATAGATACCCTATTATAATCAGGTTCGGTGTTTACTTCAACCCCATCCAATAAAATATATGGTAACCAAAACTCAATATCTTCTGTTAAAGAAGTTTCCAATGCAGAACCCAAATCATCATCTATGTTTTCAAATAACAATGAATAAATGTTGGCACCAAAAAGTGGTTGAAATGGTCGTTCACCTTTTATTGTTAATAGTAAACCCTTTAAGTTAGATATGGCCTGTTGTTCGGTTGTATAGCTGGATTTAAATAAACTCCTACCCCCAATATTTTGTAGATTAGAACCTGAAATATTGCTACTGGAAATAAAATTATAATTAATACCGGAATACCCACCAAATGGTAGTAATATTCCAACTGCACGATTTTTATCTAAATCAATGGGGTTATATCTATATTCAATTCTACTTGCCACTCATTACCTCTTCTTTTTATTATTCATTACCTTCATAAGTTGCGAATAATCTCGTGTAAGAGCATTTACAACGGAAGCACCTGCTTCAGTTTGTGCTAAAGCATCCACCGATACAGACCTACCTTCTGAATCCTGAATAGTAGATTGGTTCATCGTACTACCTACTGCAAAAGATTGTGCCATATCAGATGTAAATGTTCCACCACTATTTATGTTTCTCCACTCACCACTTTGATATGTTTCATTTAACACTTCGGTAAGAGGTGATTTTTTTGTAAATAATGGTTTTTGGATTTTTTTAGTTCCTTCAAAAATATGCTCAACATCTAATGGGTCTTTTTTAACGATAGAAGTAACCCTTTTTACCGAATTACCCCGTAATTCATGTAAAAGCGATTCCTTCATGGATTTTCTTTCCACAATGAGTTGCTTTTTAACCTCATTCTCAACAATCAGCTTAATTGCTTTTAAAAGTTTTTTAGTATCCATAGTAATAAATATAATTTTTTGTAATAATTAACTCCATAAAATTGGAGGACCGCCTGATACTGAATATGTGCCTGTTCTAAACCACCCATCAATAGCAGTTGAAAATAATCCAATAAACGATTCTTTGGTTTGTGGTAATGACAATATTGATATTATAAATGGTGATGGTGATATGGGTGGTGGTATTGCAACAAAACCAGGATTTTGAGTTGATATAATTGGTATTAATCCTAATTTGTAAGTATCTAAAGCTAATGGTAAAACAACTTTTAATGGATTTAAATATGTTGTTAAATTTAATGTGTCTATAAACTGAGTATCTAATTCAGATTTTAATGGGCCCAATATGATAGGAAACATTGTATTTAAATATCGTGTTATAGCAATACCAATACTATCACCAGCACCTTTAATATCTGTTCTATTGGTAATAGAAAAAAGTTCTCTTTGAAGATAATTTACAGACAATGGCATTAGATGTTTTTTAATTTTTTTAGTATATTCGCTAATCCTGGATGTGGTCCAGTTGGCCCTACTGCAGTTGAAAATCCACCATTTGCCAATATTTCTAAAACTTCTACTATTAAATCAACGGATGTTTTTGATTTGGGTGTTGAAAAAAATATATCTTCTTTTGCCGAAATAATAACACTATCTGATTTACTATTAAATACCAACCTATTTGAATTGATAATTACTTGCGAACTATTATAGTTACCCACCAATTTATCAGGACGTATTATACCTACCGTATTTGCTAATTTTAATTTAACCCTTTGACCATCTGTCAACCAAATACAACTACTAT
>SXGQ01298695.1_pt1 | contig 10079 bp, 7 predicted proteins | sample 3178371 | NCBI WGS metagenome assembly SXGQ01 (sample SAMN11356859, study PRJNA531348) | freshwater metagenome | isolation source: freshwater sample F1-20 | place: China: Fuxian Lake, Yuxi | collected 2017-12-25 | reverse complement strand
GCGAAGTTCAAGAGATGAACAAGGATGATTCTAAAGAGGATAAAAAAACAGATCCAAGTTCTGAAAAGTAGCTTTTATGAGTAAGCAGCGTGGCGGCAAAATGCCACTGCTAGATCATCTTCGTGAATTTCGCAATCGGTTGATGAAATCTCTACTGGGAATTGTTTTGGCAGCAGTTGTTGGTTGGTATTTTTATCAGTCCATAATCAGATTATTAACATTGCCGTTTTGCGATCTAGGAACCAATAACGTTCCGTCAGATGGAAAATGTGGCGATTTGTATGTGAATGGAATTCTGGGGCCATTTAATCTGCAAGTGAAGATATCTTTACTAACTGGTGTTATTTTGGCTGCTCCGATTTGGATTTATCAAATATGGTCGTTTATCACACCAGCGTTACATCGAAAAGAAAAAAGAGTTGCGGTGATTTTTTCGTTAATAGCCACACCGTTATTTGCTACGGGTGCCGTGTTGGCTTATTTAATTTTGCCACATGCGGTTGATGTACTTCTTGGGTTTACTCCCGATAACCTAGGCAATCTCGTTAGATTTGATGAGTACTTAGATTTCGTTTTGCGCTTGATACTTATTTTTGGAATTGCCTTTGTTTTGCCGCTCTTCTTAGTAGCATTAAATTTACTCGGAGTATTGTCAGGCAAATCCATTCTAAAACCTTGGCGTACTGCTGTTTTTCTTTGTTTTGTCTTTACCGCAGCATTTACACCTACTCCTGATCCAATAACCATGACGTTGCTAGCAATACCTTTGTGCCTCATTTACTTTCTAAGTGGATTATTTGCTTTGCTCACAGATAAAAGAAGATCGAAGAAAACGATTGTTAGTCTGGAAGCATCATCGATAGATAAACCAGAATCAATCTAAATGTGGCTCTTAGTTGTAAATTCGAAGGCGGGAAAGGGTAGAGCCAGTAAATTAGCGGGTAAATTTGAGGTACTTCTGAAAAGCAATAATCTGCCATACGAAATAATAAATAAGGCGACTTATGAAGAAACTTTTTCAGAGTACCGATTAAGTATTTCATCAGGAAAATTTGAAAAAGTTGTAGCCATTGGTGGCGATGGCTTGGTTAATTTATGCCTCCAGGAGGTTGCTGAGCAAAATATTGGTTTATCAGTTATCCCAGCTGGTACTGGCAACGATTTCGCTAGGGCTGTCGGTTCACATAAGAAATCAGTAAATGAAATATTCAATGTAGTCCGCTCTCAAGATCCAACCACTATAGATTTAGGATTGGTAACCGGAGCTTTCGGTAAACGTTGGTACGTACAAGTGCTAAGCACGGGATTTGATGCTTTAGTTAATAACTTAGCAAATAGAATCAATTGGCCTAGAGGGCAAATGAAATACACCTTGGCCACAGTATTGACTTTAGCCAGGTTTAAACCGATCCCATATGAATTGATAATTGACGGTAAGCAGTTTAAGCAAGATTTTATGTTGCTTTCTGTAGCAAATGGAGAAACTTATGGTGGAGGGATGCGTATTTGTCCTGATGCTTCAAATTCAGATGGGATTTTCGATATTTTGCTTGTGCATCCAGTTTCAAAAATAGTATTGCTTAGTATTTTTCCAAAGGTATTTACAGGTAAACATGTGCCTCATCCAAAGATAGACATCATTCGCGGGAAAAAAGTGCAAATCTCCGCAGATGCTTCAGCTTTTGCTGATGGGGAATTTGTCTCAAAACTTCCCATTGAGATTACGAATGTTAAAAACGCGCTTAAAACTTGGCTTATGTAATGACCTTATCGCCTGCTGAAAGCTACGCTTTGCACAAATCAAAGGGTAAGTATCCAAAAACCCAAAAATTCTCTGAAAGTTTTCCATTCGAATTGGATTCTTTTCAAATTGAAGCCTGTCATGCTTTAGAAAATGGGAAAGGAGTGCTTGTCGCTGCGCCAACTGGAGCTGGCAAAACAATTATTGGTGAATTTGCTGTAGATCTGGTTATTAACTCTGGCGGTAAATGTTTTTATACAACGCCAATAAAGGCGCTCAGTAATCAAAAATTCACGGAATTATGCGCAAAATATGGTGAATCCAAAATTGGATTACTTACTGGGGATACTTCCATTAATTCAGATGCGCAGATTGTCATCATGACTACAGAGGTTTTAAGAAACATGATCTACTCCAACTCTAAAACGATAGATGATCTTAAATATGTAGTGATGGATGAGGTTCATTATCTGGCAGATAAGTTCAGGGGAGCGGTTTGGGAGGAGATTCTTATCCATCTGTCTGATGCCGTTCAAATTATTTCTCTTTCAGCAACTGTTTCAAACGCTGAAGAGTTTGGCGAATGGTTGCAAACGGTCCGTGGTGAAACCGAAGTAATTGTTAGCGAAATAAGACCCGTGCCGCTTTATCAACATGTTTTATTTGGTAATCGTTTACTTGACTTATTTGGTGAGAATCAGAAATTGAATCCAGAACTTACTCGACTCGAGCGAGATTCATATCGGCAAGTACGTGGTAATTGGCGGGATAAACCTAAAGGACCTAAACCTTTAATGCGCTCTGAGGTGATTGAAAAATTAGATCGCGAGGGACTTCTTCCAGCAATTACCTTTATCTTCTCCAGAAACAACTGCGATGCAGCAGTCCGACAGTGTTTAGCGGCTGGCATAAAACTTACTAACACCGAGGAACGAAAGATTATTCGAAGTGTCATATCCAAAAATATGAAGAATTTGGCTGAAGAAGATTTAGTTGTGCTCGGCTATTACGAATGGGCAGATGCATTAGAGCGTGGAATAGCCGCGCATCATGCGGGTTTACTTCCAGCTTTCAAAGTAACAGTTGAAGAGTTGTTCCAGCAAGGTTTGGTTAAAGCAGTTTTTGCTACTGAAACATTAGCTTTAGGTATTAATATGCCGGCGCGAACGGTTGTGCTCGAAAAACTTAGTAAATGGAATGGTGAGGGCCATGTTGCAATTTCTCCCGGTGAATACACGCAATTAACTGGCAGAGCAGGACGACGTGGTATCGATATTGAAGGTAATGCAGTAATACTTTGGAACAATGATTTAGATTCTACTTCGGTTGGGGGTTTAGCCTCCACGAGAACCTATCCACTTAAAAGTTCCTTCAAGCCAACATACAACATGAGCATCAATCTAATCTCACAATTTGGTTCATCTCGAGCCAGAACATCTCTTGAATCTTCCTTAGCGCAGTTCCAGGCGGATAAGGCGGTTGTTGGTTTGGCAAAACAGATTAGAAAAAATGAAGGAGCTCGTGATGATTTGTTTAATCAATCCAAGTGCGATCAAGGGGACTTTGTCGAATATTCCAGCATGCGAGCGGCAATTAAGAAGTTAGAAACCGATAGTAAGCGCAGTAAGAGAAAACGGCATGAAATTGAAGAAGAAATAGGAAGTATTCGTAAACGCATGAAGAATCATGCCTGTCATAGTTGTCCGGACCGTGAAAATCATTCAAGAATCGCCGAGCGCGCACAGAGACTGCAACGAGAAATTGATGGTTTACAAGAACGGATTAATTCTCGAACAAATGTGATTGCAAAGCGGTTTGATCGAATTAAACTTATTTTAGATAAGTTTGGGTATATAAATAACGATGCAATCGCTCAGTCTGGCAAAATGTTAGCTAAGATTTATGGGGAAACTGATCTTTTGATTGCAGAATCCATTCAAGCTGGCGTTTTCAACCAATTATCTCCAGCAGATTTAGTAGCGGTTATATCTAGTTGTATTTATGAGTCAAGGAATGAAGAGGCAGCCAAGGTACCTCGTGGGGAAGTTCAGAATGCGTTGGCTACTATTTCAAAAATCTACGGCAAGATTCATGAAGCCGAAAGTGATCTGAACTTAGAACCTATGCGGGCGCCAGATTTTGGTTTTTGCTGGGCATCCCATAAATGGGCCAGTGGGCACTCTTTAACTTCAATTTTAAAAGGGAGTGATCTTACGGTCGGAGATTTTGTTCGATCAATGAAACAAATCATTGATTTACTGCGGCAATTGAGGGCTGCAGCGCCAGATCTTCAGGTTGTAATTGATCAAGCGTTAGCAAAAATTGATCGTGGTGTCATAGCTTATGCGGGGGCAGCCGTATGACTTTAATGCTTTTGGATAGCGCATCGCTTTGGTATCGAGCATATTTTGGAATGCCAGACACCTTGGTGTCACCAGCTGGAATGCCAGTCAATGCAATTCGCGGATACTTAGATATGACATCAAGATTATTGGTGAAATACCAACCCAATCGTTTAGTTGCTTGCTTAGAAGGAAACTGGCGACCATCTTGGCGTGTGGATCTATTTCCTGATTATAAATTAAATCGTCTTGATGAAACTGGCGCTGAAGAAGAGCCAGACACCTTAGGCCCACAGATTCCAATTTTATTAGATGTATTGGATGCCCTTGGAATTCCGATGGTTGGAGTGGATGATTATGAAGCTGATGACCTGATGGCCACTTTCAGCGTTAAACAAAATGGACCCATCAGAATAGTTACAGGCGATCGTGATTTATTCCAATTAGTTGATGATAAACGTGATGTTAAAGTGGTTTATTTAGCAAAAGGCATTTCAAATCATGATCTAGTAGATTTGAATTGGATTGAGAAAAAATATGAAATTCCAGGTGATAGATACTCTCTTTTCGCAATGATTCGAGGTGACTCATCCGATGGTCTGCCTGGAATTCGTGGCATTGGCGAAAAAGGTGCTGCAACAATCGCGAATCTGTTTAAATCTTTGCCCGAAGTTATGACAGCTGCTCTATCCGGTGATGATCGTTTAACTCCAAATCTCCGTAAGAAATTATTGGAAAGTGCAGATTATGCACTAATCGCTCCGAAACTGGTTGGTTGTGCACTTGATGTAGCAATTCCAGAGATGAGGATAGAGCTACCTACCAAGCCAGCTTCATTTGAAAAGATTATGGCTTTGAAAGATGAGTTTGGATTAGGCGCAAGCATTGATCGAATAATTTCGGCTTTGGGTTGGGTATAAATGAGATATCTTGCGGCGATATTTTTTGCAGCGCTGGCCTCACTTTCTTTTGAACCCTATGGAATATGGCCACTAGCTTTAATTGGATTGGCTGGTTGGTTTACGCTTTTAACACAAAATAGATTGAAATACCGAATTTTTCTATCATATCTCTTCGGTGCCTGTTTACTTCTTTTGAACCAGCATTGGACCGGTGTTTATGTAGGAAATCTTCCTTGGTTGATCTTGTCTTTATCGCAAGCTGTAATTTTCATAATGCCGGCATTTTTTGTGAGAAAAGGTGCCAAATACAATCAATACTTATTCGCTTTGTCTTATGTTTCAACTGAATTGCTTTTAAGAACTGTTCCATTTACTGGTTTCGGATGGACTCGATTGAGCTTCACGCAGGTTGATTCTCCTCTTGCTGTCATATATCCAATCGGTGGAGTTGCTTTAGTTGCGCTTGTGCTGGCCTTAGTAAGTAGTGCACGCAAATTTAGATCTTTTGTTATTGCAGCTTTAATTCCGGCAGTATGTTGGTTCATCCCAGCAAATGTTCAAAACGAAGAATCAATATCAATTGCTTTGGTTCAAGGGGGAGTGGTTAATCTTGGTTTGGATTTCAACAGTAAACCACAAGAGGTTTTTAAGCGTCATCTAGATCAATCAATCTCATCAATCAAACCAAATGAGGTAGATTTAATTATTTGGCCAGAAAATGCAGTGGATGTAGATGTGAATACAAACCCGCAAGTAAATGATTCAATCAAGAATTTATCTACGATATTAAATACTCCTATTTTGATCGGAGCTGTTACCAAATCGATTGATGGGCCAAAAAATCAATCAATTCTCTATAACTCAGCCAAAGGACAGATATATACAAAGCGATATCTGACTCCATTTGGTGAGTATCTGCCGCTGAGATCTGTCGCCGAAAAGGTTTCAAAATATTCATCTCAAATAACAGATTTCAAAGCAGGGGAGCAAAATACAGTTTTTGATGTTAATGGAAATAGATTTAATACTTTAATATGCTACGAATTGATTAACGACATTTTTGTTGCTGAAGCCAGAAATAATTTTCTTGTCGTACAAACAAACAATGCAACCTTTGGTGATACCAGTCAATTAGATCAGCAACTAAATATTGCCAGAGTGCGGGCATTAGAATCTGCTCGAGAAATTGCATATGTTTCCACCACCGGCACAACTTCTTTTATATCACCCCAGGGTAAGATTCTCAGTAGTTTAGATAAGTTCAAACCAGCAACACTTAAGAGTCAACTTAATGCTACTCAAGGCCTAACATACCGTCAGTCTTTTGGTCATCTTGTAGAGCCATTGGCTATGATTGTTTTACTAGGTTTGCTTTTGCTAAGGGTTAGGAGAGGTTCTTGATCCCAGTATTAGTTGTTATTCCAACCTATAATGAGTCTGAAAGTATTAGATCCCTATTAACCCGTTTAGATGCGGCTAGGAAGTCAATTTCCCATAAGTTTGATATAGATATCTTGCTAGTTGATGATGACTCACCAGATAAAACAGCTGATATTGCTAAATCAATGAATTTATCCGGTTTTTCGATACTTAATCGCAAAGTTAAATCAGGATTAGGTCCAGCGTACTTAGCAGGTTTTAAACAAGGTTTGATCGGTAATTATCAGTATTTTGTCGAAATGGATGCGGATTTAAGTCATCAACCTGAGCAGTTAGTGGACTTACTAGATGCCGCAGCGCAAGACACATTGGTAATTGGAACCAGATGGATTCCAGGTGGTTCAGTGGTTAATTGGCCAAAACAACGACGGTGGATTTCTAAAATGGGTACTGGATATGCAGCATTTGCGCTGAAGTTACCTTATAAAGATCTAACATCTGGATATCGAGTTATTCCTAGAAGATTTTTGGAGAAACTTAACTTCGAGGAGATTGAAACAAGAGGTTATGGTTTTCAAATAGAGATGGCTTTAAAAGCCATTAAAGCTGGACTTAGAATTAAACAGGTACCAATTACCTTCGTGGAACGTGAGAACGGGTATTCAAAGATGAGTTTTGCGATCATTTGGGAGGCTTGGTCGATGGTCTCAATCTGGGCTTTGCGACGCTTGATTAATCGCCGATAATCTACATTATGTAAAGTAATAAAGATTTAGTTGGAAGCCAACGCCTCGATCGGTAAACAACTGCACACTAGGTTTCTATCCCCGTAAACACCATCTATGCGACCGACTGTTGGTAAATACTTACCGCCTCTTCCAATTCCAAAACCTTCACCGGTTGGGAAAGCACCTGTTTGTCTTGAATACTTCCGGTCCCAATCATCTCTTACTAGGTCACCCATTGTGTGCGGTGCATGGCGCAAAGGCGACTCTTCAATAGTTATTGAACCAGATTCAATCTGAGCTATTTCACCTCTAATACTTTCCATGGCAGCCAAGAAACGATCTAATTCTCTTACATCTTCAGATTCAGTCGGTTCAATCATCATTGTTCCGGCAACTGGGAAACTCACTGTCGGTGCATGGAAACCATGATCCATTAAACGTTTTGCAACATCATCAACAGTTACACCAGTTTTCTTTGTTAGTTCGCGCAAATCAATTATGCATTCATGAGCTATATGACCATTTTGGCCTCTGTAAAGTACTGGGAAAAGCGGATCTAATTTCTTAGCTAAATAATTGGCAGATAAAATCGCAACCTCTGTTGCTTTAGTTAATCCCGCGCCTCCCATCATTCGGATATACATCCAAGAAATTGGCAGAATTGAAGCTGACCCAAAAGGAGCACTAGATACTGGTCCAGGACCTGTGGCAGGGCCTGCTAATTTGTTTGCAGGATGGTTTGGAAGAAATGGTGCAAGGTGGGATCGAGCAATTACTGGTCCTACTCCAGGTCCCCCGCCACCATGTGGAATACAAAAAGTTTTATGTAAATTTAAATGCGAAACATCGGCACCAAATTTTCCTGGCTTTGCTACGCCAACAAGAGCATTTAAGTTTGCGCCATCAACATATACCTGACCGCCTGCATCGTGAATCATCTCGCATATCTGAGAAATTGCTGATTCAAATACCCCATGAGTAGAAGGATAAGTAACCATCAAGGCCGCCAATGTTTCCTTGTACTGCTCAATTTTCAGTTTTAGATCATCAATACTCACATTTCCATTTTCATCGCAAGCAATCACAATCACTTTCATACCAGCCATTACTGCGCTAGCTGCATTTGTCCCGTGAGCACTAGATGGAATCAAACAAATATCTCTTGCGTGCTCACCTTTGCTATCAAGATAATTCCTGATTGCCAATAAACCAGCAAACTCCCCCTGTGATCCAGCATTTGGCTGTAAGGAAACTGCGTCATATCCAGTAACTGCTACCAACCATTTACTCAGCGACTCAATAAGAGTTGTGTATCCAGTCGATTGTTCAACTGGAGCGAAAGGATGAATTGAGTTGAAAGCAGGCCAAGTGATTGGGATCATCTCTGCCGTAGCATTTAATTTCATCGTGCAAGAGCCAAGTGGAATCATGGTTCGATCAAGAGCCAGATCGCGATCTGACAGAGTTCTGATATATCTAAGCATCGCAGTTTCTGAGTGATAAGTATTAAAGATTGGATGTGTTAGAAACTCACCACTGCGAGTTAATACCGAATTAATTTTTCCTATAGGATTAGGTTTAGCTTTGAAAAGTTTCACAAGATCATTCAAATCAGTTGATGTGCTTTGTTCATCAAAACTAATCGCCAGATTATCTTTATCAATCAATCTCAAATTAATCCCCTGATTTAATGCTGCCTCATAAATTTGAGTTGCTTCTTTAGTATTAACTAAAACAGTATCGAAAATTTCATGTGAGCCAACTGAGTAATTAGATTCTTGCAAAGAATTTCTAAAATCATATGCCATCTTTTGAATGCTGGTTGCAATTGATTTCAAGCCTGAAGGACCATGCCACATGGCATAAAATGCTGATATCACCGCCAGTAAAACTTGTGCGGTGCAAATATTTGATGTGGCCTTATCGCGACGAATATGTTGTTCTCGGGTTTGCAAAGCTAATCTGAAAGCTAAATTGCCATGAGAATCGACTGATTGGCCGACTAATCGACCTGGTAGAGACCTTTCTAAACCATTTCTTACCGCCATAAAGCCCGCGTGTGGTCCACCAAATCCAACTGGCACACCGAAGCGTTGGGCTGAGCCAATAGCAATATCGGCACCACACTCCCCTGGTGATTTAAAGAGGGTTAAAGCTAATAAATCACAATCGACAATCGACAAGGCATTTCTGGATTGAATTCTTTCAATGATTGGTTTTATATTTTTAATTTCGCCAGTGGAGTTCGGATATGCGATTACGGCTGCGAATATTTCTGCTTCAACCTCGGATTTAAAATCACTCTCAATCACCTTGATTTTCAATGGTTTAGCTCTTGTTTCAATAACCGCTTTTACATGTGGATGTAGATTGGAATCAATTACAAATGCTGCATCATCACTGCCCTGCCAAACACGACGAGCTAATGTCATAGCCTCTGCAGCAGCTGTTGCCTCATCGAGCATTGAGGCATTCGCAATTGCAAGCCCAGTTAAATCAGTAACCGCAGTTTGAAATGCAAAAATGGCTTCCAATCTGCCCTGACTTATCTCAGGTTGATATGGCGTGTAAGCGGTATACCAACCAGGATTTTCTAAAACATTTCTTAAAATGACATTTGGGGTGATTGTTCCGTAGTAACCAGCGCCAATAAAGTTTTTCATTACTTTGTTTTGGGAGGCGATCTCTTTGATTTCAGCTAAAGCATCAACTTCAGAAATACCGTTAGGTAATGATTTTTCAATCTCACCTTTAATATGAATATTTGCTGGAACTACTGATTTAATAAATGAATCTAAATCCTTAAAACCGAGTTCAAGGAGCATGGTTTGTATCTGATATTGGTTTGGACCAATATGACGATCAACAAAATCTGATCGATGACTCATCACTCCCCCTTGGCTTTATCTTGCGGGAAGTAATTTTAGTAGTTTTAGGCGCCTTTAAGCTTTCTGCGCTGAGCTAACTCATCGTTAGATTCACCACT
>SXGQ01360224.1_pt1 | contig 10081 bp, 9 predicted proteins | sample 3178371 | NCBI WGS metagenome assembly SXGQ01 (sample SAMN11356859, study PRJNA531348) | freshwater metagenome | isolation source: freshwater sample F1-20 | place: China: Fuxian Lake, Yuxi | collected 2017-12-25 | reverse complement strand
GGCTGGCACGAGGCCCGCATTCCCACGATTGCCACCAGCGTGCCGCGTGCGGCTTTCACCTGGCTCACGGCCCGCCTCAAGCAGGCCTTTGTGAACGAGGGCATCACGACCCCGCTGGTGGCCAGCAACCGCATCAACACCCCCGAGGTGGCTGAAAGCATCCTCGCCGAAGGCGCGGCCGACCTGGTGTCGATGGCCCGTCCGCTTTTGGCCGATGCTGAATTTGTGATCAAGGCTGCGCAGGGGCGTGCACAGGACATCCACCCCTGCATCGCCTGCAACCAGGCCTGTCTTGACCACATCTTTCAGAACCAGCGGGCGGGCTGCTTGGTCAACCCCCGTGCCTGTCGCGAAACAGAGTGGGTGATGCGCCCCGCGCTGCGCGCCAAGCGCATCGCCGTTGTGGGCGCCGGCCCGGCCGGCATCACGGCAGCCACCTGGGCCGCCGAGCGCGGCCACCAGGTGCAACTCTTCGAACGCGATGAAACCATCGGCGGACAACTCAACATGGCCCGGCGCATTCCCGGCAAGGAAGAGTTCGATGAGATGTTGCGCTACCTGGCCCGGCGCATCCAAACAACGGGCGTGCAGTTGCACCTGGGGCGGCAGGTGCAGCTACAGGATCTGGCGGACTTCGATGAGGTGGTCGTGGCTACTGGCGTTCAGCCTCGCAATCCTTCAATCCCAGGCCAAGACCACCCCAAGGTGCTGAGCTATCTGCAGGTCCTGCGCGGCCAGGCCGATGTGGGCCCGCGGGTGGCCATCATCGGTGCAGGCGGCATTGGCTTTGACGTGGCGGCGTTCTTGTCCCACCAGGGACCGTCTACCGCCTTGGACCCACCGGCTTGGCAGCGGGAATGGGGCGTGGGCGACCCGACACTCTCACCCGGCGGTTTGGCGCCCGAGGGCCCGCGGCCCACTGCACCCGCGCGCGAGGTCTTCCTTCTGCAGCGCCGGCAAGGCAAGCTGGGCGCGGGCTTGGGCAAGACCACCGGGTGGATCCACCGCAGCGCATTGAAGATGAAGCGCGTGCAAATGATCGCAGGCGTCAACTACGAACGGATCGAAGACCGCGGCCTGTTGATCTCCCATGGGCCACAGCGCGAACACCCTCGCTGGCTTGACTGCGACCACATCGTGGTTTGCGCAGGCCAAGAGCCCTCGCGCAGTTTGGCCGATGCCCTGAAGGCACAGGGCCGCTCGGTTCATCTGCTCGGAGGCGCGCGCCTGGCCGGTGAGCTCGACGCCAAGCGTGCCATTGATGAATCGGCCCGCTGGGCGATTTCGGTGTAGCTTACTTCCAGCGCAAGGCTTCGATCATCACCGGGTCTGACTCGCCGCTGAGGGTGACAGCGCTGTCCTGAACCGTGGCTTGCAGGTGCATGCTGCGCGCAGCCATTGCGGCCAGCTGTTGCGAGGCCTCGCTGGGAACCCGATAGACCTGCAGCTTGTCCAGACGGGCAAGCTTGTTTTCGATGCCTTTCCACCACACCTCAGCCGCATGGTGGAACGCATACACCTTGACCACATCGGCCTTCTGACAGGCCTTGAGCAAAGGGCGTTCTTCGGGCTGCCCCACTTCCACCCACAGCCGGGTATGACCAGTGAAGTCCTTGAGCCACAGGTCGGGGTCTTCGGGGTCTGACAGACCTGCACCAAAGGCCATCGTGCCGTCACCGCCACAGCTGTCTTGCAGTTCGTGCGCATTCAGCGCCAATGCGAGCAGGCGGATCATCATTCGCTCATCGGTTTCGCTGGGGTGGCGCGCCAGGGTCAGCGCGTGGTCGGCGTAGTAGGCGTGATCGATGTCGGCAATCGACAGTGTTGCCTTGTAGATGGTGGACTTCAGTGCCATGGTGTGGGGGCTTACAGCCACGCATTGTCGCTGCTCGCAACGCATGGGCTGGGCCAAGGGCTGTGGACGGCCTCTTACTTGGACTCGAAATGGGTCACCCCATCCCATTGCGGGCCCGGTGGGTAACGCGTGAGTTGCTCCACACGGTGGCGGTAGTGCGCCACCAGTGCCCGCCCGGGGTCTTGTCGTTCCAGGGCTTGCAGCGCGGCCGTCGCCGCAGACCAATCTTGGCTGTACACCCGGCGCAGCATGTCATGCCACTGCTCGACCAGCGCCTGTTGGGTTGCATCGACTTCGCTGAGCCGGCCGATCGGTTCATAGATTCTGATGGGCACTTGCTTGCCTTTGACGCGCACGCAGTCGACTTCGCGACAGACCCAATCGGGCAACAGCGCTCGCGTGTCCTGTCCGATCAGGATATCTACGCCGTAGACCCGCGTCAGGCCCTCCAGCCGGGATGCCAGGTTCACCGCATCGCCCATTACGGTATAGGCGCGGCGCAGCTGGGAGCCCATGTCGCCCACGCGCATCAGGCCGCTGTTCACCCCGACTCCAATGGCCACCTCGGGCCATCCCTTGGCTGCAAATGAGGCGCTCAGTACCCGGGCCTGGCGCTGCATGGCCAAAGCGGCACAGACGCCGCGCTCGGCATGCGCGGCTTCCTCCAATGGCGCACCCCAGAAAGCCATGACCGCGTCACCGATGTACTTGTCCAAGGTGCCGTGGTGCTGTTCGCGGATCACCAGGCTCATGGCGGTCAGGTACTCATTGATCCAGTCTGCCAAGGCCTGCGGGCTTAAGCTTTCAGAAGCGGTCGTGAAGCCCCGGACGTCGGCAAAGAGCACGGTAAGCTCGCGCTCCACGGGCTTCATCGAGTGGGCCCCTGGGTTCTTGGATAAGCGCTGCACAATCTCGGGCGGCACATAGCTGGCAAACAGAGTGGCCATCTGCCGACGCGATCGGGATTCCACCGCATAGCCCCAGCCCACTTGCAAGAGGGTGGGCAAGAAGATGGCCAACAGCGGCGCGGCCAGCGGCATGAGCAGCCCGTGCTGATGCAGCATCAGGGCCTGCCCCGTGACCACCAAGCAACCCCAGACTGCCGCGGCCCCGACCAAGGCCCACGGTCGCCACCGCCCGCCCCACCACGCCAAGGGCAGGGCCAGGAGCACCAGTACGCCTTCAACCATAGGCGTGTAAGCGGGCTGTTGCAGGGTGCGTCCGTCCAACCAAGCGGCGATCAGCTCCGCGTGTACTTGAACACCCGGGAGACTGGCGTGCAGCGGCGTCGTCACCAGGTCGGCCGAACCGGAAGCCGACGAGCCGACCAGCACGATGCGCCCCTGCAGCTGGCCCGCGGGCATGCGGCCTCGGGATATATCGGCCGCGGACACCACCGGCACTGGGCGGCTGCCCAGGCCGTAGGGCACCAGAGCCTGCAAGGCCTCGTCCACCGGCATCTGCAGCCCCGCCACCTCCAGCGCCTCGATGCGGCGCTGGCCACCATAGGCCGCCCACACCGGCGTGGGTTCGGGCGCGTTGGACAAGGCGCGCAGCACCGACAGCGACAGGGCCGGGTGCAAGCGTTGTTCATGCTCAACCACCAAGGGTACGCGCCGTGTGACGCCATCCCTGTCGCGCAGGGCTTGCACATGCCCGCTGCCGGCCGCCGCGCGGCGCAAGTCGGGCACCACGCCGATGACCTGCTCGTAGCTGCGAACCCGCACCTGCAGGGGTTTCCAGACCTGCGGGTCTAAGCCGGGCGGCGGTTCTCCGGAAGACCCGCCGCCGGAATGAAAGGCGTCGCCTACCACCACCGGGCCCAGGCGCATGGCCTGTACCAACTGCTGGTCCTGTTCATGCCGCCCAGCCAGGATGATGTCCAGGCCCACCACCGCGGCCCCCTGCTCTTCGAACAAGGCCCGTACCAGGGCAGCGATGCGGTCGCGCGGCCACGGCCAACGCCCCTCACCGCCCTGCTCAGGCTCACGCAGGCTGGCCTCGTCGATGTCCACGATCGTCAGACGCTCATCGACTTGGCCCTCGGCCACCGTGGGGGCACTGGCGGCGATGCGGGCGTCGTACAGCCACCACTCCAGCCGCTGCAGCCCGGGCAAGGTCCAGGCCTGAAGGGCGTGCCCCGCCAGCGCCAACACCAGGCTGCAGGCGAGCAGGGCGCGCGCCATCTCAGGGCCCGGCGTCCACCCGTATCAGCACCTGAGCCGAGTCGGGCCGAGCGCTGCTGGAAGCAATGGTTTGGCGCCCACCGGAGAGCCAAGACGCTCGGCCGCTGATGTCCGTCCAGGTGCCCAAGGACATGATCAGGTTTAAGGTCCCCCCGCGAAGCACATCCTGCACCTGCACCTGGGCCTGCCCGTCTTGCACCTTGGCGCTGATGTCCAGGGTCAAGGTCACGGGGGGTTCCGGCGCACGACGCTGACGCATGTTGGGTGGCGGGGCGTAGGACAGGCTTAGGCGGGCGGGCTCACCCTCGCGCGCCAGGGCTGCGGTTTGCACCGGCTCCACTGGCGCACCGGCGCTGGCGATCACCACCGCACCATCGGCCATAGGCGAGGCCATGCGCAGCCCGATCTTCAGGCTGCGGGAGGCAGCGGGTTGGGTCGCCTCCTGCGCCGGTGGGGTGCCCACAGGCCCATCAGGCAGGTTGAGGAAGGGGGGGATCTGTGGCAGCACGCGCGGGGCCTCGCCTGGTTTGAGGCTCACGAACACTGCCTGCCCTGCCAGAACGTCCAGCGCGACTGAACCTGGTGTGGTCAGGCGGGTTCGCCCCTCATAGACCCGGTGGTAGGTGCCGGCTGGCGTCTGTAGGGCCTCGGCCAGGCGATCGGGGAAGAACACCAGCTCCAACTCGGTGCCCCGTATGCCGATCACGGCGTTGGGGGTGCTCAAGCGCACTTTATCGGGGGACCGCCGCCCGATCGCGCCGGTGGCCGCTCGCAGGCCTCCTTCAAGCAGCCGTGTCGCGGTTTGTGCCCGGGCCTCTTGCGCGGCGGCGGCATCCACCGGGTATTGCTCGATCAGCAGGCGCGAGTTGGGCCGCACCCACATCCGTGCGTCGTCGATCATGCGCAGCTGAACTTGACCCGAAGCGCCGGTGGTGATGGTGTCACCGGTGTAGACCTGGTCGCCCTTGATGGCCGCCCGTTCTTGGCCCGTGGACTGGATGATGCGCGCCTGGCCCAAGACCACCTGCACTGTGCCCGCAGCGGCCCAGGCCAGTCCATGCAGAGCCAACAAGAAGCCGAGGATCCAAAGCCGTCCACTGCCCATCATCATGCTCCGCAGCTCGCCTATGTTTAGTTGGAGCGCTGGGTTGACCAACGGGTCAGCCGTGCCAGTTCATCACGCCAGGGCGAAGGGGGCAGCGCCTCGAGCGCTGCCTGAGCCAAATCGGCCTCACCCTGAGCCGCTAGTCGGGTACCGTCGAGCGCTTGCGTGCGGCGAACCACCGCCACCACCTCGGGCAGCCGGTCGACCTCGCCGTTTTGGATGGCTTGGCGCACCATGGCACGCTCGGCCTGGCTGCCCTCTTGCATGGCCAGCAGCAGCGGCAGCGTGGCTTTGCCCTCGCGCAGATCGTCGCCCACGTTCTTGCCCAGGGCTTCGGTCTGCCCGTCGTAGTCCAGCAGGTCGTCCATGAGCTGGAAAGTGGTCCCCAGGTGCCGTCCCAAGTCAGCGCAGCGCGTGCGCTGTGCAGCCGGCACGCCCGCCAACACCGCACCCAACTCGGCGCTGGCCTCGAACAGCTTGGCCGTCTTGTAGCGGATCACTTTGAGGTAGTCCTGTACCGCCAGGTCGGGGTCGTGCATGTTCATCAGCTGCAGCACTTCGCCCTCGGCGATCACATTCGTAGCGTTGGCCAGGATGTCCAACACCGCCATGGACTGCACCGACACCATCATTTGGAAGGCGCGCGAGTACAGGAAGTCGCCCACCAAGACGGCCGCAGCGTTGCCGAACATCGCATTGGCGGTTTGCCGCCCGCGGCGCAGGTCACTTTCATCGACGACGTCGTCGTGCAGCAGCGTGGCCGTGTGAATGAACTCCACCACTGCGGCCAAAGTGTGGGCTCGGGGGCTTTGGTGGCCCAAGGCCGCCGCCACCATCAGCAACAGGCGCGGCCGCACCCGTTTGCCGCCTGAGCCCACGATGTAGTGACCGATCTGCTGGACCAAAGCCACATCCGAATGCAGCTGTTGGCCGATCACCTCGTCCACCTGCTCCATTTGCTCGTCCAGCCAGGCGGCGCAATCAATCTCGGCGGTGGAGGGCGTGTTCACAACAAGAGTTAAAAAGGCAAACCCCATTATAGGAACCGTTGGCGCCCTCAAACCCCCGCCCGAGGCCCGTCCCAGCCGGTCTACGGGCTTTTGCTACACTATTAGGTTCTTCTCGCTTTGGGCGCCGTAGCAGCCGCATTTGGCTGGCTGGCTTTCGGGGCTGAAGATCACCGAATGAAAGGATTTCCCATGTACGCGGTCATAAAAACCGGTGGCAAGCAATACAAGGTTGCTGCCGGCGAGAAGATTAAAGTAGAACAGATTGCTGCGGACGTTGGCCAGGAAATCGTGATTGACCAGGTTCTGGCCGTTGGAAGCGGCGCCGAACTGAAGGTTGGCACGCCTGTACTGGCAGGTGCAACCGTCAAAGCCACCATCGTGGCCCATGGCAAGCACGACAAGGTGCGCATTTTCAAAATGCGCCGCCGCAAGCACTATAAGAAGTCGCAAGGCCATCGCCAGACCTTCACCGAGCTGGAAATCAGCTCCGTGAACACCTGAGCCCCAAGGCCTTCCCAACCTTCCAGGAGTAGACAACCATGGCACAGAAAAAAGGCGGCGGCTCCACGCGCAACGGCCGCGACTCCCAGCCCAAGATGCTGGGCGTCAAGGTCTTTGGCGGCCAAACCATCCCGGCTGGCTCCATCATCGTTCGTCAGCGTGGCACCCGTTTCCACGCCGGCCCCAACGTTGGCATGGGCAAGGACCACACCCTGTATGCCCTTGTGGATGGCACGGTGAGCTTCGCTACCAAGGGTGAACTCAACCGCCACACGGTTGCCGTCACGCCTGCCTGACGCTGGCGCTGATGTGCCCCGCGCAAGCCCCGGTTCGCCGGGGTTTGCCGTTTTGAGGCCCGCATGAAATTCGTCGACGAAGCCACTATTGACGTCGCAGCCGGCAACGGCGGCGCCGGCTGCGCTAGCTTTCGGCGCGAAAAATTCATTCCCTTCGGGGGCCCCGATGGTGGCAACGGCGGCCGTGGGGGCAGTGTGTGGGCCATGGGCGACCGCAACCTCAATACGCTGATCGACTACCGCTACGCGCGCCGGCATGAAGCCAAGAACGGCGAGTCCGGCCGCGGCGCCGATCAGTTCGGTGCCGCAGCAGAAGACATCGTGCTGCGCATGCCGGTGGGCACCATCCTGCGCGACGCCGACTCCGACGAGGTGGTGGCCGAGTTGTTGGTGCCAGGCGAGCCGGTTCTGGTGTGCAAGGGCGGCGACGGCGGATTCGGCAACCTGCATTACAAGACCAGCACCAACCGAGCGCCGCGTCAGAAGACGCCTGGTTGGCCCGGCGAAGCCAAAAAGCTGCGCTTGGAGCTGCGCGTGCTGGCCGATGTGGGCCTCTTAGGCATGCCCAATGCGGGCAAGAGCACGCTGATCGCCGCGATTTCCAATGCGCGGCCCAAGATCGCCGACTACCCCTTTACCACCTTGCACCCGAACCTGGGCGTGGTGCGTGTAGCCCCGGAAAAGAGCTTTGTGGTCGCCGACGTCCCAGGCCTGATCGAAGGGGCAGCCGAAGGTGCTGGCCTCGGACACCAGTTCCTGCGGCATCTGCAGCGCACCGAGCTGCTGCTGCACCTGGTGGACCTGGCGCCCTTTGACGATGCCGACCCAGTGCAGCAGGCCAAGGCCATCGTAGAGGAGCTGCGCAAGTACGACGAGGCCTTGCACCGCAAGCCCCGTTGGTTGGTGCTTAACAAGATGGACATGGTGCCTCAGGACGAGCGCGCCGCGCGGGTCAAAGACTTCGTCAAGCGCTTGAAGTGCAAGGCCCCTGTATTTGAGATTTCAGCTCTGACCCGCCAGGGCCTGGAGCCCCTGAGTCATGCCATTTACGACCATGTGGCGGCTCACCGTGCACCGATGATCCCCGAGCCCGATGCGCGTTTTGAAGCCTCAGCTGAGGTGTTGCCGCAGCCCGAGGACGTGGATCCTCGATTTAGGCGCGACTGAATGAGATGCGACTGAAGGCCCACGCGAGCGCCGGCGACTGAGCCGCTGACCTCCACGCTGATCTGAACCGAGCCACCCGTCCCATGACCGACACCTACCCCCTAAACCCTGCTGTGCTGCGCGATGCGCGCCGCATCGTCATCAAGGTGGGCTCCAGCTTGGTCACCAACGAGGGCCGCGGCGTGGACGCGCAGGCCATCGGCAACTGGTGCCTTCAGATGGCCACGCTCGCGCAACAGGGCCGCGAGGTGATCATGGTCTCCAGTGGTGCGATCGCTGAGGGTATGAAGCGCCTGGGTTGGGCCACCCGGCCCAAAGAACTGCATGAACTGCAGGCGGCTGCGGCCGTGGGCCAGATGGGGCTGGCGCAGATGTACGAGTCGCTGCTGCGCGAACAAGGCCTGCACAGCGCACAGGTGCTGCTGACCCATGCCGATCTGGCCGACCGGGAACGCTACCTCAACGCACGCTCCACTTTGCTGACCTTGTTGTCGCTGCGGGTTGTTCCGGTCATCAATGAGAACGACACGGTGGTCAACGACGAAATCAAGTTCGGCGACAACGACACCCTGGCCGCCTTGGTGGCCAATCTGGTGGAAGCCGATGCGCTGGTCATCCTCACGGATCAAAAAGGTCTGTATAGCGCGGACCCACGCAAGGATGCCGCGGCCCGTTTGATTGACGTGGCTGCGGCCGGTGAGGCGGCTTTGGAGCAAATGGCCGGTGGCAGCGGATCAATCTTGGGTAAAGGGGGCATGATCACCAAGGTCCTGGCGGCCAAGCGCGCCGCCGGCAGTGGAGCTTCCACCGTCATTGCCTGGGGCCGCGAACCCGATGTGCTGCTGCGCCTGGCTCAGGGGGAGACCATTGGAACCGCGCTGGTGGCCACCACCCCCAAGATGGCCGCGCGCAAACAGTGGATGGCCGACCATTTGCAGTTGCGCGGCGCGGTCAGCGTGGACGATGGGGCGGTGGCCAAGTTGATGGCCGAGGGCAAGAGCTTGCTGCCCATTGGCGTGGTCGAGGTGCAAGGGGAGTTTCAACGCGGCGATGTGATCGCCGTGCGGCAAGCTGATGGCACGGTGGTAGCCCGAGGCCTGTCCAACTACTCCAGCGCTGAAGCGCGTCTCATTGCGCGCAAGGCCTCATCCCAGATTGAGGCCGTGCTCGGCTATGTCTACGAGCCCGAGCTCATCCACCGGACGAATCTGATCCTGGTGTAAGCGCCGCATGGCCCGGTTGGGCTTGAGGCGGGTGGTCGGCCTGCTCAGAAGCCGGACCTGAGCCCGGCCCGCGCAGGCCGCCGCGCAGGTAGCGGTTGTTGGCATGCATGCGGGGCAGAAAGCGTGCCAGCTCCGTCAGCGCCATCTCGTACACGCCGCGCTTGAACTCGATCACCACATCCAGTGGAACCCAATAGTCGTTCCAGCGCCAAGCATCGAATTCTGGGTGGTCGGTGGCGCGCAGGTTCATGTCGCTATCGCGTCCGAGCAGCTTGAGCAGAAACCAGATCTGCTTTTGGCCTCGGTAGTGGCCCCGCGATTCACGCCTGATGTAGTGCTCGGGCACTTCGTAGCGCAACCAGTCGCGAGTGCGCGCAATGATCTGCACCTGCTCGGGGTGCAAGCCTACTTCTTCGTGCAATTCGCGAAACATCGCCTGCTCGGGCGATTCCCCGTGCTTGATGCCGCCTTGAGGGAACTGCCAGGAATGGGTCTTCAGCCGTTTGCCCCAGAACACCTGATTGCGGCTGTTGAGCAGGATGATGCCGACGTTGGGCCTGAAACCCTCACGGTCGAGCATAATCAAATCCCAATTTTTTAAGTTGAATTGATTATTGCATCGGCCCTGTGCGCGCTGCCCATGCTCGCTAACCCTTGGGCCCACCCCCGCACATGAAAGCCAGCCAGTTTCTCATCAGCACACTCAAGGAAGCACCCTCCGACGCCGAAGTGATCAGC
>SXGQ01147619.1_pt1 | contig 10081 bp, 8 predicted proteins | sample 3178371 | NCBI WGS metagenome assembly SXGQ01 (sample SAMN11356859, study PRJNA531348) | freshwater metagenome | isolation source: freshwater sample F1-20 | place: China: Fuxian Lake, Yuxi | collected 2017-12-25 | reverse complement strand
TTCGTGCATACAGACCACGTCTGTGCATACGCTTGTGCAAACGTCTGTGCAAACGCTTGTGCAAACGCATATTGATAAAATACACATTTGACCACAACTGCCGGAGGTGCTAGTGTATTGAGATGAATGAAATCACTACTCGCGATGTCATAAATAAGACACTCCAAGCCCCAGAAATTGATCCCGTTATTCTCGGTATTGCCAACCAGCACATCGAGGGGTCTTCGATCACAGATATTGCGACCCGGTTCAATATATCTGAAGATAGGGTGGTACAAGTCTTGGATCGCAAAGAGGTTAAGCAATATGTGGATCAGGTATATCTATCACAGGGATATCTCAACCGATTCAAAAGAATCCAGTTGATCAATGAAGTGATAGATCATAAGATCCAACAGGTTGCTCTTGGAGAAGAGTATACTAAGAAAGATCTACTAGAGTGGCTGCGTCTCCTCCAAGATATGGATAAGACAGCACGCCCTCAGCAGAAGAGTCCGACAGTAGCAGTCCAGGTTAATAACTATGATTCGCTAATGCAGGACCTCTTGGATAAGTGAGGTAACCATGGCAGGATTTGGTATTGACCGTTATGGTCCTATTTCCCTTCTTCGTCCTAGAATCAGCCGTGCTCATACGGTTTCGACCCAGGTTCAAGATCAGTGCTTGGGCCCCTGGGCTAGCGAGACTATAGTCGTAGGTCTAATAGCTAGTGGTGGATCAGTATTCTATCAGACCGGGTTCTCTAATACCCAGACCAGCGTAGGTGCCAATGCTCACTTCCTTGCAGAAGGCATGCCTCTCATGGTTAACGTGGGAACTCCTGGAACCGCAGATAGACATAACTATGTAGCCGTAAGATCAGCAGACCCAGATGTCGCCGTTCAGTTCTATGTAACTGAGTTTGAGTAATGTTCAGATCCCTCTCGGCTAGGCTCAGAACTCTGACCGACACGGTGAGACGTAGGAGACCCCTAGTAGAAGAGGGATATTCGGTTATCCTCACCTTAGAAGGCGAACCCCTTATCACAGAAGATGGCGTGTACCTAGTCTTAGAACGACCAGTTGGAGTATAACCCGTGGCAGCTAATGTAAAGATCTCTGAGCTTCAACAGCTCGTCACCGTTCAAGACTCTGCACAGTTTCCCCTAGTTCAGGGTGGTACAACTAGACGCGCTAACCTCCAGACAATTCTAGCCTCTACTCGTGCTAACGATTGGGCCACCTACAACACACTGGTCTTTACAGTTAGTGCGTCGGGGTCACAGGTCTATACGGGTCCTAAGACTATCAACTTTATAGGTGAGGGTGTTGCCGTCTCCAACGTCGGAGACGTAGTGTCAGTCAATATTCCTGGTGGGTCAGTTAGCTCTGGTACTGCCTCTAACGAGTATAATACATACCTTGCCGCGCTTGCCAACGACTGGGCCACCTATAGTAATCTCAAGTTCAGTGTCCTAGATGAGGGCAACCTTGTCTATGAGTCTCCAAGGTCATTAAATTTTACAGGTAGCGGAGTCACCGTCAGCAATGTGGACGGTAACGTCACAGTTGCCATCTCTGGTGGAGGTGGCGGAGGGGACAGTGCTGCCAATGAGTATAACACATATCTCGCCGCGCTTGCCAATGACTATGCAACTTGGTTATCTGCTCAAGCCAATGATGGAGCCACACTATTAACTGCGCGTAGTAACGATTGGTCAACCTATTCTACCCTAGCAGCAAATGATGGTGCTACGCTATTAACTGCACGTGGTAACGACTACTCAACCCTGCTCTCGGCTCAAGCCAACGATTATTCAACGCTAGTTGAATTACGTGGTAACGACCACTCAACCCTATTAGCGGCGTACAGTAATGATAGCTCTACCCTATTAGCCACTCAAGCTAACGACTACGCAACTCTACTATCTGCACAGGCTAATGACTACTCAACGCTAGTTGAATTACGTGGTAACGACTACTCAACCCTATTAGCGGCGTACAGTAATGATGGCGGTACCTTGCTCGCCGCTAAGGCTAACGACTACGCAACCCTATTAGCGGCTCAAGCCAATGACTACGCAACACTAGTTGAATTACGTGGTAACGATTACAACACCTATCAAGCTGCGCTATCTAACGACTATGCTACTCTGCTCTCAGCATACAGTAATGACGGTTCAACTCTACTCTCTGCTCAGTCTAATGACTATGCAACCCTTCTAGCAGCTCAAGCTAATGACTACGCAACGCTAGTTGAATTACGTGGTAACGACCACGCAACCTTGCTCTCTGCCTATAGTAATGACGGTGGTACTTTGGTGGCGGCTAGTGCTAATGACTGGCTAACCTATACTAATATACTATCTAATAGTGCCGCTATCTTCACCGTAGAGAAAACTTTTAACAATGATGTGTTTATCTTTGGTAACCTATATCTGCAAGGTAATACCTTTCAGGCCAATGTTAAAACATTAACTATCGAAGATAATACTATAAACCTAAATCACGGAGGCTCTAATGCCACTGCAGAAGGTGCTGGTATACACATAGAAGGCACTGCAGGTCAAATAGTTGGTAGCCTACACTATAATACTGCCTCTAGATCTAAGTTTAGAGCAGGGGCAGGAGATCTCTCTGGAGTAAGTACTAGTGCAGATGATATCTCTAGATTTCAAGACTTTGAAGCAAACGACTGGGCTACTCATCTTGCTGCTCGCGCCAATGACTATAATACCCTAAGCTCTGCAATCGTCAATGATCTTGTTACCTTAATCAATGCAAGAGCTAATGACTATGACACCTATCAGGCTGCTCTATCTAATGACTATGCTACTTGGTTAAGCTCTCAAGCCAACGACGGTGCCACTCTCCTAACAGCGCGTCAGAATGACTATGCTACATATTTATCAACATCAGCCAATGACTATGCTACTTGGCTATCCGCTCAGAGCAATGATGGAACAACACTCCTAACTGCACGAGGTAATGATTACTCAACATTAATTGCTGCCTATTCTAATGACTACGCAACATTTTTACAGATCGCTGCTAACGACCATGCGACCTATCTTAACGCACAGGCCAATGACGGCGCTACTCTTTTGGTTGCACGCGGCAACGACTATACTACTCTTTTAGCCGCTCGTGCCAACGACTATGCAACATATCTTCAGATAGCAGCTAACGATTATTCTACCTATCTTGCAGCACTTGCTAACGATCTTGCAACTCTTCAAGCTGCCCGTGCTAACGATTACGCAACACTCAGTGCTGCTCTTGCTAACGACTATCTTACCTATCAATCTCTACAAGGAGAAATAGATAATACTAGCTGGGTTGCTAATGATTATAATACTTATCAAGCTGCACTAGCTAACGACTATAACACTTTATTGGCTGCACGTAGTAATGACTATGTGACATATCAGGCTGCTCTTGCTAACGATTTAACTACATACAATAGTGCTAAGGCTAATGACTATGCTACCTATCTATCGGCTCTAGCTAACGACTACGCAACATTTTTACAGATTGCTGGTAATGACTACTCAACCTTACAAGCTGCTAAAGCTAATGACTATGCTACTTTGCTCGCTGCCTATAGCAACGATGGAGCTACCCTTCTCAATGCTCGCGCCAATGACTATAGTACTTTATTAGCCGCTAGAAGTAATGACTATGCAACTCTACTTGAGTTACGTGGTAATGACTATGCAACCTATCTTAACGCACAGGCCAATGACGGCGCTACTCTCTTGGTTGCACGTAGTAATGATTACTCGACCTTAGTCGCTGCCTACACTAATGACAGCTCTACACTTCTTAGTGCTCGTGCTAATGACTATGCTACCTATTTAGACCTAACTGCTAATATATACAACACCTATCAGTTAGTACAGGGCGGTATAAATCTACAAACTGCTCAAGATATAGTATATAGTAATGACTATACAACCTATCTTGCCGCGCTCGCTAATGATTACAATACCTTATTGGCTGCTCGTGCAAATGATTATGCTACCTATCTAGATGCTAAGACTAACGATCTTGCTACTTATAGAGCCGCTCAGTCTAACGACTATGCTACTCTTTTAGCTGCTCAGGCTAATGATTTTGCAACTCTTTTAGCTGCTCGTAGCAATGATTTAACAACTTGGAACAGTGCCCAAGGTAATGACCATTCTACTCTACTATCTGCCAGAGCCAATGACCTGTCAACCTATCAAGCTGCTCAAGCCAATGACTATGCTACTCTACTATCTGCTCGTAGCAATGACCTTGCTACATATCAAGCTGCTCAAGCTAACGATTATGCAACATGGGTATCTGCTCAGGCCAATGACTATAATACTTTAAGTGCTGCAGTAATTAATGATTTCTTGGCCTATCTTAATACGCTGGCTAACGACGGGGTCACTCTTAACTATATCCTATCTAATTCTGAGACCAGATTTAATGTAGCTAAATATTTCGACGCTACTGTATATAGCAGAGATATTATACCTCAAGCAAATACTACCTATAGTTTAGGATCTCCAGAAGCTCGTTGGGCTAACCTTTGGATTCAAGGATCAACTATCTATCTTGGAGAGGCAAACCTATCTAGTTCAGGAACTAGCCTATCTTTCCCAGATGGGTCTACTATTTCTGGAGTTAACATATTAGCTAATGATGGAGCAACACTTTTAACTGCTCGTGGTAATGACTATACTACTTATCTAAATGCTCAAAGTAATGACGGTGCGACTCTCTTAACTGCACGTGCTAACGACTATGCCACTCTTTTAGCCGCTCAGAGTAATGACGGAGCTACTCTCTTAACTGCTCGCGGCAATGACTATACTACTCTTTTAGCTGCTCACGCTAATGACTATGCAACTTATTCTGCTCTCGCACTAACTATTCAAGAAGATGGTAGTAACATATACACAGTTCCTAGTATACTTAATTTTACAGGAAACGGAGTCACTGTCTCTTCTAATGGATCTTCCGTAACTATTGATATAGTAGGAGGTAGTGGCGGAGGCGGAGGAGTAGAGTCTAACGCTAGTAGTAATATTAGTTATTCAAACTATTCTGCTAGTGGATCTACTTCTGTCTTTACAACCTTAAGCCCGAAACCTAGCAGTGCTAATAATGTACTAGTATATATCGATGGAGTAATTCAAAGACCAGTAGCTGATTATACTTTAGACGCTAGTAAAAATATACTATTTACGTCTGCGCCTGTCGCTGGTAGCAACGTAAATATATTACAGTTAGCTACTGGTGGCGGTAGTTATGAGTTACCTATAGCTTCCAATACTGCTTTAGGGGGAGTTATAGTAGATGGATCCACCATTACTATTAATGCAGCAGGAGTGATCTCTTCTTCTGGAGGCGGTGGTGGGGGAGTCACGGTGGGTAAAGTAGTAGCAATGTCTATACTGTTTGGAGGATAATAAATGGCAGCGCCTAATATAGTAAACGTAGCAACAATAACAGGCAAAACGGCAGTAGCAAATGTAACTACAGTAGCTACAGACGTAATTACTAACTCTGTTTCTAGTGGAAAAGTATTTAAAATTAATTCATTGATTATATCAAATATTGACGGTGCTGTAGCTGCCGATATCTCTGCTAGTATTTATAGATCAAGCGTAGAGTACAAATTTGCACATACAATAACAGTTCCTGCGGATGCTACTCTTGTAGTACTATCTAAAGATACTGCTCTCTATCTTGAAGAGGGCGATGCTGTTAGGCTAACGGCTAGTGCTAATGGAGATTTACAAGCTATTTGCTCGTACGAGGAGATAAGCTAATGAGAGGTAATAATGGTACTATAGGTCCTAAACAAAATACTTCTTCTAGCGTTTCTACAGGTATTTTTAACTCTATAGATCAGCAAATTAACAAGGGAACTGGTTTGTGGGCACTATCAGATAATGCACCTTACAGTGTATTTTTTGATGGCACGGGTGACTATTTAACTGTTTCTGGGACTGATCAGTTATCTTTAAATGCTGATTTTACAGTGGCTTGTTGGATATACCTAACCTCTGCGCCAGCTGATTATCAGATGATAATATCAAATGTTAGTGTTGCTAATAACGCTTATATAGCTATCAGAGCTAGTTATATTGAAGTTCTTGGTATGAGTTCCGTTTTACAAGTATCTAAAAATGTTTTAGTGGAAAATAAATGGTTTTATTTAGCAGTTACCAGATCTGGTAGCACTGTGACTGTTTGGCTAAATGGTAAATCCATAGGTTCTGGTACTAGAACAGGTACTTTTGCTTTAGGGTCTAGCACTTTTAATACGTACATAGGTAGATGGGGTGGAGGGGCTACTCAATATAATTTTCCAGGATATATAGCAAATTTAATGGTCATAAAAGGGACTAGTATCTATAACTCGACTTTTGCAGTTCCTTCTACAAAACCATCAACGAGTGTTAGCGGTACCTCCTTAATTGCCTGTTCAGGTGCGACATTTGCAGACGGCAGTAATAACAACTTAACAATTTCGGCTAATGGACAAACAGCTGTTAGTAGTAGTATAGCTCCTTTGATTCCTGCTAGTATAAAGTATAATGGCACTAATCAATATCAGAATGTACCTGCAGGTTGGCAAACGAGTGATCCTAACAGGCTACCAGGAAATTTCACTATAGAGTTGTTTGTTAGATTTCACAGCGTATCTATAACTCAATATATTTTTACTTATAATGGAGGAAATGACCCTAACTTAAGATCTAATGGAACAGGATCTTTTCTCTGGGGAGGTTTCGCTGGTTTAAACTTAAGCGCAGGATCTTCTTTTCAAATAGATACCTGGTATCATTTAGCCCTTACTAGAAGTGGAACAACTGTTAGATCTTTTAAAGATGGTGTCTTAGTGGCTAGTGGTACTTCTTCTTCAGTAGTAGAGAACCCTAACAGTACTGGTATAAACATAGCTAGTTTAAGCAACTTAGTTGGATTTGGTTTTGCAGGATATATCTCAAATTTTAGAATCATAAAAGGCGAGTGTCTTTACACCAGTGATTTTACGCGTCCCAGCGCTACTTTACCGAATACTGCAAATACTTCTACATTAATAAATCAGTATCATGCGACAGAAGTTGATTTTAGTGTAAATGCACTCAGCGTAACTCAGAGCCCTGGTATGACTAAGTCTATAACTATAGTACCTTTTTGAGGTTGATCATGAATTATAGTAAAAACGGAATGTATCCAGAACCTTTGCCAGATAGAATAAGACTTCCTAATGGAGATACAAGAACTAAACCTTTATCTCAGGAAGATTTACAACTAGCTGGATATGTAGTAGCAGAAGATCCTCCTGTTGTTCAGTCTTTAGAAACTTTTGAGTGGACAGGCACTACTTGGGTAGTTTATCCAAAGTCACAACAAGAGATTGATTCTCAATGGATCAATATTAGAAAACAACGAGACGAAAAAATTAAAGAAGTAGAGTGGAGATATAATAGATATTATAGACACGAGAGACTTGGACTTCCACAAATTGACTCATTACAGAATCTCGACACCTATATCCAAGCTCTAGCTGATATAACTAAACAGACAAATCCATATGCTATAATATGGCCTGTCTTAATCGTATAATTTAAAAATCGACAGCAGTAAAATAACCATCTAAAATAGAGGTTAAATTTAGGAGTTTTTATGGTAACAAGAGTCCCTATATATCTCGGTGGAACCGGGGAGTCAACTCAAGCAGCAGCACAAGCCGCATTAGGTCTTCATACCTCTAATAGCGTTGCTTTTACTACTGTTACCATCGGTGCTGTCAATGTCTTAGCTAACGACTATGCTACTCTTCTAAGTGCTTATAGTAACGATGTTACGACTCTTGCTACTGCGCGCGGTAACGATCACGCTACTCTCCTAAGCGCCTATAGTAATGACGTTACAACTCTCGCTACTGCACGTGGTAACGATCACGCTACTCTCCTAAGCGCCTATAGTAATGACGTTACAACTCTCGATACTGCACGTGGTAACGATCATGCTACTCTCCTAAGCGCCTATAGTAATGACGTTACAACTCTCGCTACTGCACGCGGTAATGATCACGCTACTCTTATATCTGCTACTACTAACCCTGTTATTACAGGTAACGTATTAATAAATTCTAACAGTGCTAATGATGCTTTAAGAATTAACCAAATTGGTTCTGGTAATGCCTTTGTTGTAGAAGATAGTGCAAATCCAGACGCCACGCCGTTTGTGGTGGATGCGAGTGGCCGAGTTTTGGCGGGCATTACAAATGGAACCTCTTTGGCGCTTGGAGGTACCATCCAGTCATCGGTGGCTGGGACAGCAATTTCTGGCCTGACCACCAACGCTGGCAGCTCCCTCGCGCGCACGCATTGGCGCCTTGCCGTCATTGGCAACGAAATAGGCGGTATCGGCACCGTCGGCACGTCGATGACGTTCCTTACAAGCAACACCGAGTACATGCGGATTGATTCTAGTGGCAACGTCGGCATTGGGACTTCTTCTCCAACAGCCACACTTGATGTAGTTGGTACTTTCTCAGACGCAAAAGCAAATACAGTACAGCAGACTCTTACCGATGCCGCTACTATTGCTTGGGACACATCTTTAGGACGTGTCGCTACCGTCACTCTTGGAGCTAGCCGCACTTTTGGGGCTCCTACAAATCTTAAAGTAGGTACCTATATTCTTCACGTAATTCAAGGTGGAGTAGGTTCTTATACTATTACTTGGAACGGTGTATTTAAGTGGACTGCTGCTACAGCTCCTACTCTTTCAACGGCTGTTGGAAGACGTGATATATTTTCATTCATCTCAGACGGGACAAACCTATATGGTGCTATGATTCCTGATGTGAGGTAACTATGTTAGTACCTGTAATTAGACCTACCAAGATAGTTAACATATCAGGATCTACCAATGATGTCAACTTGTTTACTCAAACTGGCAACGTCGGTGTTGTAGCTGCTAGCATCTCCTATCCTCACAATCTTTATTGTTTCGTCACTGCTACTGTCGGAGCCACCGCAAATACCACCCCTGCTTTTAAAATTGGTACTGGTTATCACGGCGGCACAGATATCTATATTAAAAATTCTAGTACCATAACCGGAGGTACTGGTGGAAACGGATCTACTGGTACTCCAGGGGCCACAGGCACCCCTGGTGTTAACGGAACTCCAGGAGCCACAGGTACACCCGGCGCTGCCTCTGCCGTTACAGGCACTCCTGGCGCTACCGGAACCCCAGGAGCTACAGGTACTCCCGGCGCAGCCGGTGCTGGAGGGGCAGGCGGTAAAGGTAACGGATTGCCTAACGATGGAGCTGCAGGATCTTCTGGCGGAGCCGGAGGTACAGGAGGTCCAGGAGGTACTGGCGGGCCTGGAGGCACAGGAGGCCCCGGTGGTACAGGGGGAACAGGAGGTCCGGGAGGTAATGGAACTCCAGGAGGTACTGGTGGTACAGGCACTCCAGGAGGCTCAGGTACTCCGGGCGGTCCTGGTGGTATCGCTTTTCAAGCAGACTCTAATTCTAACGTACGGCTTTTATTAGACAATGGCACTGGCACTATAACCGGAGGCACTGCAGGAACTGGCGGTCCCGGGGGCCCTGGAGGTCCTGGCGGTCCGGGAGGTACAGCAGGAGCAGCGGGACCAGGAGGTCCAGGTGGAGCAGGTGGTCCTGGTGGTCCTGGGGGGCCAGGAGGTCCTGCTGGTGCTGGAGGTCCGGGAGGCACTGGAGGTGGAGGCGGTGGTGGCGGTGGAGCCATGGGCTACACTACCGTACCAAGCAAAGGCGTGCCCTATACTAACTATTTTGGAGGCGGAGGCGGCGGTGGTGGTGCAGGAACCCCAGGCGCTTCTGGTGGTGCAGGAGGCACTGGTGGAGGTCCTGCCGGTGGTTCTGGTAGTGCTGGTACGCCTACATCACCGGGCTCAACTACTGGAGGAGCGGGCGGTGCTGGAGGTGGCGGAACAGGCTCTGCTGCAGGTGCTGGAGGTTCTGGAGGTAATCTGGGTGCTGCAGGTAGCTCAGGAAGCGCGGGCGGTGGAGCATATCCAACCACTTATGGAGCTCGTGCTGGAGGCCCTGC
>SXGQ01376076.1_pt1 | contig 10083 bp, 9 predicted proteins | sample 3178371 | NCBI WGS metagenome assembly SXGQ01 (sample SAMN11356859, study PRJNA531348) | freshwater metagenome | isolation source: freshwater sample F1-20 | place: China: Fuxian Lake, Yuxi | collected 2017-12-25 | reverse complement strand
GGGCCATGGAGATCATCGACGAGCTGGAGCCCCGCCGCCGGGGGCCGTACGCCGGCGCCGTGGGCTATTTTGGATACGGCGGGCGGACGATGGACACGGCCATCGCCATCCGCACCGTGGTGGCGCGCGAGGGCAGGGCGCACGTGCAGGCCGGCGCCGGCGTCGTGGCCGACTCGCAGCCCGCCGCGGAATACGAAGAAACGCTGAACAAGGCCCGCGCCCTCCTGCGCGCCGTCCGCATGGTGGGCGGCGGCGGGGAGCGCCCGGAACGGGAGTCCAACCGTCATGGCGGAAACGTATCGCTCAGGGGGATCGCACCTTGACACGATCGAACGCCCGTTCTATATAGCATTGATACACGCCAAGCAGCATTCACCCCGGCCGTTCTCGGCACACGCCATCAGCGTCGGAAGCGACGATCCCGGCATCGAGTTTTCTCCGCGCCGCTCGGGCGCGATTTCCCTTGCAGTGCACGTAGTCCGTCCACCCCAGCGCAGGAGGTTGCCCACCATCCAGAGCCTTGCGAGCTGGCAGGGCAGTACCCCCGACCGGGCGAAGTTCCCGGCTGCCTTCTTCGGCAGCCCACGGAGCGCCCGGTGCGACAGCGGAGCCACGACCGTGATCCGCGCGCACACGTCGGACCCCAACCCTCGGCGGCGCCATCCCGGAGCCGCCGGCACACAGGAGGACGAGGAATGAGAAATTTCCGTCAGCTGATCGCGGTCTTGATCGCGGCAGCGGCACTCGCTCCGGCCACGCTGGCGGCGCAGGAAGCCGCGACCGTGACCGGGCGTGTGACCAACGCCCAGGGCCAGCCCGAAGCGGCTGTGCTCGTGCGCATCGAGTCGCTCAACGTCGGCGCCAGCAGCGGCGCGGACGGCAACTACCGCCTGGTCGTTCCGGGCGCCCGCATTCGTGCGGGGCAGAGCGTGACCGTCACGGCGACGCGCACGGGCCTGGCGCCCGTTTCGCGCACCGTTACGCTGTCGCCGGGTGCCACGCTGTCGCAGAACTTCCAGATGGCGACCAACGTCCTCATCCTCGAGGACCTGGTGGTGACGGGTACGGCGGGCCCCACGTCGCGCGCCAAGGTGCCCTTCACGGTCGCCACCGTGCGCGCCGAGGACATCGAGGTGCCGCCTCCGACCGCCGCCGGCGCCATCCAGGGCAAGGTGGCCGGCGCCACCGTCATGCAGGGCAGCGGCCGTCCCGGCGCCGCCCCCACGGTGCTGCTGCGCGCTCCCACGAGCATCAACGCCACGGGCCGCAGCCAGGAGCCGCTCTACATCGTGGACGGCGTCATCCTGAGCAGCAGCGTGGTGGACATCGACGCCCTCGACATCGAGAGCATCGAGGTGGTGAAGGGCGCCGCCGGCGCCTCGCTGTACGGCTCGCGCGCCGCCTCCGGCGTGGTGCAGATCCGTACCCGCCGCGGCAACAACGTGGGCGCCGACCAGGTGCGCTACAGCCTGCGGTCGGAGATGGGCACCAGCGAGCTGGGCAGCGAGCCCGAGGCCCTGTTCAGCAACACGCACCAGTACCTCATCCGCAACGGCAAGTTCGTCACGACGAGCAACGCCGAGTGCGACGTGATGAACTGCCCCGGCGTGCCCCAGCTGGCGGGCCAGCGCCGCGGCACCGGTGCGGCGAACACCTGGAACTCGTTCATGCTCGAGGCGTACCCGGGCCAGACGTACAACCAGGTGGACCGGTTCTTCCAGAACGGGAACTTCATGCGCAACTACCTGTCGGCCGAGGGCCGCTCGGGTGCCACGAACTTCCACGTCTCCTACAGCAACGAGCAGGACGAGGGCGTGATCCCCGGCCTGGAGGGCTTCAACCGGCACAACTTCCGGGTGAACCTCGACCAGTCGGTGCGCTCCAACCTGATGGTGTCGGCCAGCGCCCTGTACAGCCGCTCCACGCAGGACGGCTTCCCCGAGGGCAACGGCAACCCCATCTTCTCGCTTACGCGCATGCCGGCCGGCGTGAACCTGTACGCCTGCCAGAACGACATCACGCGCGACTGCCTCAACCAGCCGGACTCGCTTCGCCTGAACACCGACGTGTTCAGCCGCGAGAGCGCCAACCCGCTGTACGAGCTGTACAACCGTGAGTACGACGTGGACCGCGGCCGCTTCCTGGGGAGCGCCAACTTCCGCTACGGCCTTGCCTCCTGGCTCGACGCTGACGCCAACATCAGCTACGACCGCCTGGACTACAAGGAGAACGACTACACGCCCAAGGGGTTCCGCAACCTCACGGGCGAGCTGGCGCGCCAGGACTCGCTGTCGCGCGGCCGTCCCAGCCCGGGCCTGTTCCCCGACGAGCAGGGCGCGCTGGGCCGCTACGTGTCGCTCACCGAGGCCCTCAACGGCAGCGCAACGCTGACGGGCACGTGGGACGTGGGTGACCTGTTCACCAACCGCACGCAGGTCCGCTACCTGGCCGAGGCCCAGGACTTCACCTGGACGCAGACCACCGGTTCGCGCTTCCGCGTGGCCGAGATCCCGACCTTCGGCAACCTGGAGCCGACCCGTACGGCGGCGTCCTCGGGCCGTGAGCCGGTGCGTTCGGACGGCTACTTCCTGATCACCAACTTCGACATCCTCGACCGCTACATCGTCGACGCGCTGATCCGCAACGACGGCAGCTCGCTGTTCGGTGAGGACGAGCGCCGCCAGTGGTACTACCGCCTGGCCGGTGCGTGGCGTGTGTCCGAGGAGCCTTGGTTCAACTTCGAGGCGATCGACAACTTCAAGCTGCACTACTCGTACGGCACGGCCGGTGGCCGTCCCAACTTCACGGCGCAGTACGAGACCTACTCGGTCGCCGGCGGTTCGGTGACGCCCGTGACGCTGGGCAACACGGAGCTCAAGCCCGAGTACACCCGCGAGCAGGAAGCCGGCCTCGACATCTCGGTGCTGAGCAACCGCCTCGCCCTGAACGTGACCCGTGCCGCGGCGCGCACGACGGACCAGATCCTCCTGGTGCCGCTGCCGGCGTTCCGCGGGTTCAGCAACCAGTGGCGTAACGCCGGCACCCTGGAGAGCAACACCTGGGAGGCCAGCCTTGACGCCCGCCTGATCGACCGCGGCGCCTTCAGCTGGACGGGCCGCGTGCTGTTCGACCGTACCCGCCAGGAGATCACCGAGCTGAACGTGCCCCCCTACACCTACGGTGTGGCGGGCCAGGGCATGGCCTCGGTGTTCTACGCCCGCGAGGGCGAGCCCCTGGGCACCTTCTACGGCGTGCAGATCGCCGAGACCTGCGAGCAGCTTCCGGGCTTTGGCACCATCCCGGCCATCGACTGCTCTCAGTACGCGGTGAACGACGACGGCCTGCTCGTGTACGTGGGCGCCGGCGGCTCGCTGACCAACCCGCAGTGGGGCACCCAGTCGGCGGTGGCGCTGGGCGACGGCGTGCGTCCCATGTGGGGTGAGCCCATCAAGGGCCAGTGCATGGACCGCCTGACCAACCAGGCCACGCAGATCTGCCCCCTGGGCAAGGGTCTGCCGGACTACAAGCTCAGCTTCTCGTCGTCCATGTCGTTCGGCGGCCTGTCGCTGTACGGCCTGATCGACTCGTGGCAGGGCTTCGACGTGTACAACCAGCCGCTGCAGTGGGCCATCTTCAAGGACCTGGGCGGCATCATGGACCAGACCGGCGTCGCCCAGGAGCTGCAGAAGCCCGTGGGCTACTACCAGCGCCTGTACGGCGTGAGCGGCCTGGCCCCCAGCTCGGAGTTCATCGAGGACGGCAGCTTCGTGAAGCTGCGCGAGGCCTCGCTGCGCTACCGCTTCGGTGAGAGCACCCTGGACCGCCTGCCGGGCGTGAGCGCCCTGTCGGGCGCCACCCTCAGCCTGACGGGCCGCAACCTGGTGACCTGGACCAACTACCGTGGCTATGACCCCGAAGTGGGCCGCGGCGGTGGTACGACGGGCTCGGCGGCGCTCGCCCGCGTGGAGGGCTACCAGTACCCGAACTTCCGGACCTGGACCCTGGGCCTCGAGCTGAACTTCTAAGGAGACCTTACCAACATGATGACGACGCGAAAGCGTTCTGTCCTCGCCCTGTCCCTGCTGCTCTCCGGAGCAGCAGGGTGCGTGGACCTGAGCGTAGAGAACCCGAACGCTCCCGAAGCCGAGCGCGCGCTGCGCCTGCCCGGCGACGTGGAGTCGCTGATCGCCGGCTCGTACGTGCAGTGGTGGAACGCCGAGGCGAACTTCGAGTCGCTGAACATGGTGCTGAGCGCGCAGTCGTTCCAGCACAGCGCCTTCCCGGCGAACTTCGGCGTGACCATCTACACGGCGCCCCCGCGGCAGCCGGTGGTCAACAACCCGGCCATCAACGAGTACGCGCAGCACGCGAACTACTGGTCGTGGAACTACCGCGGCCTGTCGGCCATCCGCGACGGCCTGCTGGCCATCGAGACCGACGCGGTGGAGCTGGGCACGGGCGAGCGGCGCGCCATGGCGTTCGGCAAGTTCATGCAGGGCCTGCATCACGCGAGCCTTGCCCTGAACTTTGACCAGGCGTTCATCGTCGACGAGGACGTCACGCAGGCCCAGATGAACGCGGGCCTTGCGCCGGTGCCCTACACCGAGGTGATGACGAAGGCCATCGGGTACTTCAACGAGGCCATCACGCTGTCCACGGGCCAGTCGTTCACCATCCCGGCCGCGTGGATGTCGGTTGACGTCAGCGCCGCGCAGCTGGTGCGTCTGTCCAACTCGTTCAAGGCGCGCTTCCGTGCCAACGTGGCCCGCAACCAGACGGAGCGGGCGGCGGTGAACTGGGCGTCGGTGATCTCCGAGGCCAACGCCGGCATCACTGCCGACTTCAACATGTTCATCGACTGGGTGCAGTGGGGCAACAACGCTGCCTACTACCAGACGCTGCACACCACGTGGGCCCAGCAGCCGTACTGGATCCTGGTCATGGCGGACCAGTCGGGCCGGTACCAGCAGTGGCTGGCCATGCCGCTGTCCACCCGCCACCCGGACCTGTCGGCGGGCAACCCGTTCATCATCGTGACGCCGGACACCCGCTTCCCGCAGGGTGCCGATCTCGCGACGCAGCGGGCCAACCCCGGCCGCTTCTACCAGGCGGTGTCGGTTCCGGCGTGGAGCCGTCCGGACCGCGGCACGTGGCGTTGGTCGTACTACGGTGACCAGCGCTTCCGCACCTGGCGTGTGAATGACGGGGACTACCCCATCATGACCACCGAGGAGATGGTGCTGCTGCGGGCCGAGGGCCTGTTCCGCACGGGCGACCTGGCGGGCGCTGCGGCGCTCATCAACCAGACGCGCGTGGCCGCCGGCCTGAACGCCACGGACGCCGCGGGCACCAACACGAGCTGCGTGCCCAAGCTGCCCAACGGCACCTGCGGCGACCTGTTCGAGATGCTCAAGTGGGAGAAGCGCCTCGAGACGCAGTTCCAGGGTGCGGGCCACGCCCCCTGGTACTACGACTCGCGCGGCTGGAACGACCTGTACCGGGGCACCCAGCTGCACTTCCCCATGCCCTGCCGTGAGTCGCAGGTGCTGGGGATGGAGTGCTACAACTTCGGTGGCGTCGGCGGCCCGGCCTCGTCGGCTGGCTCCGGCTACTGGGAGCCCTACGGCGAGTAATCGCCGCGGGATGATGGTGTAGCACAGGGGCCGCCTTCCTCCGGGAAGGCGGCCCCGCTTTCGTTGCTGCTCTTGGACCGGGGCTTTGCGGCAGAGCCCGAGATCGGGCTCCTATCCGTTCACAGCCGGATCCAACCCGGCGCGGAGGCGGGGAGGCAGAGCGCTCCAGAATTCGCATCCACGGTGGCCGTCCTGCCCATCGTGGGGCTACGCCGATGGGGTCGTGGGACGATGTGGCCCGGATCTGCCCGTGCTCGGACCGGCGCATGCGCGAGGAGAAAACGAAAGAGCCGCGCCCGTTGGGGGTGCGGCTCTTTTCGTCCAGCGGACGCGGAGCGGGTCACGTTTCTTTCGGGACGGTGTCCTTGGGCAGGCCCGGCTCCGTGGGGTCCGGCAGGCGCGGCGCCGTGGCCTCGGAGCAGGCAAAGGCCAGCAGCGACACCAGCGGGATCAGGAGCGCGAACCGCCAGCGGGAACGGTGCGTGGAACTCATCGATTCACCTCGGAGTAAGAGCGTTTGCTGTAAGCCGGGAGTCCCGGCTGCCACCGGCTCTCCCACCAGAGTCTCCCATCCCTCCTCAGGACAGGTGAAGCGTGCGCCTTCGTGCTACCCCCCTTCTCATGCTCGCGTTCCTCCTCGCCGCCGCTGGGTGCGCCTCGGCCGGCGCGGGGACGGGCGGCCCGGCCCGCGGAGACTACAACGTCCTGACCCAGGACCAAATGACAGCGGTAGACGCGGGCAACCTGTACGACGTCGTGCAGCGCCTGCGCCCCCGCTGGCTGACGGCGCGCAGCGGTCAGAGCATGAGCGGCATCCCCACGGACATCCTCGTGTTCCAGGGCCAGACCAACCTGGGCACCGTAGAGGTGCTTCGTCAGCTGCCGCGCAGCACCGCCGCGCGCCTCCGCTTTCTGGACGGCCCCACGGCGGCCGCCACGCTCCCCGGGCTGGGCTCGCGCCACGTGGCCGGGGCCATCGTGATCGACACGGTGGTGCGGAACTGACGCATCCTACGGGGTGCTGAAGCTCCGTTGCTCCAGGGCCCCGCAGGCCACGACCGCGCGGGCCTCGGTGGGCTCCAGGAGCACGGCGTGGTAGGTGCGCGACACGCGCAGGTTCTCGGAAACGGTGGCCTGCGCGTTGCCGGCGCCCAGCGAGTCGGCCCGGAACTCAGGATACGCGGCCCTGCCCCCCACCCGGGCGGCGGCCGCGTCGCTGCAGGTGCCTTCGCGGATTTCCCAGGCGAACGAGCGGCCTTCTTCGGCGTTGCTGACGGCCAGGTTGGCGCGGGTGTGCACGCCCTCGGAGACGGCGGCCACGGAGCCCCGCACCGCCGACGGGCCGCCCCGGGGCGCCAGGGTGGCCTGCCAGGCCGACGTGCTGGGCTCCAGGCTTTCCTTGCACCCGCCGGCGGCCAGCAGTGCCGCCAGGGCCACGAACGCCGGCCTACGCATTGCCGCGCCGGGTCCAGATGGCCACCACGCCGCAGTGGGCCATGGGCGTGAGGAACTCTGCGGGGACGGTGGATAGCCCGCGGTAGATCTCGATTCCTTCCACTGCATCAGGGGATACCACATCGTCGATGGTGAAGCCGGGGTCCACGTTGGAAAAGGGATTGCCGCGCTGCAGCAGGAACCCGTCGATGAAGATCTGCGCGGGGCAGTCGCGGGGGCCGGTGATGGCGCGGGTCAGGTAGACGGTGCGGCGCAGCCCCGTCCCCGACGACGACTCCAGCCGTACCCCGGGAACGGTGGCGAGCAGGTCGGTGACGGCGGGGGGGTGGCGCTTTTCGATGTCGGCGCGGGTGATGTACTGCCCCATCCCCGACCGCAGGCGGCTGCGGAAGCTTTCCAAGACGGCGCTGGGCTGGCGCCGGCTGCGGGCCACGATCTCGATGGGGGCCAGCAATACGGAGCCGCGGTCAAGCCGCAGCTCGATCTGCACGAAGTCGTGCCCTTCCGTCCACAGGATGGGCGTGCTGTTGGTGCGGTACCCCTGCCGGGTGGCCCGCACCCGGTAGCCGGGCTGGGCCCGCAGCCGCAGGCTGAAGCGCCCCAGCGCGTCGGTGACGGCCACGCCCCGCGAGCTCCAGCCCACGTCGAACACCTCTACCCTGGCGCCGGCGATGGGGTGCAGGCTATTCTCTTCGAGAACGGTGCCCTCCATCTGCACGACCTGCGCGCCGGCCGGCGCCCCCGCGCACAGTGCCGCGAGGACCAAGGCCAGGGCAGCCAGGCGCGCAGGGCGCATCGTTTCCCCACCGAAGAAGTGAACCGGACGCAACTCCCCATGTGCACACTACCGAGCGGCGCCGCCCCCGTCAACCCCTCGCGCGGGGGCCGCGGAGCGCCCATTCTGTGCGCAGTGGCGGCGCTGCTGGCGGGCGTGGCGGCCTGCACGTCCGTGCGGGGTCGCCCCACGGAGCTGGGGCTGAGCACGACCTGGGCCTGCGCGCCAGACTCTGCCCCCGCGGCCCTGCCCCGGGTGGCCGACCTGGTGGACGCGGAGGCCCTGGCCCGGGGCGTGTCGGGGCTGCGGGAGGGGACGGCGGGCGCGGGCGAGGTGGTGCTCACCCTGGAGTACCAGCCCGACGGCGTCAACATCCGCCGCGAGGTCGTGGCGCACACGGCCACCCCGGAAGTCGCCGACTCGGTGCAGAAGCTGTTCTTTGCGGCACGGCGGCAGGCACCCGCGGCCGAGTCTCCCTGGGGCGTGCGGCTGCGGGTGCCCCTGGCCCGGCCCGCGGCCTACGCCGTGGAGCGCCGGGAGTACTGCCCGCCCCGTCCGCGCAGCCGGGAGCTGCAGTTCGCCATGGAAGTGCCCAGCACGCCGGGCACCCGCTACCGCGAGGGGAGCCGCGAGCGCACGGTGCTGGTGCGCGTGCGGGTGCATCCCGCGGGGTACGTGTACAGCGCGTCGCTGCACCGGGGGGCCGACCGCGGCGTGGAGTTCGAGCGGGACTTGTACAATACCGTGCGGCGTTATTCGTTCTACCCCGCCATGCTCGACGGGCAGCCCGTCTACGGCGAGGTCACGGTGCCCGTGCGCATCCGCGCGTAGGCGCGGCGCGCCCCATCTTCCTTCCTTTCCAGCCCTGCAGATGCCCATGACCAACCGACGTTCGATCCTCCTGGCGTCCTTCCTGGCCGCGGCCGTGGTGCAGGCGGCGCCTGCCCGGGCGCAGCAGTCCACGCCGTTCCTGCCGCGGGTGGGTGTGGGCTTCGCGGCCAACGCGCCCCACGAGTACCTGGGGGTGAGCGTGCACGCCGTCTCGGGCATCCTGGGCGGACTGGGGATCTACGTGGACGCCAAGATGGGCAACGACTCGCCCCGCGACGAGTTCACCTTTGACCCAGACCTTACGGCCACCGAGGTGGAGGACCGGTTCGACGACCAGCTGTTCACCTCGCGGAGCGACTGGCGCAGCGTGAACGTGGCCATCGTCCGTCCCCTGATGCGCGAGCTGATGGTGTACGCGGGGGCGGGCTACTCGGACCAGACGCAGTACCGCGAGTACTTCGACCCCGAGCAGGAGCGGGGCGTGGGCGGGTTCTACTGGGTGGAGGACCCGGACAACTCCGGCGGCGAGGTGAACCTGCTGGGCGGGGCCATGTTCGGCATCAGCGAGAACGTGTTCCTGCAGTTCGGCGTGGAGACCAAGCCCCGGGGCGTGACCGTGGGCGCGTCGTACTCCATTCCCCTGCGCCGCTAGGCGCCGCGGCGTCCAGCCGCCGCACGGCCGGCCCCCGCCTTCCCGCGGGGGCCGGCCTTTTTGCGTGGCCGGGCATGGTCCGGAGTTTGCTCCCCCGGCCCGCATGGCCGAGCCCAACGTATCCAACGACCGGCGCAAGGCGACTACCGACCGCAGGGCCCGGCCCGGCGGCGGCATTCGCCCTCCGCGCTTTTCCCTGGCGCCCCTGCTGCTGCTGTTCCTGGCGCTGGTGCTCCTGAACACCTTCCTTTCGCCGGGGCGGCCCAAGACCGTCTCGTACAGCGAGATCAAGAACCGCGTCAGCGCCAACCAGGTGAAGGAGGTGCGCATCGGGGCCACGGCCATCGAGGCCATCCCCGACACCTCCATCAGCAAGGGCGACGGCCCCGACCGCTGGCGGGCCGTTCGCCCCGCCGTGGAGGACGACCAGCTCATCCCCCTGCTGGAGGCCCGCAACGTCCCCTACACGGGGATGAACGAGGGCAACTGGAGCTTCCTGCTCATGCTCCTGCCCCTGCTGGTGATCGTGGGGCTGTGGGTGTTCATGTTCCGGCGGATGACCCCCACGCAGGGGGTGCTCACCGTGGGAAAGAGCCGCGCCCGCATCGTGGGCGAGGAGGGCACCGGCGTCACCTTCGAGGACGTGGCGGGGGTGGACGAGAGCAAGGTGGAGCTCCAGGAGATCGTGGAGTTCCTCAAGACCCCCGACAAGTTCGCCAAGCTGGGGGCCAAGATCC
>SXGQ01219276.1_pt1 | contig 10083 bp, 4 predicted proteins | sample 3178371 | NCBI WGS metagenome assembly SXGQ01 (sample SAMN11356859, study PRJNA531348) | freshwater metagenome | isolation source: freshwater sample F1-20 | place: China: Fuxian Lake, Yuxi | collected 2017-12-25 | reverse complement strand
CCACCAGAAGAAGAAGATTGTTCAAGTGACATTGTTACGCCACCAATAAATTTTGCAAAAAGAAATAGAACGTTTTCATTATTAATTTCTACAGTCTTATTGTTTTTAGAACATTTGATAAATTTATTAACACTAACTTTTACAAATTCATTAGTTCGTTTATTATTTACAATAGGAGATGCAGCGGATTTTAGACCGATTAGACAGTTAGCACAAAGCATTAAAAAGGCAGCATTTAGAGCGCAAGAAAATGGGCAAAGAAGATTATACTTAATAAACTACCCAGAATGTGAAGAATGTAATGGTACGAATAGATTAGGCTCGTCATTATTAAGTAGCGGTACATCAAGTGCATATTGCTCTGTTGGTAGTGTAACTATCACAGGTGATTATATTGAAAACAGTAGAATACTCGCAGTAACTTCATTAACTTTTACTCCTAGCACTACTGGCACATGTCCGGGAGAAAATTTAAACACTTTAGGCGCGGCATTAATTCCTGGAGGAACTGGAATACTATATTTTATAAACAACCAATCAAATTATCACATAAATAATGAAAGATTTACGCATATTTCATTAACAAATCAATTTTCAGGTGCACCTATATTGGATGGAAGCGGAAACACAATAAGTTATAGTGCAATAACATTTAATGATGCTGATGCTTACTTTGGTGAAACAACATCATTTACTTTAACCATAAGAAGCAACACAAATAAAGAGTCTACTGATATAACCATAACAGATCCTGTTGAAGAGGGTTGTGATGTATATGACACGCCTTATGACGAAAGTATAGTCAGTTGGTATTATCCAAATACGGGTTATACTAGTTACGGGTGGGCCGGAACAATATCACCAGCTAGTTATGTTGCCGGAACAACAAGCGTGGTTGCCACAAATATTTCTGGAACATTATATGGTGATTCTTTAAGTACATATGGCTCAACACTATCAGATGATATTAAATATTATTCTAGAAGTGGTGTTCCGCTAATTTCATATTGGGAGGGTGAACAATATGAAAAATTCACAAGAAGCGGAATGTCAGAATTTGAAAATGGTATTTTTACAATTGTTCCAGGCGCTCAAAAAACTTCAAGAATTTGGGAAATACTTAGAGAATATTATAGAAGAAAAAGAGTTGGAAAATTATTTTGCGGCGGAATTGTCAACTATTCTTTTATTGATAACTGGTTATCCGGATCACTTTATTTCTTTCAATTTAAAGGTAAAAAAGGAAAATATTGTGATAATGTAATTAGATATGTTGCCAATCAAGATAAGTATTATTATAGATCCGCTATCTATAGATCTGAAATAAGTTGGGGAGATACAGATAAAAACACACATATAGGAAGACCAACAACAATTGTTGATTTAGGACCAAGGGATGAATTTATAAAAGAAATATGCACAGACCCATCATTAGATCCAAATTGCTCTGTTAGTAGATCAATTGGTCCAACATCATATCAAAATTTTGGAGAAATACTTGGACTAGCTATTAATTATAGAATGGATGTTAGTAACAATGATTTCCAGTTGGAAAACTTTTTTGATAATGAAGGTTTTTCTTTTACAAACGAAATTTTAGATGGAGATATTTTACAAATAATTTCAATAAATAATGAGGCTGGAATTGAGGAATTTGATATACAAAATTCAAAATATCTTGGGTATTCATATCAAAATCTTGATCCAGATGTTTACCCTAATGTTTTTAAAAATGGAACATCGGTGTATGGGCCACTTCCAATAACATTATATCTTGATGAAGATGGTGAAAGAGTTAGATTATGTTTAAACGAACCAGGCAGGCTTACTGAATCATCACAAAAAGTGCCGTTTTTCTTATGGAATAAAGGCGGTACAGGATTTGGGCCATACAATTCAACGACATTAGACAACCAATCTTGGGATTATACGGGAATAGAAGTTCAACCGTTACAAGGGATGACATATGCGTATAATTTAACGGGGGTAACAAGCGATCCATCTGACAAATATCTATTATTACCAATGACATATACATTTAGTGGTTTAACATTAAACAGCGGAAACGCAACAAACGATGTTGATTTTGATCAAATATCTACAACAGATAGTCATACGATATTTGATTCAGAGTATCCTGGTTTTACTTATTTATATGTAACAAGCGGAACAACAACTAACCCAATGGCCGGAACTCTTTATACTAGATACGGGAACGGAGGAACATGGCATTCACAAGCATGGAATTATAATAATGATTTTATTATTAGAAGAACACAAGACTATTATACAGGAAATAAACAAATACTATCAACACCATTTATGTTTTATTTTGGATTAAGAGTAGGAAAAACTGGTGTAGATAAATTTATAGAACATTTTGGGGATAAAGGAGCGTTCCCATCAGCAGAATAATGGAGAAAAAAACAATCATATTACCAAATTTAAGATATCACAAAGCACCTGCTATTGATTTAACTACTCAAATTGGTTTGGATAAAACCGAAGAACTATTGAGAGAGGGTGATAGAAATATTATTTTAGATTTAGACGAACAATTTGATTATGAAAGAAATCAAAGTAAAAATTATAGGATCTATGGTAAGATCAAAATGATTTTTAGAAATATGTATAGTGGTCAAACACCTTACACAAATTTAGCAGAATATCTTTATTTGTTTGGTGACGGGGCTTCTGGTGATAATACCGGTTATTTACCATATGATGAATTTGCGTTTATAAGAAGAGATACATATAGAGAAGATACTAGTATTCCTTTAGTTAGTGGGGCAACGTACGGTACGTACAGCCCAACTTTTTCATTACCAACAAAACCAAGAAATAAACATCAAAAGATTTCTAATATGGATGCGCCATACCATAACTGGAATTTATATTTAAGTTATGTTTATAGTGCTGATACAGAGTTTACCATGAGTTATACACTCAGTGGCGCAACAGGCTACTCTTGTAATAATACAACTCAAATATGTTTTAAAGCAAAAGATGGTATTCCATGTAGAGTTGAAAATAAAGGAACTTATTATAAATTAACTACACCCGTTCCTCATGGGATTGGAGAAAATGAATTTGTTATAATATCTTCAATATCTTCTATAAGCGGTAAAACATTTAGTGTGTCTAGTTTAGGCGACGATAAATATAATTCATCAAATTATGTAATAAATTTAAATAAACAACAATTTAGCACTGGCACAACAATACCAAATCTAGTAACAATAAAGAGGTGTCGTGATAATAAAAACATTACTGGTACAACATCTTCATATTATGTTCATAAACATAAAATATTAACAACACAAGACAAATACATTTTAGATAAAGCGGGGTTTGAATCCCCAATCTTTGAGGATGAGAAAAAATTATTATTTGAAGATAGTGCAGGTAATAATGATGTGTTGGTTGAAAGAAATAGACCTGAATCATTATTATATGATTTCAGAGATTTTTTTACACTAACCGGATTAACAAACAATCTTGGATACACACCAACCGAAATATATGTTAGTGTTTTACTCAGAAACAGTTCCGGGTATTTTGAATATCCACCTAAAGTTGGTTATAGATTTCATTTACACAATTACTGGATTGATAATCATTTTAGCGGCACCACCAAATTAGAGACCGGATTAACAGGGAATACATTTACCGGTAGTAGCATAACTTTCACATCAGGAACAACAGTGCCTGTTAACACAGTATTAACGGGAGCATTTGTTGAATATAGCCCAACTGAATTAAAAGAAAGAATTATATCTGAAGCATTACACAAAATTGTTCACCCAACCACAATATTTGATCACGATCAGGATCAAAATGTTACAGAATTTAGTGGAGCGACTGCCAATAATAAAATGGGGCTATTATACCAACCACACTATAGAGTTAAACTTAGACAACTTTCAAATTATATTGAAACATTTGCAACAAACAATATATTAAACCTACCGGATAATGCAAGATATTTTCCATCTGAAAAGGTTTGGAAATGGAGAGATTTATATGATCATGGTAGTATTGATGAAGATGGAAACGGAACCGATTTTCCATTTATAAACAACCAACATTATGTAAAAACTGATTTTAATTTTTATTTTATAAATGAAAGAGAGTTTAATAATAAGGCCGATGGATTTGGTGGATTTAATAAAAACAAAGATCTAAATTGTTAAAATGAAAGTATTATATAGTGATAATAACAAATCTTTAGTGTTTAATCCAGAAACAGATTTTAGAACAAATTTAGGTTGGGAAGAAAATTTTTTAGATCAACAAAATGAAATTTTAAGGTCAATAATAAACCCTATTGAAAATTATGAAACTGTCAGACATATCCACGAACAATATAATTCAACAATTTCTGGAACAACAGTTTCCCAATGTGATATTTGGTTTTATTTTTATTTTTTAAATAATCAAAATCCAAAAACATATGCAAATGGTTTGGATTATAATTTTGTTGGAATAGCACCAAAAGAAAATGCTCTTTTACTAAAACATACCACAAATAGTTTTTTTAGGTTAGAATTTTACACAACCAAGAAAAGAGAAACACAAAAACTTGTTTTTGCTAAAAATTTATCTATACCTCTTGGTCAAAAAGTTTATGATATAAATTTAAGAGATACAATATTTGTTCCGGTATTTCATGGTAACAATTATAGAAATACTGAAAACATGTATCTTTTTTGGTTTAATGATGATACAGTATATTCCGAATATAACAAAAGCTCAACAGCTGACACCCATACGGATTATGATAATTTAAATAGCGGATATACTTTTTTACACATAACTTCCGGAACAACGGAAAACCCTATACAAGGAACATTATGGACCAGAACAGGGTCAACCGGAAATTGGTCATCTAGATCCTGGGACGGACCAACATTTTATATGACCGCTAGATTTTTTAATGCCGAAGATGGTACTATTACCAGATTTTTAAATAAAGATTTAACAGCAAATAATTCTGGTCTTGTGAATGGGACAAGAATGGGAACATTAGCCAGCCCATTAGTATTTTATGAAATGAATTATAGTAATCCATTAAATGATGAAAATGACTCGTATTATAAAATAACATTTAAAAGAGCTAATAATTCTTATAAAATAATTAGAGAAGTACCATAAAATGAAAAAATATACATACGAAATATTACAAGAAAATATATTGTCAGTTGTTTTATATAACGCTGGTCAATATTGGTATGATGTAAATCTTCAATTGGTACCATGGTCAGCAACAACTGCCCCAACAACAGGAACCACCGTAATGGATGTAAAATGGTATAATGATATTACATATGAAATTGGTGATAAAATATACTATAATGGTAAAATATACAAATCATTATTAAATTCTAATTTAAATAAAATCCCCTCCTCACAACCCATATATTGGGTTGAAGAACCAGAAGGAATTTCCTGGACAAATAAGGGATATTATTATAGATGGAATGGTAGTTCTTGGGTTAATTTAGGTAAAGTAAAATCTGCCGCAAGCCCAAATTATACTCTCCCAATATTCCTGGGCGCCCAAGTTGATGAGCTGGGAGTTATGGTTGGCTTTGATGGTGAGGTAGAACAAGTAGAACAACTTTGTAATTTTACATATAAAATATCAGGAAATACTGTTACTGTTTATAATACAACAAATACAAATATATTAAATAGGGTTATTGATGCAACTTTTCAAATAAATTGGGGAGATTCAACAACATCTTCAATTAACATATTAGGTAGTTCAGTAAAAACGTATGGAACTTCCGGAACTAAAACAGTATCAATTACCATGAACAGTCCATGGGGGGTACAAACACTAAGTAGAAAAATAAAAGTACCAGGAGTAATCGGGACTCCCGCTAGTTTAGGTAGTTTAACTTTTACCTTTCCCTATACTGATTATGGTGTTGGGGTTAGTGGATTTACAGCAACACCAACAGGAGCAACAAAAACATTTGTTGCATTAGGTAAAAGTAGAATAATTGAAAAGAAACTATACGGTGCAAACAACTATAGTGGCACCACTGTATCTTCTGATACAATTGGAACATATACTGGATATACAATAGAAGATCTTCAATATAGAGACTATTCTAATGGTATGACTTATATAATAGGTGTTTTACCAAGTCACTTCGTTAAAAGTATTAGCGGATACACATCGGCTAATATCACACAATTTTCAACAGAATATATTACCAATAAAATGTTAACTAGAAATGAACACTTTTTAGGTTTTGTTTCAGATATACAAATATTCTCAGACATATTTGTTGAAAGGGGTCGAATGGGGGTATCTGAATTTAATTTAAGATTAACCGAAATAGACAACGTTGGGGAATTAGAGATATATGGAAACGGTTTTTATAATGTGAAAAAACAATAAAATTATATTTATTAATAAAACGCTATGGCAATAGGTAGTTACGGTACAATAAGACCAGCAGATGTGTCACCAGAAGATGTAGAAATACTACTTCATTATGTTGCAAATAGGGGTGCAACAACAACACCGACGTTAACAAAATTAAATTCGGTTGATATTCTTACCCCAATTTACCATAATAATAACACAACGGATGATACAAACGCTCCAAATGTTGAAGTTTTAGGTGGTTTATATAACCTAAAATTAGAGAATAGCCAATTTTCTGAAATTGGTATATATACACTTCATATTAGACCAAAGCAAATTAGAACATCTATAACAGATTGCGGTATTTTAGCTTCATTAACCTCTGTTAGAGGTTTAGTAATTGATCTAGGAAATGTAGACGAGAACGATAGAACCAAATTCACACCAAACGGACTTGTTGGTTACAGAGTTGAGTACATCAGTGTTTCAGATAACAAAAAGGTGCCAAACTTTTATAAAGTTGTAACATCATCATTTTACTGTGAGCCGGTTACAACTAATTTAACAAATAGCACCCAAAAGTCAGTTAGATATAGATATTCAGACGCGCCAACAAATTTAGTTTTTTTGACGGTTACACCATCATCAGCGCCAAGTAACAAACCCAACACTGTACCATTTATAGGGCAACCATTACAAAAAATTATATTAACTAATAGCTATTTTAACCCAACCACGGTTGAGGTCGAAATGGTAGAACATGACGCTTCAACACTTGCTCTTGCTCTTTATGGTAATCAAAGTAAAGCGGTATCTAATGGTATCTACACCGTTTATGATGGTTCAAATAACATTTATAAACAGTTTAACCTATACGAAGTTAAAGACGAATTTAACGAGACACTATATGAAATTCGTGAGGAAAGGACTGATATAGACCAAACACTAAACTTTGACGATATTACCGAATAATGGCAAAAAGAAAAGTTCCGAGTCAGGCGGCTAGTGGTTTCGATACGTTCAGCGACAGTATTGTTGGAAGACAAATTACTGACGGTACTAGTCAATTGACTAATACGAACTTTGCTTTAGATAGGGCGGTTCCAGAAAAAGATTCAAAAACTTTTCAAACAGCACCATTTTCAGATTATATTACTTTACAAAATTTAAAAATTGAAGAAGATGTACCTACAACGGTTGTTCAATCAGATGGTAAGAAAAGACCAGTTAGATTCAACCCAAGTAAAGTAGACGCCTCTAAATCTCTTTATGGTTCATTAAGGGAAAGAATTAGAGTTTCGATTGCTAGAATTATATCAAATTTTCCTGCAGCTGTATATGTAAATGCGGGTGGTTTATCTTCCGTATCGACAGATACTGCGGAAAATATTACATACAACGCCACAACAAATAGAACAACATTTACATCTCAAGCCGGTAAATTTTTTAACCCATTTGATGTTGTACTAACGGAACCTAAAGCAAATGAATTTCTAGAAACAAAAAACAAAATAAGAAATTTATTTTCTTCTTATACAAAATATTGTGTTGTTATTGATAATAAAAATTACCCAATAACAAATTACACAAAACCAAATCAATATAACCGAGTAACATTTGTAATTGAAGGAAAACCATTTACTGGTACCACATATTCAAATAGTTTTATTTTTAGACCAAATGATAGTGTTGTTGAAGAATTTTATTTAGGTTTAGATGACTTAGAACAAACATTATTAAACAGAGAAACATATCCAATATATGAAGCTGGTTTTACTGTTCCAAGAACAAGTTTAGACGAAAGTAAAACAGATTTAGTATCTGTTCTTGTTAATTGGCCGCTATCACTTGATGGGTATAATATCCAAATACAAGGTTCAAAATTTGATCAATATGTAACAAGATTAAATGACCTAGCCGCCGAAATCGATGAGTATAAGTCAAATTTAGTTACAAGATTCTTAGTCGCACCCCAACTATTTGAATTTGATACAGAAGACCAGAAAATAGATAAAATATTTCAGCTGTATGGTCAAAACTTTGATAAGGTAAAATCATATATTGATAACATAGCTTACATGAGAAATGTTTCTTATGATGCTATTAATAACATTCCAGATGTTTTCTTAAAAAATTTAGCAAATACTCTTGGTTTAAATACTATTAATCTTTTTGACCAAAAATCATTAGAGGAACAAATATACAATGCATCTTCTACTGTATATGATGGCCAATCAATTGGTAAAAACCTTGTAGAGGCAGAACTAGAATTCTATAGAAGACTTTTAGTTAATTTGGCATTTATATATAAATCTAAAGGTACTAGAAGCAGTATTGAATTTTTCCTAAAGTTCATAGGTGCCCCTGATCCAATGATTAAGGTGGAAGAATATGTATATAGAATTAATAGCGCGTTACCACCATCAGCTTTAGATGATATTAATAATACATTAAATAATATTAGTGTTAGCAATACAGTAACGTTTAATACAACAGGATACACGTATTCTATCTCTGGTGTAACTGGTTTAACAACATCAACAAGGTTAAGCGATTATCCTATTGATCAAGATACTTTACTACCAAGGACACCAACAACAAATCAAGATAATGTTTTCTTTCAAATGGGCTCCGGTTGGGGTAATGTAGCTTTAGAACACAGATCATCAGACATTCTCGATACAGAAAATTCAGTATTAACTGGAAGAACAAAAACATTATTAACAACCGCTAAGCCGTATTCATATGGCGAAGAGTTTTTTGATATATATAGAACATTACCAGGCTTAGATTATGGATTTAATATAACTAGTGAAATTGATAATACACAAGGCCAAGTTCTTGAAGATGAACTTCTTTCCAATTTAGTTTTAAATAGAAAAAACATTAATGTTTTTGTTAGCCCAGCTAACGCAATTAGTTATGACATCTGGAGAAAATCTAGAGAACTTGAAGTTAGTTTTGGTACAGCAACTTTACAACCTCAAACCGGTGTAACTTTTGCTCAATACTTACAAGACACTTTCTCAAATCAAATAACTAATTCGAATCTTATAAGATATAAGAAAAATTATATTAAACTCGAAGATGTATATCAAGATTATCTAAATAAGTTGCAAGCATCTGGCTTTACAACTTATGACATGATTTCAACAACTGATTTTGTAAACCAGATGAGCCCATATTGGGCAAGTGTTTTAGATCAAATCATACCTTCAACAACTCTATGGATGGGTGGTAACTTAACCGAAAACAATGTTTTTGGTAGACCAAAGTATGCATATAGAAAACCATGTAAACCATTAGAAGTAATTGAGAACCTATATCCAAATTTTGAGTTAGTAATTGAAGAAGATCTTGAAACAATATTAGGTGATCCAGATAATCTAAGAGGATTAATGGAATTTAGTGGTGTAACATTTACACTACATATGGATATTGATGGGGTTGATTATAGCGGATCAACACAAGTTATTTTAACCGGAAGCACATTATTTGGTACTGGGTTTACCGCATCAGAAAGTTGTAATGTTTTAACAACATCATCAACTAAGATACCGTTAATATGTGAATATAAAAATTGGATTAATCTAAATTTAACAACAATTAAAACTTCTTGGAGAAGTGCTATTGCTGCTTTGGTTAATCAAATAAATCAAACACTTATACAATATAGCGCATATAATGCGCCCACATATGTT
>SXGQ01399156.1_pt1 | contig 10084 bp, 10 predicted proteins | sample 3178371 | NCBI WGS metagenome assembly SXGQ01 (sample SAMN11356859, study PRJNA531348) | freshwater metagenome | isolation source: freshwater sample F1-20 | place: China: Fuxian Lake, Yuxi | collected 2017-12-25 | reverse complement strand
TCGTGAACAGCTACTGCAGCCGGCAGGAAAGGCCGGCTCCCCTGCCCGCTTTACCTCTGACAAAGCGCGGCAAGAGGCTCTCGGATCGCCGCCGGCTGGCGGTCGCTCTGGGCAGCAAATCGTGTCCGAATCCGATTTCGATTGGGGTGCCGAAGCGCGAGCTTTCCACCTGGCGATACCTTACCAAATCTGTAATCCGTATTGTTGCTGCGCACTTTTAATCCGCATGCTGGTAAAACTAAACGAATACTTGGATATCGCGCAGATAAAACGCCACGGCGTATAAATGCCGACGTAACAGAGGGACCAGCAACAACATCTTCTAAATCAGATGAAACCTAACCTTCATACATTAATTTTGCATAAGCAGTAGAAGGAGAGTAATTCCTCGCCGCTTGATCATTCGTGCGACTAGGTATAAAGGTCTTAGTGCAAACTGCAACCAGCAAGAAGACTGCTAGGTTAGAGCCGAACACCTAAAGACTACCTTATTTGATATATTATCCCAATGAAACACTACGATTCTATACAACATTCACATTACAACAAAGTTGCTTTGGAGAGTGGAAGCAGCCCAAGTAGCACAATGGCAGATGTTGTTGTCAGGAACACCGAAACAAATTCCATAGTAAGCACAATTCAGGCTTGGAAAGAAAAACATAAGAAAAATTCCGACAAAATTAAAATATTAGATGCAGGTTGCGGAAATGGCTACACCTTAGACATCTTAGCTCAATCTTTTCCTTTAAACACTCAACTACTTGGCCTAGAGTACAATAACGAATTGTTAAAATTAGCCCAATCTAGAAACGCAATCCAGTTTGTTTGGGGAGATCTGTATAAGAAAAATACCTTGCCAAATGAACAGTTTGACGTCATCATTATTCAGAGAGTTCTAATAAATATTCAAGACCCAGAGCATCAAAAAACTGCCCTAGAAAATGTTGTAAGCATGTTAAAGCCAAACGGATTGTTGATAGCAATAGAAGCTTTTTCCTCGGGACTTGAATTGATTAATCAATCGAGGGCAGAATTTAATTTAGACCCTGTAAAAATGCCTTACCACAACTATTATTTAAAAGAAAATTTTTTTGCGCACTCAGATTTAATAAAGCAAGTAAGTTATGGGGTTTCAGAATATTTCTTATCTACCCACTATTACTTAAGTTACGTGTTTTATCCTGCAATTTGCAAAGCAACAGATGCAGGATTTAACCGCAGTAGTTTTTTTGTGCAATTCTTGGGTGAACTGCTCCCAAACAAAGGCAAATTCGGCGCTAATCGATTTTTAACTTATTTGAGGGAGGGCTAAATGGACAATAAATATTCCGGTAGATTGTTTATCAGCGATGCTTCAGATGAGAATGATAAAGAGAGATATTTAAGCTCGCTGGGTGTAGACTACGGAGAGTTTATCCTTGGGCGAAATACGACCAGAATATTAATGGAGGACCCCAAATTACTTTTGTTTACTCTAGCAAGATACAAATTTGTTGCAAAAATGTTTACAGGCTTAAAAGAAGTTTTAGAGATTGGATGTCATGAAGGCTGGGGCATTCAACTTGTGAAACAGAACGTCTCAAAAGTGCATGGAACCGATTTTTTTGTTCCGTATATTGAAAGTTGCAATAGAAGGATTAACATTGAGGGACTCACATTCTCAGCACATGACATTTTGGAGAAGCCCCTTTCAAAGGTATACGATGGTGTCTTTGCCTTGGATGTCTTAGAACACATCGACCCGAACAAAGAAGCGCGATTTATGGCAAATGCGGTGAGTTCGCTAAAAAACAATGGACGGATGATTCTCGGAACCCCTAGTCTTGAATCTCAGAAATATGCCTCTTTTTCCTCTAAAGCCGGTCATGTGAACTGTAAAACTGGCCCCGAGTTTAAATCATTGATGGAGAAATACTTTGAATTTTCCGTTGTTTTTTCTATGAACGATGAAGTCTTACACACAGGTTTTTTCCCGATGTCGCAATACGTTTTTGGCTTTGGTGCTATTCCAAGAAAATGAGGTTACGTAAAAAATGAATCAGAAATTAACGCAAGGAGAATATGACGCGTTGTTTGCGGATCGCCAGTTAAAAGCGGCGCGAAATCATAATGATTTATTCTCTAAAGTTGTAGATAAGGAATTTTTAAATTTCTACGAGAAAGTTAAGTCGAACACGATGCTTTCAATAGAGTCCCTCTATGATTTTTATCTTTCAATGCGTTATATCAATGCAGCAGAAATACCTGGCTCAATTGTCGAGGTTGGCACTTGGAAAGGTGGCTCCTTGGCACTCGCTATGCTTTCGGATTCATCGAAGTCGCGAAATTACATCGGCTATGACACCTTTGAAGGGCACTTACAACCAGAGGGGGACGAAAAAGATGTGCGTGGCAGTAATCTGCTCGACAGGTACAAAGAAATAATTGAAAGAGAAGGTTCTTGGTGTAAGGCAGATTATGATGAAACCAATGAGTTCTTAAATTCACTGAAATTCGCCGAACAAAGTTTTACTCTACATAAGGGTGATGTAAAAAAAGTTTTACCAAGCTCAAAGGTTGACGAATTGGCTATTCTTCGTATTGATTGTGATTGGTACGCAGAGTCACTGATCAGCCTAGAAGTTTTGTATGATCGTATTGCTCCAGGTGGCATTGTCATACTGGATGATTTCGGACATCACTCAGGACAACGAAAAGCTTTTGATGAGTTTTTTTCCAATCGGCACTTAAAATGGACTCATGTAAATTATGCAACTATAAGCGCGATTAAGCCTTGAAAGGCTTGTAGCTAAAATGGTTTACGGAAAATGAGATAGAGCCGAAGCATTGCGCGGATCCTTCCTCCGTTCGAAATATTGAAAGCGTTATCTAGAACTTTATTGAATTTAACTAAATTACGCAGGAGTCGTACCAAATTACGCAGGAGTCGTACCAATCGGCGCAATCTATTCAGATATTTCTGGTAAAAAGCCAGGAAAACTCTTCCTAACCTCAAGGAAAATATTCTTAACCTCAAGGAAAATACGGGCCTTGGTCTCTTGTCATAAAGTTTCATTCGACTTCGGATTCGTTGATTAATAGCAACTAGTTTTAACCCAGAGAAAGCACTTCTTTGGTACCTAGGATTAGATAAAAACCTGTTTTTAAACACCAGAGGAACATTATAATTTTCGAGAGTTGATTCTGAGTCATTGTGGTCTACGTGCCAAAACCACGGCTTATTAAAATTTCCAATTTTAAAATCATCATAAACACCAGAATGCAATCCCCACTCGATAAAATCACACTTGGCATCTTCTGAGTAGTCGTAATCAGAGAAAAGTAGAGGATTTTTATCACGAAGGCTGCCTTGATCCCAAGAAACTATAAAACTCTCACAAGAATCAAGAATGAAGTCTGTAGAATTTTTGCCTAATTCTAATAAATCTCCAAGAAAACCAGCGTCAATAGTCTCATAAACTAACCTGGAAGAAGCCTTTTGTCTTCGACCAGAATCAATTTTGCTTGTGTCGATAGCCATCAAAAACCAAGACATTCCAAAACCAATCAATGAAGATCCCGATGATCCTGGGAAAAAAACAGTGGTTGGATAACGTCGCCCTTGATATCCTAAAAAACTTGACTTATTGAAAACAAAACCTTGTGCTTCATGGTGTAAATTATCTAATGCAGCTTTTACAAGGGACGATTCACTAAAGTGGATCCGATTTTCAAAGGCACACTCACCATCGATGGCACCTAAGAAATCTTCTAAATAAGTTAACCTCACGGCTGGTGCCAAAAGCGCTTCAAAGCTATTCGCCTCTATAAATTCGAAAATCCGAGGAATAAAATTTGTGCTAACAACCGTGTCTGGTGAGAGAAAGCTTATAACGGCTCTACTCAGGCAAGCTTTATCGAACGCATACCGATGGCAATGGCTCATAATAGATGGGGCTCTCCAGATACTCGCTGAATTCAGGAGTTGCTCTGGTATGGGAATGATTTCGATTGAAATAAGTTTACTTAAAATCTCAAAGTTTGGATTATTTCGGATAACCACTAAATCAGATGGACTAGTATGCAACAAAAGAGTTGAATCAAAAAAGTTACCTGTTTCCTTCGCACTTTCTAGACTATTGATTAGTGAAGGGAATAAATAGTCAATCATGTTATTTCGATGAACTCTTCCATAAGCTAAGCAATGGAAATAAAAAGTTACCGGTAATGTCATGTCTTTACAATCACCACTCCGGCGTAGTCAACATGTGTGTACTTAATGTTTTTACCTTGGAAAAAATCCATGTAAGCTTGTTTCATACCCGAAATGTGTCCAAAAGCATCCAAGTACAAGACTCCACCCAATAACAGCCTTTCCCACAAATAGTTGAGGGTGTGCAAGGTTTCTGAATGCCAATCACAATCTATTCGCAATATCGAAATTGCCTCTGGTAGATTACTTTGTAGAGTGCTGCGAACATCTCCTTTGACTAATTTTAAATTTTGGGTTGGCTTTTTTAGGCCCACCAAATTGCCTTCGCACTCCTCTATTGAGCTATAGGCCATTTTTTTACCATGTTTGTTTTCTCGGTCCCAGATTTCTTGCAAACGATTGCCACGAATATCGAATTCTGATTTTGGAGGACGCAAATGACCTTCAAAGGTATCGAATCCGATAAATTCTCGCCGATTAGTTGAATCTGCGAGCATTGCCATAGCCAGAGATCCACCCTTCCATGTTCCAATTTCAATTATTGAACCTGGCAAAGAAATCCGATTGATATAATTGATCGAGTTATACAAATCAAGTAATTTCTCAAATGAGAGCATTGTTATTGTGCGAATTTTCTCGTAAATTTCTATAAAGTCTGGCTCGGCAATTTGCGTGTACGATTGAATTCTCGACGTAGCTTCTTCTATTTGAACTTTAGCCAGAGAGGCCCAGTCATCACTCATAGTCTTAAACCCAATTCGGCCGTCTTGAAACTTTATCAGGGCTATACCTAAAATAAAGTTCTTTTAAGGTCCTCGCAAACGCCTTTAAGTGCAGTTCATCTGTACCTGGGTGCACATATAACTCAAAAACTCGTCCATTGCAAAATTCTTCACAAATTGGAAAATTCAAGTCTTTGTACTGAACACTTTGCATAGAACCATGGTAGTTTGGGTGATTCCAAGGTAGCCCTCGCGCAGGTTTAGATTTTGGATTGAAGTGAGAATGTTTGTTAAGAGGTGAAAAAAGTTTTCTCATAGGCACCCCTCGACCAAGCATTTCCTTCAATAAATCTTCACAGAGACCATCTGGAAGATTTATTTCCAAGGCAATTGCGTAGTAGACTCCCACAGCATCTCCATTTACAAGTCTCACACGTACCCAGTCTTCAGAAGCTAAAATTTCAGATAACATTAATGCGGAACTCTGCCGCATACTATTTTCAAAATCTAGTTTTTCCAATCCAATTCGCCCTAAAGCAGCTGAGAATTCTGACATTCTATAGTTGTAGCTTAACTCCTCATTTCCAAAGGAGCGCAATTGAGAAAGTTTAGTAGCCAAATCTTCACGGTTTGTGCTTATCATCCCTCCATCACCAGTACTAATAGCTTTCCGTTGTTGTAAACTAAAAACAGAGATATCGCCGAAAGTACCGGTCTTTTTTCGATTAATAGATGATCCTGGACCGTGAGAAGCATCTTCTATAAGGGGAATTTTAAACCTTTCAGCAATTTCCTTTACCTGAACAACATTCGATGGGTACCCTAAAATATTAACATCAATGATTGCTTTCGTTCTTGGAGAAATTGCTTCCAAAAGTTTCAGAGGATCCATACCAAAATTTTTTGGGTCAATATCAATAAATACAGGAATTGCGTTTTGCATCAAAATACAGGAGGCCGAGGAAATCCAAGAACAATTGGAAACGGCAACTTCATCACCTTCACCGACCCCCAGAGCAGCCAATGCCAAATGGAGCCCTTGAGTGGCATTACCAACCCCCACGCTAAAATCAACACCTAAGTACGTTGAAAAATCATTTTCGAAGCACCGAACTTCACCAGCAGCAAAAAGTTGATTGGATTTAATAACTCGCCGAACAGCTTCAACCTCTCGAGGGCCATAAGATGGCCACCTAGGCCAGGCACTTAAAATCGCCTCATCGAGTAGCATGGTGAAACAATAACAGGATTTGTTATTCTAGAACGGAGCCCGCTTAATGTTTCGGAAGGCAATCCTACGGAACACGCAGGAGTAAAAAATACTTGAATAAGAAGAAGGCTTGAACAGAACAAAAAAAAGGGCCAACATAAGGTATCTAGGTAAAGTGGCACTTGATATGGATTGGAGGAATTTAAGCCAAATTTTGGTTTTATTTTTATCTTTGTAAAAGTCAAGTAAAAAAAGATCCTTCGTTGGCATCCTTCGATTAATCCTATCTAGTAGGATTGAAAAAACGCTTCGGTCGATAAATTTTTCAGCGTAACCCTTGAAAAAAACTTTAGATTGCACTATTTCATTATAGATTAGATCAAGAATGCGGAATGTTTTTTCACTTGTTTCGCTGAGAATCTTACTTTGGCTGCTTGACATTTGATTCCACGTGTAAACAATTTCAGGGATAAAAACAAAACCAAAAGTTGCACCCAACTTTCTTGCAAAATACCCATCAGCAAAAGCCCCAAGACGTTCATCTGGGAAATCAAAGTTTGAAATAGACTTTCTACGAAAAACAGATCCAACAGTCAACATCCAATTGTCCGATTGGCATAAATGCCGTTGCACTTGTTCACCACTGAGATAGCGGGATCGAAACGCAGGAATTATAGTGGGTTTAATTATTCCAGTGTCAACTCCGTTAAATGTGACACGCACAAGGCCACTGGCAAATGCGGCAGTAGGATTTGCGTCTAATACGTTTATTAATTTTGTATAAGCATCGTCAGCAATTAAATTTTTTGCAGAAGCAAATTGAACATAATCGCTAGTACTGTTATCAAAACCAAGCTTGCTTGCCTTAATCGGACCAATATTCTCAGCAAGAAAAATTGCCTTGATAAATCCATATTTCTTCTGGAGCTCTTGAATTATCTCTTTACTAGAATCTGTTGAGGCGTCATCTATAATGATTATATTTTTTGGTCTGATGGATTGCTGGCAGATAGCTTCAACTGCATTTTTAATAAAACGACCTTGATTATAGTTTGGAATTATGACATCTAAAGTGGAGGGGCCTGTGATCAGCCGGGAATTATTTATCTGCTTCATGTCCTCTTAGTCCCAAACTACGAGTAATTTGAGAGTAAAGGTACTACAATGAAATAGAAATAACATCATAATTTAAGGTACAGTTATGCCGTGCGCAATACTTTTTTACTTGTGTTTAAGATTGTATCTATTGAAATGCGAAATCGGTACAAGTGGAGTAGATTAGGAAGCTTGTGGGTAGTCTTGAGCTTTTCCATTTACTGTATTTCAGTCTCCATAGTTTACTCCAGATTATTTAATCAAAACCTAGAGGATTATTTATTCTACCTAGCATCGGGTTTGCTGAGCTGGACCTTTATACAGTCATTCTACGTTGAAGGCATCACTCTTTTTTCAAATTACAAAGGCTACATAGTAAATATCAACTTACCTTTTTATATTTACTCACTAATTTCAGTCTTGAGAAACTTAGTTATTTTTTTGTATCAGATACCAGTCTTAATTATAATAAAATTAGTATTTTCAAGTCCAATTAGTTTTTCGATGATAATATTTCCATTGTCGCTTACTTTAGTGTTTATTACAGGAATTTTGATATCTGGAATTTTGGCTCCTATCGGAGTGATATTCAAAGACTTTGCTCAGCTCGTCCCAGCCATCGCGACAATCTTAACTCTAGTTACACCAATTTTGTATCCCAAAGAGCTTTTGAAAAGTGCAACTTGGCTTTATGAATTCAACCCAATGTATTACTTGGTATCACTCGTGAGAGATCCATTGCTAGGGAAATTTCCCAGCTTTCAAGTAATCTGTGTTTGTTTGTTGTTTGTTGTTTCTCTGATTCCAATCCAAATTTGTGTAAATAGAATTTTTGGGAAGAGAATCGTACCGATAATATGAATATTTCTAGGGCAAATCCATTAGTCTCTGCTAAAAGCATTTATTTTCAATACCCGGATTTAAAGAATCGCTTAAGCGCGATTCGTAAATTCAAATTTCCGCAAAACGGTAGTTATCAAATAGAAGGCATTACCCTAGAATTGTACAAAGGAGAAAGCCTTGGCTTGGTTGGCTTAAATGGATCTGGAAAGACAACACTCTTAAGATTACTAGGAGGTATTTACAAACCTACAGCCGGAACACTGGAAGTCAATGGCAAATCTAGCACTCTATTTGACAGTGGATTTGGGTTAGATGTGGAGTCAAATGCAACAAATAATATTTATCTAAGGGGCCGTTTGTTGGGCTTACCTACCAGCGAAATAAGAGATGCAGTTTTCAGTATTCGTAATTTTGTAGAACTGGGTGATTATTGGGATATGCCATTGAGAACCTACTCATCAGGCATGATCTCTAGATTACTAATTGCAATGGCAACTTCATTTTCAGCAGAAATATTATTGATGGATGAGGGAATCGGTACATCGGATGCAAAGTTTCAAGAAAAGACCAAAAAAAGATTTGAAGAAATGATCCAAAAATCTTCAACAATTGTGCTTGCGACTCATAACAGAGAACTTATGCAGCAATACTGCTCCAAAGCAATTCTGCTGGTTAAAGGGCGTATAATTCAAGCTGGCAAAACAGAAGAAATTTGGGAGCACTTCCAGAAACTTCCATAAGACTAGATAAATCCCTACAAGAATCCTTTTAGTCGTAAAGAGCATGGTATTTGACAGAAGTAGGGTGGATTGTGTTCTTGTTCCAAATTGCTTCAGTAACCACTGCACGAAGCCTAAAGTGAAATTTCTAGTCTTCGCTCGAATCGTGCTCTGATATTTTACTTCTCCGCAAAAGCCACTTCGAGTGCTAATCACCCCTGGTTCCTTTAAGGGATCAGGCACAAATTAGGAAGTCGCCGATGCGATTGCGTAAGGATGGAAAAAAGTGCGCGCGCAGGATGAGATTACGTGTATTCCTGGGGCAGATGGCGGTGAAGGATACGAGAAACATTTGCGATGATCATTCCTAGTGTGTAACGATTTACCCTTGAAGTTCACTTTCATGAAAAACAAAATCGTTAAGCGACCTGTCTTCTTCTAGATGATGGCATGGCAATTACAGAACTCGCAGATGCGTGCGGATTAATCCACATGAAAGCCCTTGATCCGTTTAACGCAGGCACATTCGCATTTGGTCAAGCTTTAAAGTCGGCTGCTGAAAATTCATATGTAAGGAAAATGATTGTGTGCATAGGCGGTTCAGCAAGTACCGATGGCGGAGTTGGGGGCGTCGGTAGCTCTAAGTGCGCGTTATCGAAATACATTTGGAAATTCGATTGAGTTAGGCGGCCAACAAAAAAGCGCTAGAGCCGCACGTGGGGTCGATAACATTTAAGTTACTCAACGCATTCCAAAACCGCATAGCGTCTTGCGCCGTTTCGATACCGCCAATTAAGTCAATTAAGGAGAGTCTCTAAATCAAGATTCCGGGATACTAAGTCAGAAAGTGCCAAAAGATTTCCATCATTCATTGCGTTCTTGAGGTCAGCCAAATTCTGAAGTGTTCGGTGAGTTTCCTAATACGTCTCTACGGGTAATCCTATGTGAGGAGGAGACTTTCTCTGCATAGAGCGTAGTCACTTGCGCCAGGGATTTTATTCTTGTATTCACCCCCAAATTTGATAGAACTCCAAATAAAGCTTTCCGGTATAATTAAGAGTTATCCCAAGAAGAACTTGCAGAAGTTTTCTAAGTAGATCTACTAACCTAGTAATGGTCTTAACTCAACTCTACGATTACAGGCCTTTGAACCCCGAGCTGCCAGCTCTAAGGCAATCTCTCTAGTAGGGACATCAATAATCCAAATACCACTTACATACTCGCTGGAGACATTAAGACTCGTATTGCTGTACTTAATATCTCCATCTCGGTTATCAATCAGAATCGAATTATCTGGAGAAGC
>SXGQ01641442.1_pt1 | contig 10085 bp, 4 predicted proteins | sample 3178371 | NCBI WGS metagenome assembly SXGQ01 (sample SAMN11356859, study PRJNA531348) | freshwater metagenome | isolation source: freshwater sample F1-20 | place: China: Fuxian Lake, Yuxi | collected 2017-12-25 | reverse complement strand
TCTGGTTCTAGCTCTGGCTCTAGCTCTGGCTCTGGCTCCATTGGCACTTCAACAATTGCACCTACGAATGTGCCTGGACAGCAGCGTCCAAGGATTGTGTTCAACATCAATGCACAACCACAACCACAATAAACTTTGAGGTTTTCATTTATTTGAACACAGAAATGATTGATTGATTGATGCATGTGTAACAAATTGTTGCACATTCATTTTACAATTCATTTGCATTGCATTGCAAAATCAAGCACAAAATTCCGTGTAGGTTAAATTCAACAACGGACACAGCTCCTTCGGGTCAAACTCAAATTCAACCGCAGGGGAACACAGTTCTTGCTCTATGAAATTGATGATGGGACACACCTTGTGAATGTCTTTTGCGTTTGTTTGATTCGCATTCGCATTCGCATTCGCATAATACTCGTTGTGCAGCACACGAACTGACAATGCGTCGTTGCTCATGGCCGCATGCGGCGGCGCATCATGAGTGGAACAAAACGACGCGTTGTATTTTTGCAACAGGGTGCACAATGGTTTCACAGGAGAAGACGCATCGCTGCACAGCTCGTGCTCAAGAATGTCAATGAGCGGGCACAAGTCGCTGGGATTCAAATGAGGCTGTGACGGGAAAATGAGAGCGGCATTGGACAACAGCAACAACGAAAGGAACGGCATGAGGCGAGAGATATTCATGGTATGTGTGGGTTATTTGGAATGTGTTTATATACATTCTAAATACTATATTTTCATAAAAGTTGTACCACCACCAACACATGTAGATGTGATATACTTATTTATTTATTTATTATTAATTGGGTTCAATGGTTTGAACAGTTGTTCCAAAAAAGAATACACTTGGTGAAGGTGATGTTATACCTAGAGCAGTTGCTGTTGTTGTTGATATTGTAACAATTGTCAATCCGGAATGTAAGAACGCATGATCACCAATACTTGTAACTGAATTTGGAATTGTAACAGACGTCAACCTGGTGCAATCATTGAACGCATTATCACCAATACTTGTAACTGAATTTGGAATTGTAATGGACGTCAACCCTTCACATATTTGGAATGCAGCTAGTCCAATGCTTGTAACTGAATTAGGAATTGTAAATGATGTTAAACTTCTACATTGTTGAAACGCACTCTCTGGAATGCTTGTAATTGAATTGAAAAGTATAACAGACATCAAATTAGTGCAATAATTAAACACATCTGTACCAAGACTTGTAACTGAATTTGGAATTGTAACAGACGTCAATGCAGTACAATTTTGAAATGCAGCATCTCCAATGCTTATAACTGTATTTGGAATTGTAACAGACGTCAAATTGGTGCAATTATTGAACGCAAAACCATCAACACTTGTAACTAAATCGCCAATTGTAACTTGAGTTAATTGAGTTGGATTGGGGACATCTGAAGGGATATTAGTTGCACTGGATGTGTAAGAATAATTGGGAAAATTTGTGTCTAAAGTAAAAGTAAATGCACCCCAAGTAAAAGGATTGGTGGTTTGAGATGCATTATACTGAAGAATTGTTAGTGGCGTGGGTGCAGTGGGTGCATTCAGATATTTGAAGTAAGTGGAGTTAGTGTAATTATTAACGGCATTCATGTAGAATCGTCCATTTCTGTAAAATAAACCTTGACCATTCGCATTCGTTGAAGAAGTGTCCCCATTATTCGCTGGATTGGAATTTACAGTGTACCATGTTGTTAAATTAGAACTGAACCAATAACTAGTAATTGAAGTGGTACCAGATGGATTAAACAGTCCTACCATATCCACCATTGTTGGACTTGACGACACTTGGATATTCCCACTTGCCAATCCATTCAACCCCCCCACATGAGTGGGTGAAAGACCCTGCAAATTGATTGGCGCGGTTACGCCAGTTGCTGCATCCACCGCATACACAAACGCACCACTCGTTGCAGTCGTTCCACCATATATCAATTGTCTCGAAGCAGTTGTTGCACTTGTGCTTATTCCACGCACCACAGATGTCGCACTCAGCAAGGGATTCAGTGTGACTGCAAGCGACCCATTACTCTTATACATGACATAACCATTTACAGTTGTTGTGACTCCGCCAAATGTTGATTGTGTGAAATTTCCCACAAAAACCACATTTGCCAGTGTTGGACCCCATGCCCCATTTTGGACCAGGGTTTGATAAACCTCTCCATTTGTTTCGTAAAAATTCTGCCAAGTTGCATTGTCTGTGCTAGTGGAAACAGATAACTCTGCAACCACCGTGTTGCTCAGTTGATTTGCGAAACTCTTTGTTCCGTCAGTGTATATGTAAGTGTCAAATTGACCAACAATGTAAACCCTGCGCGTGTTATTTATCGTGCTTGAAACCGCAACTGCATCGTTTACAATGGCAGTGTTTGTCGTAGTTGACGCAACACCGGCAGTATACGGCGGTCCCACAATTGACTGCATTGAAACCAATGACACAGTGCTTGAATTTACCCTTAGTTGTGCAATGCACCCACACACAACCGGCGTTCCAACCAATGCCGTGCCATTAAATTCTTGCGCAGTGTCGAACGAACCAAACGCATACATGTATGCATAGTTACTCAATGATGTTGGCGCATAAGTAAATCCTCTCACTTTTGCAATGTTGCTGCCATTGCTCCACCAAACAGCCCACATTGTGCCAGTTACACTTGTTTTGATTACACAATATGATGCTGGCAACCCAGTCACTTGGGTTGTTCCGTAATAACTCGTCCAGTCGCTTCCATTTAAATTGAAATACGCAATTGACGTCAATGGATTCGGAAATGCAATTGTGTTTGTGTCTATCCATTGATAATTGAAGTCGGGGGGTGGTGTGGGTGTCGGTGTGGGTGTGGGTGTGGGTGTCGGCGTGGGCGTGGGCGTGGGTGTGGGCGTGGGTGTCGGAGTGGGTGTTGGAGTAGGCGTAGGCGTTGGAGTGGGCGTAGGCGTTGGAGTAGGCGTAGGCGTCGGTGGCGGCGGAGGCACGGGCACAGGTTCTGGAGGCAGTATGGGCAATCCAAACGGATATTTTCCTCCCGATGCCGGCGTAACCTGCATTTTGTAATTGTACAATGGCACGCTCTCGTCTAGGCACAATGGAATCACTGGTCCAGGCACATCGCTATCACTTGTCAATGAACAAATCACATTTGGCTGATTGCATTGCAGTGCCACTGTTATGCCTTCGTTTTTAATCTCAGGCAAATTGTTCACATTGGGATTCGTGTAGGTTTGTGTTTGCGTGGCCCACAACTTTTTGCGGGTCAGCGCATTGCGCGCCGCCATGGAATAGAGTTCAGCTTGAGACAGCCGCGCGCTGTTGCCCTTGTATTTCAGAATCTCCGCTTTGCGCCGCTGATCCAACGCATATGTGCTGTAAACTAGACTATTGTCGGAAGCGCACACGGCATATCCATTGTTGCTCGCGCAATTGGGACAGTTGTTTCCACCCGCGCGAGACCATGGCGGTGGAGGAGGCACGTATCCTTTTATGCCACATTTATTGTATTGCACTTGAGTTGCGGTAAACGGAGTTGTTTGAAAAATGTTAGAAGGAGCACCGTACCCGACTGCATTTTTTGCAGTAACACGAAAGTCATACAAGAAACTTCCAGCCAATCCGTCAACAACTTGGGTTGTTGCAATGGATGGTGGCGCGCGAGGAAATGCGGTCCATACAGAGTACATGTTCAATTTATACTCTATCAAATAATCCACAATCGGAGAACCACCGTCATTTGTTGGTGCTCTCCATGTTAGAGCCACTTGCGATGTTCCAGGAACACCGGTCAAATTTGTGGGCGCATCTGGCACCGTGTCTGTTGGAGAAGTTACATACCTGTATGCTCCGGTGCCAGCTGCACTAACCGCAGCAACTCCGAAATCATATCGCGTTCCATTCAATAGTCCAGTGACTATGCAATTTATTGGTCCAGACGATGGCAGTATATGAGCCGGCACTGTGGTTGCAGGTGTCCATTGGGATGTTCCATTGACCCGATACTGCACTGTGTATGACAAGATCGGACTGCCTCCGTCACTCGTTGGCGTGGTCCATGTCAAAGACACCGAGAGAAACCCAGGTTCGGCAGTCAAGCCAATGGGTGTACTTGGTGTTCCATAGGTGGATGCTGTAATGACGGAATATGGTCCATGGTGAACCGCGTTTACAGCCGCGACTCTGAAATCATACGAAGTCCCAGTTAGCAGTCCGAGGACAACACATGAAGGTGAAATAGAGAGAGATGCTAGCACTGAAATGGGCGGATTCCATGATCCAGGCGTTGGTTCACTTTGACGATATTCCACCCGATATGATGTTACTGGAATGCCACCATTATATGATGGTGGGTCCCATGTCAGAGTCACACGTTGCAGTCCGGGTTGGGCAGCAAGACTCCTCGGTGCACTAGGAACTCCATATGTGGAAGCCGTTACAATTCCACTGTATGGTCCGGTTCCAACTGCGTTAATCGCTGCAACTTTGAAATCATACATGGTTTCATCTATCAATCCACTAACAATGCAATGCGATGTTTTGTCTGAAACCGGTATGGGTGGAGTCGGAATCCATGGACTGGATGGACTCGTTCCAAAAAGTCGGTATTGCACAATATATGATGTAATTTGATTGCCTACTTCAATGAACGACGGAAGGTCCCACGTCAGTGATACACTTTTTATGCCTGACTTGGCATCAAGGTTAGTTGGTGCATCCGGCGCTGCAAATGTCGTGGTTCTTGCGATTCCGCTGTAAGGACCTTGCCCAACTATGTTTACAGCGGCAACTCTGAAGTCATATGTTGAACCATCTTGCAATGTGGTTATAACATGATGAGGTGTTGATGATGTTATTGGAATGGGAGGAGTTGGTATCCAGTCGGCTGGTGGAGTTGTTCCATGCACTCTGTATTCTATCACATATGACGTTATTGGGGTGCCTCCATCATATGGCGCATTCCATGTTAGAGACACGCTTTGCAATCCCGGGGTTGCCACCAAGTTGGTGGGTGCATGCGGCCTGGTAAATGTGGTTGCCGTCACGATTTCACTGGGTGGGCCTTGTCCAACCACGTTATTGGCCAAAACCCGGAAATCATATGCCTGACTTGATGACAAGGAGGATACAATCCAAGATGGGGTTGACACCGTCGAACTACTAGTTATCCATGCAGTTTGTCCATGTTCCCTGTATTGCACCGTATAAAACGTTATTGGGGTGCCTCCATCATATGGCGCATTCCATGTTAGAGACATGCTTTGCAATCCCGGGGTTGTCCTCAAGTTGGTGGGTGCATCCGGAGGAGAAAATGTGGTTGCCGTCACGATTTCACTGGGTGGGCCTTGTCCAACCACGTTATTGGCCAAAACCTGGAAATCATATGCCTGACTTGATGACAAGGAGGATACAATCCAAGATGGGGTTGACACCGTCGAACTACTAATTATCCATGCAGTTTGTCCATGTTCCCTGTATTGCACCGTATATGACGTTATTTGGGTGCCTCCATCATTCGTTGGCGCATTCCATGTTAGAGACATGCTTTGCAATCCCGGGGTTGTCCTCAAGTTGGTGGGTGCATCCGGAATGGTGGCAGAAAATCCATTTATAGTTGACGAAAATGGACCCGAAGTGGGTCCTCCATTATTGCAGTATCCATTCACTGCTGCCACTTGAAAATAATACGTGGTTCCATTAGTTATTCCATTAGCGTTTCTAGTCAATGTATAAGTTAGGGAAGATGATGATGTGTTCACCTGAATCCAAGGCGCATATCCGGTTGTGTTGTATTGAACAATGTAGCTTGTTATGTTGCCTAAAGTTCCACCTCCATTGTCACTTGGCGCACTCCATGTAAGCGTGATTTGGTTGTTTTGAATACCGGATGTTAAATTCGTTGGCTGGTTGCATGGTAGAACAGTGAAAATGTATCCCAGTTGCAATCCACCTGGGTTGGCAGGTGAACCAACGCCTGGATTGAATTGCGATGGCAATGTGTATGTAGTACTGGATGTAGTGCCATTAGTGTATGTCAGTGCACTGTAATACAAAATATACAGCGGTGTTCCAATTGTTGCATTTGTCGCGCCACTTGAAATCAAACTGTTTGGCGTTATTATTGTTGTATGTGTGCCTGGATGATATTCTACATTTGAACCCGGCACTTTGTTCGTGGAATTGTAAAAAAATATAACCGAATTATATCCTATATCCGAATAATACTGATATGGGGAAACTACAGAATAAGTGTTGATTGAAACACTAGCAGCACTTACACCACTACCAAAACCCAAAATTGCAGGTGTATTTCCAGATGAATCAGTATAAGTGTTAGAATTGTAAGGCATTGTTGGGTTTGGTGGAACTGAACCATTTGTGTCTGATGGAATACTCATTTTGATTGACTTATGTAATTTGTTTTAATAACTCGGTATTGTTATGTCTCATATAATGTGTCATGTTCTTTTCTTTTTCAAATTCATTTTCAAAACAATAACAGCAACAACTGTTATCGCAGCAACTGTGGCAATGCTTGATCGCACCGTGGTCGCTTCTCTAACTTTTGCAACCTTCCTTTAATTCCGGCTCCAGCTCATACAAGACGGACCGGTTCGGTGCGTGGCCGTGCGTGGCCGTGCGTGGTCGTGGTCGTCATGAAGGCGTTTGTGTGCGTCTGCGTTTGCGTGGCCCACGACTTTTTGCGGGTCAGCGCATTGCGCGCCGCCATGGCAATGCACCTTGTGTACTTATTATAAAATGCGAATTAATTGGCGTGACATTTCATTGCGTTGTAACGAATCTTCAAAAAAGTTTTCCATTCGTCCACGCTTTCCTTATTGTTGATAATTTTATGAACATTGTCCAGAATGCATTGTTCATGTTTTTTTCTCTCGTCGCGATTCTTTCCATACTTTACAGCCTTTGAAACATACTCCTTCTCAGATGCACATGTAAATTCGGTGATTCCCATTTTATTGTACAGCCCCTGCGTGAATTTGCCGCTAATGCGGTTTCCTGGGCAAGTGATGCAGACCTTCCCCAACAAAAACGATTCAATAATTGAATTCAATCCCCCAAATGGAAAATAATCCAAAATCAAATCACAGCTTTTCACATTTGCAATATACTGCATGAATGGTGCTTGATGTATGAAATACACTCGTTCAAAGTGCGCCACTTTGGTTTTCATGTACTTCGTAAACATCACATCCTCATCGTCTCCTTTATTTGTGGACAGCAGAACAATGACGCCATTTTCATCCGCCTTCAATATTTCATTCAGCATGTAAGCAAAGGAGGGATGCATTTTGATGTAGATTTGAACACACCCGTATATATTCGGATGTGCAACCCCCGTTTTTTCAATCACGTCCTGACGAAATGCGTCCGGATCAGTGTCTTTGTGTTCTAGCTGAAGCTCTTCTTTGAATTGATCAAACATGTCGTAGTAATAGGTTCCAAGAGAATCAAACAAAACCAACTTTTCGCTGTAATGGTCTTGGTCTTCTTCCGAGTTGAAGAATTTGGATGACACAAAATAGTCAATATTTGGTAACCCCGACGTGTCCGAATGCCCCCAAGTGCTAATTTGAACGGGCGCAAGCCGCGAAAATGCAATAAACCTAGTTTGTTGGCACATGCCAATTTCAGGATACACAATAATGTCAAAGTTTTGATCTGCAATCTGTTTTCTGTTTGCAACCAAATCGTTTTCTTCCATTGTTACAATCAAGTTTTGCAGCGCGGATGGATTGGCGTCGGCCATTATTTTATTATAAAACACGTGTGGGCTTTTCTTACGAGTCATTATTTTTACATCAAACTCGGGATCATCGCACAAGTGTTTGATGATTCCCAAACGATCCTTTGCAACCGAGTGAAATGTAATAATGAAGTCCGATACGAACCCTACCTTTATTTTTGTTGATGCATTGTCGTCTACTGGACGAACCCTCACTGTATTCAACAATAAATCCGGGCACAATCCGGTTTGCAGTTTTGCAATGTTTTTAAACAGCTCAGCATTGCTCATGTCATGATAAGCATATGGATAAGCGTTGTTGCGATTGGTAAATGTGTTCAACACATGTATGTTTTCATAAATGGGGCCAGTGTTCACAATCATGTATTTTATCATTTTTTCGTAGTATTTGCGGTGTTTTATGATTTGCGACTTGCTTTCAAAAAGATAATAACAGTGTGTAACGAGCTGAGTTAATATGGTGCACAACCCAATTGAATTGCACGTTTTGAATGCACAAACGAAATCATCAAACGTTTCAATGTCGAACGATTTATTATTTGTCAGTTTTCCATAAAAGTCATTTATTCTTTTTAAATTGGACCGATGTTGACAAGCCTCAGTTCCAAGTAAAACCATGATGCCGACCGATTCATCATGCGTGACGGGTGAAGAAGACATGGAATGCAATGCAATGCAATGCAACTCATACTGTAATGCATTTAAATCAATTCATTGGATCATTCATTGTTTCAATTGTTTACGTTTACTGGAAGTTCTCATGAAAACAATCGCAGCAGCAACCGCCGCAATTGCTGCAACTGTGGTAATGCATGCGCGCACGGTGACCGCCTCTCTCACCTTTGCAACCCTCAGTTCCGGCTGCAACTCTTTGGCCAAGTGTATCGCATTGGCCACGCTGGACTCTATGGACGTGAAACTATAACTGCTGTTTCCATTTTGCACTCCGCAGTTATACAAGTTGTCATACAGTACTGACCGATTCGGTACGTAGCCGTGCGTGGTCGTCATGAAGGCGTGATTGAACGGCACCCACCGCCGCTGGTCGGCGTCATACGCGCTCTGCGTCAAAAACTGGTAGTCTGGATCCGGCAAGTCCGGGTAAATTTGTTTGAGCTGGCGGAACACTTCGTTCATGACGCCGCGCTTGTCGCCGATGTCGTTTGCTGCGGCACCGACATTCAACTCAACGTTGTCGGTCGGCGCATCCGGCATCGTTATCACCGTGGAAATGACGGTCCGGGACCGCGGGTCGTTGAAATCCATGTAATCCGACAGCACGATGTTGCCGACCCCCCACGCCGTGCGCGGGTAGCCCCATATCTTCGGAATCTTCAGAACGGATCGCCAGTGAAAAATCACCGAAATGTAGGGCAAATACTGCGTTTCATGCTGAAACCGGTCAAACTCCGGGCCAAATGCTGCGCCCAACTCTGGATGCGCGTTCAAAATGTGCTGCACCTCCTGCGGTGGACACGCCAGAATTATTTTATTGCACCCGCACAGCACGGGTTTCGCGGGGGTGTCGTTGGCATTCATGCGCGCGTCTCTCACGACCACTCCCGTAACCGCTGATGCATTCACGATGAATTCATCAATCACCGCGTTTTTCACGATGACCACGCCCCGCTTCACGAGCGCGGCTTCCCAAATGCGAAACAGCCCCACGTCGTTCGGCACCCGCGGCTGGTAAATGCCGTACAAAAAATTCTGGTTCAAAATTTGCAGGAAGCTGAAGAGCGTGTACGTGTCGGCGCTGCCGCCGTCGGTAAGGCGCCCGATGCGGTCCAAGATGTCAATGGATGCCTTTGAAAAGTCGTGATACGAGAGATATTCCAGCAATGTCGTGCCTTTAAAGGATTCGTTTAGCGTGATGAAACTCCAAAACAGGATGGCAATTTCTCTCAACGACAACACCCGCACTGCTTCCAGCATCATGGTGACCGTGCTGAAGTTGTATTTCACAAAGAGGTCGTCAAACTCCGCGCCCATGTCGTTCAGCAGTTGCGTGAACATGAAGAAATTGTCAATGTAGATGCGCGGGCCGTGCTCCGTCATCATGCCGTCGTGCACACGGGTCACACCGTGGCACCCTCCTAAATAATCGCGTTTTTCAAGCAGGAGGACGCGCTTAAAGGGCGACAACAGTTGCGCCAGCGCCAACCCCGTTGGACCACCGCCCACTATGATGTAATCATATTCCATCTGGTTATATTGTTTGTGTATGTGCCGTGGTATGTTATAATTAACCCATATTAATAATAACAAAATGAAACAAAATTAACCCAAATGTCGGCCTAATAGTTGGC
>SXGQ01700361.1_pt1 | contig 10088 bp, 9 predicted proteins | sample 3178371 | NCBI WGS metagenome assembly SXGQ01 (sample SAMN11356859, study PRJNA531348) | freshwater metagenome | isolation source: freshwater sample F1-20 | place: China: Fuxian Lake, Yuxi | collected 2017-12-25 | reverse complement strand
GGGCGGTGGTCGCGGCGGCCGGCGGCCCGCCGCCGGTGTCCGTGGCCGGTGCGTGCCGCACCGCGGTCGAAGGCACCGCCGACCGCGTGGCCGCCGCCGGCTTTCCGGTCGTCGGCCGCACCCGTGGACGACCGCGGCTCGACGACCCGGCCGCCGTGGTGATCTGGGACACGGCCGCGCCGGTGAGCTCCGACCTCGCGTGGCTGGGGATGCTCGCCGCCAACCGGCCGGGTCGCGGCATCGTGCTGCTCGACTCGTTTCCGCGCGGTGACACGACCCGGCTCGCCCTGCGGGCCGGGGCCGCCGCCGTCCTGGGCCGCCCGGCGGGCCTCGAGGCCCTCGCCGGCACGCTTCTGCGGCTCAAAAACCGTGCCGACACTGCCATTGGTGCCGCCGAACCGGCCGGCTAGCATCCCCGCCTTCCCAACGGTCGCCGAGCGATTCCCCCATGGCAGCACGCGCCGCTCTCCTTGCCCGAACCGCCGTCGCCGTCGCCCTTGCCGGTGGCGGGGTCGGCTGCGCGCGGCTGGCGCTCGCGCCCGGCATGACGGCGGCGGCCCTGCAGGCGACGGCGGTCGTGCCCTGGGCCGCGGCGGCCGACCTGCCGCGGCGGTCGGAGGTGGAGGCCGGCCAGCTCGTGATCCACGCCGACTTCCCGCTGGCCGGGCAGCACCGCCTCGTCCGCGACCTGGAGAACCTGCGGGCCGACGTCAGCCAGTACCTCGACATGCCGATCTCCGACGAGCCGGTGCATCTCTACCTCTTCGAGACGCCGCAACGATACGACGCGTTCGTCGCCCGACAGTTCCCCACGTTCCCGGCCCGCCGCGCCTTCTTCGTCGAGACCGACACCACGCTCGCCGTGTTCGCCGCCTGGCAGGACCGCCTCGCCGAGGACCTGCGGCACGAGACGACCCACGGCTACGTGCACGCGGTGGTGCCGACGGTTCCGCTGTGGCTCGACGAGGGCATCGCCGAGTTCTTCGAGGTGCCGCGGGCGGATGCGGGGCTGCACCACGGCCACGTGGCCCACCTCTCGGGCCGGATCCTGGAGGGCACCTGGCGGCCGGACCTGTCCCGCATGGAGGCGCTCGCGTCGGCCGGTGAACTGTCGCAGGATCACTACGCGGAGGCCTGGTGCTGGGTGCACTGGATGCTGCGGACGACACCCGAGCGTCGCCGACTGCTCCAGGATTACTTGGCTTCGGTGCGGCGCGACACGGCGGCGCCGCCGCTCTCGGTGGCCCTCCGCCATGCCCCGGGCACGCCGTCCGACCTGGCCGCGGCGCTCCGCGGACACGTCGAGTCGCTGGCCGCCGCCGCGGGCGAGCGCTGACGGGCCCTGGAGCGCATCCGGCTCACGTGTGTCGCCGGCTCGGGGGCGGCAAACGTCGCCGCTTCGCGGTCCTTTGGATTGTCGCTGGTGGCCGAAGCGGCCATCGGCTCCTCGAGCGTTCGCCGACCCCCTTCGCCTACCCCGCCTGATTCACCCGAGCATCGCTACAGGTAGCCAGAATCCGCTCTAGGCCGGGCGGGCGAAGACCGTGCCCCGCTCGGCGATCGTGAAGCCGAGCTTCTCGAAGAGCTTCACGGCGGCGGCGTTCGACTCGGTCACCTGCGTCTCCACCAGCGTGACGCCCTCCTGGGCCAGGTCGTGCAGCGCCTCGGCCACGAGGTAGCTCGCCAGCCCCTGCCGCCGCCGCGGCCCCTCGATGTCCACGTGCAACAGCCCCGCCGCCGCCACGCCCCAGGCCGCCGCGAGCGGCTGCATGTCCCAGAACGACGCCCCGCCGAGCAGGTCGTCGGCCGCATTCCGCAACTCGTACCGCCGCAGCGCGATGCCGGTGGTCGTGGCCGCCTCCCACCACGTCCGCCGCGCCGGCTCGTCGATGACCCGCAGCGCGGTCGTCCGGCGAATCGCCATCTGCAGTCGGTTGACCGGTGGACGGAACCCCGCGAGCGACCGCCGCAGCACCGCGATCCGTGCGGCCTCCGCATAGCCGGCCCGGCGGAAGACGTCCTGCATCCTGGGCGAGGAGTCGAGGATGCCCGGCAGGTCGGAGCCGCCGTAGAGGCCCAGATAGAAGCCGCCGAGCGCCGGCGTGCCGCCGCCGTGCGGCACGGCCACGCCGCGGCGGCGGAGGTAGTCCTCGCAGCGGCCGAGCAGGCCGTCGGCCACGGCCCGCTCCTGCTCGTGTGGCACGGTGACCACGAGCATCGTGGTGCCGATCGAGGTGTCGATGGCGGTCTTCGCGGCGTTCGGGCCGAAGCCGGCGTGGGCGAAGCCGACCATCCGCTCGCCGTCGAGGGCCACGACGAGCCCCTCGCGGTCGAAGTAGGGCTTGGAGAAGACGCAGGCCTCGAGCAGGGCCGATGTCATGGGCTGCATCGCCGCGGCGCCGAGGTCCGCGGCCCGCCAGGTGTCGGCGAGCCGCGGGGGGTCGTCGTTGCGGAAGCAGCGGTACGAGATCACGCCTCAGCCCCCTTCGGCCCGGCGGCGAGGCGGACGAGCAGTCGTCCATCCTCCTCGCGCACCTCGTGCACCACCTGCCGCACCGTGGCCGAGATCGTGTGCCGCCCCGTCACCACGTCGAACTGCCAGCCGTGCCAGGGGCAGGTCAGCGTCGTGCCGCAGAGCGTGCCCGTGCCCAGCGGGCCGCCCTGGTGCGGGCACAGCCCGTCGATCGCGTGGAACCTCCCGTCGACGTTGACGATCGCCACCATCCGGCCGTCGACGACCCGCTCGATGCTCGTGCCGGGCGGGCAGTCCGCGGCCGCAGCGGCCGGAATCCAGTCTGGCATGGCGAAGGGGCGAGCGGTGCCGGCCGCGGAGGCCGAGGGCCGGGCATCGGGCCGCGCGACGTCACGCGGCGGGGCGGGAAAGTGTACCGCGTTTCCGGCCCTTCGGCTGCCCCCGCCACCGCCTGTGCACCCACCAATATTGCCCCGGCTGCCGCCGGACGACCTGCTCAAGAAGCGACGTATACCACTGCGAGATCGCCTTGAGGTCGGCCGTCTCCGGTCGGTCCGCCGCCGGGTCGGCGATGCCCTCGAGCCGCAGGTCGTAGTCGAACAGGCCGCCGCGACGGGTCGCCGAACACACCATCACGGGCGCCGCGGACGAGAGCGCGAAGACGCCGATCGCCTTGTGCACGCTCGCGGGCCGGCCGAAAAAGTCGACCCAGCAGCCCTTGGGCCCGGCCGCCTGGTCACCGAGCAGGCCGATGGCGCCGTTCTCCTCGAGCACCTGCGCCACGTCCGGCGCGCTGCCTTTCTTCGGCAGGATCCGCTGCCCGCGCGACTCGCGGAACTCGGTCACGAACCGGTCGAGGAGCGGGTTGTCGAGTTCGCGGGCCACCGAGAAGATGCGGAAGCCGAACAGGCCGAACAGGTAGGCGGCAAGCTCGAAGTTCCCGTAGTGGCCCGAGAGGATGACCTTCGGCCGGTCGAGCCAGAGCGTGCGGACGAAGTCCTCCATGCCGTGGATCCGCAGATAGCGTCGCCAGGTCGTCTTGTGGATCACGCGGTTGGCGTGGGCGATCTCCACGACCATCAAGAGCAGGTGCTCCCACATGCGGCGGGCCGTCTCCCTTCGCTCCTCGACCGTGAGCCGAGGAAAGGCCTGCCGCAGGTTGTCCCGCACCACCGTCCGCCGGATGCGGACGCGGTGGGCGAGGAAGCCCGAGAGCCGCCTGGCCTGCCGTTCGCAGGTCTCCCGCGGCAGCGACTGCACGACGCAGATCGCGACCCGCACCGCGACGTAAGCGCACAGGTCGAGGCAGCGGGTGGCGAGTGAACGGTGCAAGCCTGGTCCTCCATGACGGGGCGCCGGAGATTGTCGCCGCCCGGCCGTCAGGCGACCAGATCGGTTGGCCGCGGCACTTCCGTCCAGCCGTCCGGAATCTGGGCAAGGTCTTCGGCCGTCAACCGCCCGCGGATGCCGGCCCGGAGGTCTGGAGCAGGAGCAGGCCGAGGCTCACGGCATTGAACATCCCGTGGAGGAGGATGCCCGGGATGATGGAGCCGGTGCGGTGGACCAGGTGGCCGAGCACGAGGGCCAGGGGAAAGAGCGGCAGGAAGGCGAGTCCCTGGCCGGCATGGGCCAACGCGAAGGCGGCCGCCGCCAGCCCCACGGCCTGCCCGCCGCCGTCTCCCGGCAGCCGCTTCTCGAGCCAGCCCTGGAGCACGCGCCGGAAGAAAAGTTCCTCCGCGATGGGTGCCGTCACCACCGCGGAGAACGCGGCCAGCGCGATCGCCGTGGCGTCGCGTTGCTCCAGCAGGAGGTCCACCAGCGGGTGCCGGTAGGGCACGATCAGGTTCACCACGGCCGCGCAGGCGAGCACGGGCGCGACGACGAGCGCGAGGCCGCCCAGCGCCAGCCGCAGGTCGTCACGCGGCCGCGGGTCGCCGAGGCCGAGGTCGCCCAGCGACGCTCCGCGGGCGATGAGATAGGCGAGCGAGAAGATCGTGCCGACGATCGTCGCCAGCCCGCCGATCGCCAGGCGGTTCACCAGCGGCGCTTCGCCCGTGAGCCCGACGACGCCGGCGAAGGCGACGGCGAGATGGATGAAGAGCACCTGCAGGGCGTCGATCCCGCCCCAGGGCACGGCCGCGTGCGGCCGCGCCGGCACGACCGGTTCCCCGGCGCGGCGGCGGGCGACGATCCACGCCAGCACCGCGAGGCTCGCCATGACCGCGACCGCGACGAGCGGTGCGGAGAGCGGCAGGGTCGCGGGCTCCTCGGGCAGTGGCAGGTCGGCGAGTTCGGTCTGCATCACGCGGGGCACCGCCGGCCGAATCAGGAGTCCCGCCGCGACGGACCCGCGGCGGTGACAAGGACACGGGCGGCCACGAGATACTCGAGGCCCGACCAGACCGTGGCGGCGACCGCGGCCCAGGCGACCCAGGTCGCGAGCGGCCCGAGGCCGGTGCCGCCGACGGCCAGGTCGGGCCAGGCCCGGCGGGCCAATTCGAGCGCGATCGCCGCACACTGCAGCACCATCTTCAGTTTCCCGGACAAGGCCGCCGAGAAGTCGCGGCCCGACCGCTCCATCTCGGCCCGCACGGCCGTGACGATCAATTCGCGGACGACGACCACGACCGCCATCCAGGGCAGGATCGCGGAACCGACCCGGTCGGCGAGCAGCACGGAGGCCCCGCACACGATCACCTTGTCGACCAGCGGGTCGAAAATCCGCCCCAGCCGGCTTACCTGGCCGAATCGCCGGGCCCACCAGCCAGCCACCCAGTCGGTCGAGGCGGCGACGAGAAACAGCCAGAAGGCGGCGGGCCACGCGCCGCGCTCGATGGTGGCGAACAGCGTCATCGCCAGGAGCAGCCGTGCGGCCGAGAGCACGTTCGGCACGGTCCAGACTCGGTCGAGCGCGGGGGCGGTCATGTCGCATGCACCCCTGCGAGATCGTAGCCGGCGGCGGCCACGATCTCGACGGGGATGATCCGGCCGGTGAGCGGCTTCGCGGCCGACGACCCCGGGGCCGTCACGTAGACCAGGCAATCGATGTCCGGCGCGTCGCCGCGGGAGCGGCCGATCCACACGTCCTCCCGCTCGTCGCTCTGCCGGTCAATGATCACGTCGAGGATCCGGCCCACCTGGCGCCGGGCGTGGTCGTGGGCGATACCCTGCTGCGCCCGCATCAACTCGTCCCGCCGCGCCTCCTTCTCCTGCTCGGCCAGATGGCCGTCGAGCCGGGCTGCGGGGGTGTCGGGCTCGAGCGAGTAGGTGAACACGCCCAGCCGCTCGAACCGCCAGCGGCGGACGAACGCGACCATCTCGGAGAACTGCTCCCGGGTCTCGCCCGGGAACCCCGTGATGAACGTCGTCCGCAGCACGAGGTCCGGGATCCGCTCCCGCAGTTTCGCGAGCAGCTCCTCCGTGGCGGCCCGGTTCACCCGCCGCTGCATCCGCTTGAGCACCGGGTCGCTCGCGTGCTGCAGCGGCAGGTCGAGATACGGAAGGATCGTCGGGCTCGTGGCGATCTTCTCGACGAGCCGGTCGGTGAAGTGGATCGGGTAGAGGTACATGAGCCGGATCCATTCGATTCCATCGATCCGCTCCAATTCCTCGAGCAGTTCGACCAGCCGTGGCTCGCCGTACAGGTCCATCCCGTAGTAGGTCGTGTCCTGGGCGACGATCACGAGTTCCTTGACGCCGTCGGCAGCCAGTTCGCGGGCCTCGCGGACGACATCCTCGATCGGCTTGGTGGCGTGCTTGCCGCGCATCCGCGGGATCGCGCAGAACGTGCAGGTGCGGTCGCAGCCCTCGGAGATCTTGAGGTAGGCCATGTGCCGCGGCGTGACCCGCATCCGCCCGGTGTCGGCGAGGGCCCGGGCCGGGGCGGGGCGAAACACGCTCCGCTGGTCGGCCAGCCCGCCCACCAGACGCTCGGCCGCCCGGGCGATCTCGTCCCGCGAGAAGACGCCGATCACCGCGTCCACGCCCGGCAGTTCTTCGAGCAGCGACTCCTTCTGCCGCTCCGCCAGGCAGCCGGCCACGATCACACCCCGGGTGCCGCCGGCCCGCTTGAGGTCGAGCATCTCGCGGATCGCCCCGTAGGACTCCTGCCGCGAGGCATCGATGAAGGCGCACGTGTTGACGACCACGAGATCCGCGCCGGCCGGCTGGCCCACGAGCTGCCAGCCATCCTCCCGCAGCAGGCCGAGCATCCGCTCGCTGTCGACGAGGTTCTTGGGGCAGCCGAGGCTCACCATGGCGAAGGTGCCGCGACAGCTGGCCGGATCGACCGGCCGCACCGCCGGCATCACGGCCGCCCCTGCGCCGCAGGCATCCCCCGCGGCATCGACGATCGGCAGGCGGTGCATCAGGCCCGCTCCGCGATCAGCCGGTCGAGCTCGTGCCGCAGCCGCGGCAGGATCTCGTCGTAGGGGAAGGCGCCGAGTTCCGCGCTCCGCTTCTTGAGGTTCACGTGCGTGGGGCCACACCACAGGCCGAGGTCGGCGTCGTCGGTCTCACCGGGTCCGTTCACGCGGCAGCCCATCACGGCGATCGTGATCGCATGCTCCTTGGCGTAGGCCGTCATCTCCTTGACCTGCTTGGCGAGGTCGATGAACGCCTCGTTCTCCACCCGCGAGCAGCTCGGACAGGAGATGATGTTCAGCGACGCGAGCCCGTAGTCGACCACGCTCCGCACCCGGCCGGCGGCGATGTCGGCCAGGATCGCGTTGGCGGCGGCGATCTCCTCGGGCTTGTCGGCGTTGGGCACGGTGAGCGAGACGCGGACGGTGTCGCCGATGCCGCGGCTGATCAGCTGCTCGAAGGCGATCCGCGTCTTGATGATCCCGTCGGGCGGCATGCCGGCCTCGGTCACGCCGAGGTGCAGCGGCACGTCGGGCCGGGCTTCCGCGAACCGACGGTTCACGTCGATCACCTTCCGCGGGTCGGAGTCCTTGAGCGACACGACGTAGCGGGTGAAGCCGATCGAGTCGAGCAAGGCGCAGTGCTCGAGGGCGCTGGCGAGCATCGGCCCGATCGAGTCGTCCGCCGCGAACTGTTCCTTCTTGGCGGGGTCGACGCTGCCGCAGTTCACGCCCACCCGCAGGGCACAGTCGTGGGCCGCAGCCACGTCGGCGATGAACTTCACCTTCTCCTGCCAGGGCTTCGTCGGCTCGTGGTGGTAGAGGTGACCGGGGTTGTAGCGGAGCTTGTCGACGTGGGGCGCCACGTCCACGGCCAGGCGGTAGTTCTCCTGGAGGTCGATCGCCAGGTTGGCCTCCGTGCCGGCCCGGATGGCCGCCAGGGCCGCGGCGTCCTTCTTCGAGTCGACGGCGATCCGGACGACGCCGGCCCCGGCCGCATGCAGGGCATTGGCCTGCTCGAGCGTGGCCGCCACGTCCTGCGTGTGCGTGGCCGTCATGCTCTGGGGGGCGATCGGGTGGCCCGCCCCGATGGTGATGCGGCCGATCCGCACCGCCCGCGTCGGATTTCGCCTGATCTCGACCAAACCTGCGCCTCCGTCGAAACTGCCTGCCTCCCAAAGATAGCAGGCTCACGCCCCGCGGCGGAGCGGCCATGAAATACGAGCCCGTCCTCCATATCGTCCTCCACGAGCCGGAAATCCCGCCGAATGCCGGGAACGTGGGTCGCACCTGCGTGGCGATCGCGGCCAAGATGTGGCTCGTCCGGCCGCTCGGTTTCAAGCTCGACGACTACTACCTGCGGCGGGCCGGTCTCGATTACTGGGACGAACTGGAGTGGGAGGTGGCCGACTCCTGGGCGGACCTGAAGGCCAGGCTGGCCGCCGCCGGGGCTGGCGACCACTGGTTCTTCGAGGCGGGAGCGACGCGGCCCTACACGGAGGCCGCCTACCGCCGCGGCGACGTGCTCGTCTTCGGCAGCGAGTCGAAGGGCCTGCCCCATGACCTCATGGCGACCCACGCCGACCGGCTCCTGACGATTCCCGCGCGGCCCCAGGTCCGGAGCCTCAACCTCGCCAACTGCGCCGCCATCGTCGCCTACGAGGCGCTGCGGCAGTGGGGAGCGTGAGCGAAGACCTGCCGCCCCACACCAAGCCCCGGGCGGGAGCCCGGGGACCGGACCGCCGCGCCGGTCAGTGTGGCCCGCCGTAGAGCGGCAGATGCCGGTAGTAGACCTCGAGCATGTAGGTGCAGAAGCAGGTGGCGTAGAGCCGGCCGGCGATGTGGCCCCACTTGTCGAGTGCCGGATCCCACGAGCCCGCCTCGCGGCCCCCCTGCACCTGCCGGGCGGGCAGCGTTTCCCGCATGGATGCGTTCCAGCGGTCCCAGGCCGCGCCGCCCATGTGATGGGCCACCTGCGTGATGTAGTACCAGGCGTAGAAGTCCTTGTCGTTCTCGAAGTCGAAGAGCCGGCCGTTCGTGAGCCGCTCGACGCCCTCGACCAGCCGCGGGTCGTCGCGGGCCCAGCCGAGGTACTGGCGGCACAGCAGCCCCTCCGCCGACACCGCGGGCGTGATCAGCGCGGGCGGGATGTCCCGGGACTCGCGGCGGTAGCCGTACCGGATGCCGCCGTCGACCGCCACCGCATCGAGGAAGCCGGCCACCGCCACGAGCGTCTTCGGCGGCACGTCGAGCCCGGCCATCTGTCCGCTCTTGAGCGCCATCACGAACCAGCCGGTCACCGACATGTCTCCTTCCCGGCCGGGCTCGTATCGCCAGCCGCCGTCGGGCCCCTGCGCGGCGACCGCGTAGCTCACCGCCCGCCGGGCCGGCATCTCGTAGGTCGGATCCTTCGTCATCCCGTAGAGCTCGCAGAGGGCGATCGTCGCCTGGGCGTGCGCATACAGGCTGTGGTGCTGGGGCACCGGGCTGATGTCGAAGTTGCCCGTCGGCAACTGCTGGGCCACGAGCGCCTTCACGCCGCGGGCGACCGCCGCGCGGTGGCGGCCCTCCTTGTGCGTGTTGCCGGCTCCCTGGAAAGCCAGCAGCGCCATCGCCGTGGCGGCCAGCCTGTTCTCCTGGGAGCCGCCATCAAGGTACGGCCCCTGCAGACTCCACAGCCCATCGCGCCCCTGGTTGCGGATCAGCCATTCGAGCGCGCGGGCCACGGCCGCCTCGGTGGCGTCGCTGCCGCCGAACGCCTGCACGAGCGCCTTCCGCTGCCCTTCCTCGCGGCCGTTGAGGAGCGTGCCGATCACCGGTGCCGACGACTCGCCCACGGCGGCGCCCGGCGCCTCGGCCACCTCCGTCTGGGTGGGCGGCGCAGCGACGGGATCCTCGACGGGAGGCTTGTCCGTCTTGGCCTCCTCCATCACCGGCTCCTCGACCGGCTCCGGCTCGGGCGGGATCTCGACCCCCGGATCCTCCTCGTCGACGATCGACGACGCAAACGAGAGGTCGAGCACGGGCCTCCGCTCGCGCTCGAAACGCACGTAGGCGAGCGCCAGGCCGAGGATCACGAGCACGTGCAGCGACAGGCTCACGGTGAGCGGGGGACTGCGGCGGACGAACTCGTCGCACCGCGCCCGCAGCGACCGCCAGGAGAGCGGGTCGGCGTCGTACGCCGAGTCCGTCGGCTGGACCGGACGCTGGTCGATCATCACCGGACCGACGGCCGCGACCGGCGCCGCGCCGGC